>OFCM01000605.1_pt1 | contig 8333 bp, 9 predicted proteins | sample 1520841 | NCBI WGS metagenome assembly OFCM01 (sample SAMEA2699037, study PRJEB24076) | metagenome | biome: Human gut stool | place: Spain | collected 2012-11-21 | reverse complement strand
ATATATGCAATTTTATCACTTATATAAAATCAATAAACTATGGTTACTCAACCGTGCCGTAGGTAAAGCCCCAGCCGTGTGCCGTAACAATTGAGTTAATCTGATCGCAGAGGCGAGCGCGGACATATGTGCCAGAGGGAATCAACTCAATAACTTCTTGCAAATCTTCTTCAAGATCATCTACTTCAGCTTGAATCAGCACGTCAACCTTAGTGACTGTGCCCGAAGGTTTGCGCTTATAAAGATTATCAACAAGGTGCTGGAGCTCGCCGTATGCCTCCGAGCGCATGCCAGGCTGTGCAGAATTTGCCATGATTCTCCTTGTCGCGTCGATTTTCAAATCACCTATACTTTGTATCACGCAGAGACCGAAAAGGGGAGTGTCATGTTTGAGCTAGTTTCTCGCGAGCTGTTCCAGCCAAAGTCAACCTCTGAGCAAAACGCTTATCAAAAGATGAGCGATGCTGAGCTTAACCAGGCTCTTGAGCTTATTGGACAAGAAGCTCGTGCACTTGGCGAGAAAAACCTCAAGCTTGATATGGCTCGCGGAAAGCCAAGCCCTGCACAGACGGCGCTGTCTAAGCCCATGCTTGATGAGCTGAATTCTACTTCTGACCTGACTGACAGCGGCTCTTTTGCAGACAACTATGGAGACCCTTGGGGTCTTCCTTCTGCGCGCGCCTTCGCTGCAGAGCTCACAGGTGTACCAGCTGATCAGGTCATTGTAAATGGTTCTTCTAGCCTTAACCTTATGCATGACATTATTTCTCATGCCGTAACCCATGGTCTTGCTGGTCAGCCTTCTTGGGCAGAGCAAATGGCGGCTGCAAAGGCTCAGGGCACTACACTTAAGTTCCTCTGTCCTGCTCCCGGTTATGACCGTCATTTTGCTATTACACAGCATTACGGACTTGAAAACGTTGCCGTCCCTATGAACGATGACGGCCCAAATATGGACGTGGTCAAGGAGCTTGTTGAAAACGACAGCTCTGTTAAAGGAATTTGGTGCGTTCCACGTTTTGCTAACCCAACTGGCATCACCTATTCAGATGAGGTAGTCCGTACGTTTGCAAACCTCAAACCTGCAGCTCCTGACTTTAGAATCTTCTGGGATAACGCCTATGCAATTCACGCTTTTGTACCAGAATCTGAGGCTCCTCAGCTCTTAAATATCTTTGATGCACTTTCAGAGGTTGCCGCAGATGGTGCTCAAAAGAACCTGGTTATCGCTTTTGCCTCAACGGCAAAGGTAACCTTCCCAAGCTCGGGCATGGCATGGGTTGCCGCAAGCCCTGCGGACTTTAAAGAAATCCAGAGTGCGTTCAAGGTTGCTCGAGTTTCTCCCGAGAAAATCTCGCAGCTGGCGCATGTACGTTTCCTCAAAGACTCTCAAGGCATTGAAGCTCATATGCAAAAGCATGCCGAGCTGCTTCGACCACGTTTTGAACTGGTTGAACGCAAACTGCAGGAGGGTCTGGGAGATTTAGGTGTTGCAACCTGGTCTCATCCTAAGGGTGGCTATTTTGTCTCGTTTGATGGTCCCGTTGGCTCTGCACGCGCAATTGTTTCTCGCGCCAATGAGCTGGGCGTTACCATGACACCTGCAGGAGCTACATGGCCAGCCGGTAAAGATCCTTTTGATACTAATATCAGAATTGCTCCAAGTTACCCAACGTTGGAAGAGCTTGATGCAGCACTTGATGTCTTTATTGTTGCTGTTAAACAGGTAAGTGCTCGACTTGCAAAAGTTGATCGTGGCCAGAGCGTCTGGGGATAGCTTGTGTAACTTTGGTATTTCCTTTGAAAGTAGGCCCATTCTGCCGTATCTTGATTAGTTATGTTTAGAAAAAGCGATTGGATGTTGAATGCCAACTAATACTTCAAAGCCAGAACTTACACCAGAACAGAAGGCAGAAAAAGAGCTGGTTGCCATGGCAAACCAGACAGCAAAAAAGAAGGCAAAGGACCGCAAGCCCGATGAGGCTCCTAAAAAGCCAGGTCCTTCTACAGGCATGAAGATTGCTATTGGCGTATTCTCGCTCTTTATTGCTATTTCTATGATGCTGCCTTCTCTTGCCAGCATTTTCTCTAATTCACAAAAGCAGCATCAGGCTCAGCAAAATTCTCCTGAGGCTATTAACCAGGTCTATCAGAAACAGGCAGAAGAAAAAGAGTCTGCCATTCAGTCCAATCCAGATAATCTACCAGCACATCTTGATTTGGCTCGCACGTATCTAGGTTGGGGAATGGCGCTTAAGAGTTCTTCTCAAGATGACTCTGTTCAGAAGCAGTCTTTGCAGCTGATTAACAAAGCAATTGCTGAGTACGATACGTATCTTGCTTCAAATGATTCTGATGAGGTCCGTGTTGATAGGGCAATTGCTCAGTTCTACGCAGGAGATCAAACAGGAGCTGTTGAGGCACTTAAGGCAGTAACAGATCGCTCTCCAGACTATGCTAACGGTTGGCTTAATTTGGGAATGATGTATCGTGTTACTGATCAAGTAGATCTTGCAAAAGAGGCACTGCAGAAGGCAATTGAGAAAGATTCCGATAATAGCGCCGGTGTGAGGGATAATGCACAGAAAGTTCTTGATGCATTAAACGGAAACACCTCTACCTCTTCAAATAACACCAAGTAAGGAGGAGTTATGGCACTAGAGATAAGCTCTGAAATTACAGATACAAAGACCATTATTCGCATTGAGGGCGAGGTAGACGTATCAAACGCCTCCGAGCTTCGCGATGCTTTGGATACTGCGCTCGCCGATGGAGCAAAAGAAGTTGAAGCTGATTTTGCTGAGGTAGCTTATATTGATTCGACGGGCATTGGCGTTTTAGTGGGTGCCGCACATCGAGCACAAGAGAGCGGTTCTGTGCTTGTTGTTGCAAATCCTCAGAAAAACGTGGAGCGTGTCTTTACGCTTCTTGGGGTTGATAAAGACCTTAACGTTCGCAAGTAGGTTTAGTCACTTGCAAGCTCTTTGATGCAACTGTTCAAAGAGCTTGTTTATGTTTGTTCCAGAAAGGTATCGCTTGTGTTTGGCATTGGAGAAACAGAGCTCGTACTAATTCTGCTCTTTGCATTTTTAGTATTTGGTCCTGATAAATTACCTGGTATGGGCCGCACGCTTGGCCGTGCTCTCAGACAGTTCCAGAACGCGCAAGAAGGCTTTAATAAAGTTGTCCGTGCAGATTTACTTGATCCTGCAGCGGATGCACTTCACGAGAAACCCAAGCGCTCCGAGCAGCTCAAAAATGCTGCATCTGATGCTGACCGCGAGGATACAGATCACCAGGAGACCTTTGCTGAGCGTCGTGCTCGCCTCAAGGAAGAGCGTGAGGCAGCTGAGAAGGCTGCTGCTGAGAAGGCTGAACAGAGCAAGCAGGCCGAGCAGACCCAGGAGGCTGAGCAGGCAGAAGCTGCTTCTACTGACGAGGCTCCTACATCTGCACCACAAGCTACCTCTTCTGTTGCTTTCTCCGATGATTCCACAGAGGTAACCGAGCACGTGGCACCTCAGGCAGCAGAAGAAACTCCTGCTGCCGCTCCATCTGCAAAAGACCTCTATAACCTTGGATCTGCACGTTCTTCTCGCTCCATAGCAGAAGACAAGAAAGAAGAAGTTGCTGGAGAGGAGGGAGAAAGCCAGGACGCATAAGTCCAGCTTTCGTGTGTAATGCCTATTACTCCAGCTCGTATGCCACTTTTTGATCACCTGGGAGAACTCCGCCGTCGTGTGACCATTGTGGTGGTATCGCTTTTTGTTACCGCAATCATTATTTATTTTGCTACACCTGCACTGATTGAAATTTTGATTGACCCTATCAGGGAGTTTTTAACTGACGGTAAGCTTACGGTTATCTCGGTTCTTGGCGGTTTTAGTATCAGGTTTAAGGTGGCTTTCTTCTTCTCGGTGATTATCTGCACACCTATTATCATCTGGGAGATTATGGCGTTCTTCTTGCCTGCGCTTAACGCCAAAGAGCGCAAGTGGGTTGTACCTACCGTAGCCGCTATGATTACCCTGTTCTTCTTGGGTATGCTGTTTTGCTACTTCATCATTTTGAACACCGCAATTGGTTGGATGATTGGCCAGTCGCAGGAGTTTGCAGGAACCATTAATGAGGCAAGCGATTACCTCAACATTATTATGATGTTTGAGATTGGCTTTGGTGTTGCGTTCCAGCTTCCGCTGGTTATCTTCTACCTGGCTATTCTTCACCTTGTTCCTTACAAGGATATGCGTGAGCAGTGGCGCTACGTTTACGTTGGACTGATGATCCTCTCTGCAGTTGTCACTCCTGACGCATCACCTGTCACCATGATTTTGATGTTTGCAGCTCTTATCTTGCTGTACGAAGTTGCTCTGGCTGTTGCTCGCTACGTCATTATTGCCCGCGATGGCAAAGCTGCTCTTAAGTGGAGTCGCGAGGACTATGAGCAGCATGAGCTGGACAAAAACTAGTAATTCCGCTTTTACTTTGGAGAGTGTTGTTCTTTGATTCTAGTTGTTACCGAGAAAAACGACGCAGCGCAGCAGATTGCTCGCCTTCTGTCTGAATCGGGTAAGCCTGAGGCAGACAAGGTATACAACACTCCTGTTTATCGTTTTAGACGCGGCGGAGAAGATCATGTTGCCATTGGTCTTCGTGGCCATATTTTGCAGCCTGATTTTCCTTTAGCTCTCAAGTTTGATAAGGAAGAGGGCTGGTACGGAGAAACGGCAGAAGGGGAGCATCTTCCTGCAGACGTTCCAGATGGTCTTGAGCGTCCTCCTTACAAGGTTAAGCGCAAGCCTTTTATGGCAGACGGCGTTGACCTTAAGGGCTGGAAAATCCCTAGCTTGCCTTATTTGATTTGGGCTCCTGTAGATAAACAACCTGCAGAAAAAGAGATTATTCGAGCGCTCAAGAATCTTGCTAAGAAGGCAGAGTCTGTCATCATTGGTACAGACTTTGACCGCGAAGGTGAGCTTATTGGTTCTGATGCGCTGGCGCAGGTGCTCTCCGTTAACTCTAACTTGGCAGTGTTCCGTGCTCGCTATTCTGCCTTTACCAAGACAGAGATTGAGACTGCCTTCAATAATCTGGTAGACCTTGATTACAACCTGGCTGCCGCAGGCGAGTCCAGACAGTATATCGACCTCATTTGGGGTGCCGTACTGACCCGTTATCTGACCACCGCACGTTTTGGCGGTTTGGGCAATACACGCTCTGCTGGTCGTGTTCAGACTCCTACACTGGCACTTGTTGTTGAACGCGAGCGTGAGCGCCTGGCATTTAAGCCAGAAGATTATTGGGTCATTTCTGGTGTTGCTGCTCCAGAAGATGATGCGGAAGCAACCTTTAAGATGGTTCACCAGACTGCAAGATTCTGGGATCAGGCAGAAGCAGATGCTGCTTATGCCGTTGTTAAGGATCAAACGCAGGCAACGGTTGTCGAGATTGAGTCTCGTAGCAGAAAGCAGCAGCCACCAGCTCCATTTAACACCACGTCGCTGCAGGCGGCTGCAGCTGCAGAGGGTATCTCACCAGCTAGAACTATGCGTTTGGCAGAGTCTCTGTACATGGACGGCTTGATTTCATACCCACGTGTTGATAACACGGTCTATCCAAGTTCGCTTGACTTGAAGGATTGTGTTCGCACGCTGTCTGCGGTTCCTCAGTATGCTCCTACCTGCAAAAAGCTCTTGGGTCAGTCAAAGCTGCACGCAACGCGTGGCAAGCAGGAGTCTACCGACCACCCACCAATTTATCCAACAGCGGCAGCAAATCCAGATGCTTTGCAGCCCGCAGCTTGGAAGCTCTATAACCTGATTGCTCGAAGGTTCCTTGCAACCCTTATGGGTCCAGCTACTATGAGTGGCACTAAGATTACGCTTGATGTTGCAGGTCAGCCCTTTGTTGCAAACGGAACGGTCTTGGCTGAGCCAGGCTTTAGAGAGATTTATCCCTTTGGCCTTAAGAAAGACGATCAGATTCCTGATGTCGGCGAGGGAGAGATTGTCTCTATTAAGTCTTTGTCGCTTGATGCAAAGCAGACAGAGCCACCTGCTCGCTATAGCCAGGGCAAGCTTATTCAAGAGATGGAGAAGCGCGGTCTGGGTACAAAATCTACGCGTGCTTCCATTATTGATACGCTTTACCAGCGTAAATACCTCAAAAATGATCCTGTTGAGCCAAGTCAGCTTGGTATGGCAATTGTTGATGCACTCTCGCAGTTTGCACCACACATTACCTCGCCTGATATGACAGCAGAGCTTGAGTCCGATATGACAAGCGTCGCTGAGGGCAAAGATACGCGTGATGGTGTTGTTACCCACTCACGAGCCCTGCTTGCAGGCATGATTGATACGCTTATTGACCACAAAGAAGACCTGTCTGAGGCCATTGCAGATGCAGTTACTGCTGACGCAAAGGTGGGAACCTGCCCTAAGTGCGGCAAAGACTTGGTTGCTAAAAGCTCTCTGAAGACTCGTGGAAGCTTTGTTGGCTGCATGGGTTGGCCAGACTGCGATGTTACCTATCCACTGCCTCAGGGACGCGTTGAGCCGCTTGAGGGAGAGGCCGGTGTCTGCCCAGAGTGCGGTGCTCCTCGCGTAAAGGTTCAGCCGTTTAGACAGCGTGCGTATGAGACTTGCATTAATCCTGCTTGTCCTACAAACGCAGAGCCAGACCTTATTGTGGGTGAGTGTCCAACCTGCAAGGCCAATGGCAAGCACGGGGACCTGGTGGCCCACAAGTCAGAGCGTACGGGCAAGCGTTTTATTCGCTGCACCAACTACGAGGAGTGCGAGACCAGCTATCCTCTGCCTGCTCGTGGAAAGCTCGAGAAGACTGATGAGGTCTGCCCAGATTGTGGCGCTCCTATGGTGGTTGTTACTACTCAGCGTGGTCCTTGGAAGCTTTGTCCAAACTACGATTGCCCTGGTAAAGAAAAGAAAACTGCCTCGCGTAGAGGCGCTCGTAAGAGTACTAAGAGCACCAAATCCACCAAGGCAGCAAAAAAGTAAACGTATGACGGTGCATCGAGAGGTGCACCGTTTTCGGAAGAACGAGCGTCCCTCTCCAACGCCCGCTCCATACGTATTTTTACCCATTTTTGAGCGCTCTTCATGTGGAAATGCGCAAAACCTTTAGAATATTCATGGCGAGAAACACAATCTGTCTGTATCGTGAGATAGTTAAGAGGGAGGGAAGCATGAACAAAGACGCACGTACATCTCAAGGCTTGTTTATCACGCTTGAAGGCGTTGATGGCTGTGGTAAGTCAACACAAGCTTCTCTTCTGCGAGAAGACCTTGAAGCTCTTGGCTTTGATGTGGTCTTTGTTCGTGAGCCTGGTGGAACTGCTATTTCTGAGCAGATTAGAGGCGTGGTTCTTAACCCAGAAAACGGCATGATGTGCGATGAGTGTGAGCTGTTGCTCTATGAAGCAAGTCGTGCCCAGCTGGTAGGAGAGGTTATCCGACCAGCTCTAGCTGCGGGCAAGATTGTTCTGTGCGATCGTTTTTACGATTCTACTTTTGCCTATCAAGCAGCTGGTCGCGGTCTTGATACAGACCTCGTTCATCGTGCAAATCGCTTGGGAAGCTGTGGGGTTTCTCCTGATAGAACCCTTGTCTTTATGCTTGAGCCATCAGTTGCTCATGCGCGTGCTACGCAAAATGACGCCGATAGACTAGAAGCAGAAGGTGTTGCCTTCCAGGAGCGAGTTTTTGCTGGTTATAAGCAACTTCTGCAAAATGAGCCAGAGCGTGTAAAAGCTGTAGATGCAGATGGCACAATTGATGAGGTTCGCGCACGTACTCGTCAGCTGCTAGCTGATCTTATTCCTGGTATTTGTGAGCTTGGTGAGTGATCCGTTTATGACTCAAGAGAGCACACATACTACACAGAACACCTATCCACTTCCTCAGGCATTAACGCGTCTTCAAGATCAACCTCAGGTCCAGAACTTGCTTGCGCGTGCACTGCATGAACACAAGCTTGCTCATGCCTATCTGTTTGTAGGTGCTCCTGGTTCTGGTAAAGGCCTTGCGGCCAAGGCTTTAGCGCAGTGTGTTCTCTGTGCTCAAGGTGGCGACGCTGCCTGTGACGACTGCATTCGTATTTCTCGCGGTACTCACCCTGACGTTCACGTACTTACTCCAGCTTCCGCAAATGGCTACCTCATTGAGCAGATTCGTCAGCTCATCGCTGATGTTAGTCTGGCACCTATGCGCTCAACTCATAAGATTTACGTGATTGACCGCGCTGATTTGCTCAGAGAAAAAGATCGGAAGAGCGTCGTGTAGGGAAAGAGTGTAGATCTCGGTGGTCGCCGTATC
>OFCM01000601.1_pt1 | contig 8396 bp, 7 predicted proteins | sample 1520841 | NCBI WGS metagenome assembly OFCM01 (sample SAMEA2699037, study PRJEB24076) | metagenome | biome: Human gut stool | place: Spain | collected 2012-11-21 | reverse complement strand
CTCCCTTTTTCAATACCGTCGCTCACCCGGGCGACACGGGCCAACAAGGCCCACACACGCTGGCGTGCGGGGCGCGCTTCGCGTTTCCGCGCGAAGACATTCTCAAGGAGAACCCCATGAACAACATCGTCAAGGCTGAAACCGCTCCCACCATGTCCCAGGCCACCGCCTCGGCCTCCGTGCTCGTGGCCCTCATCGTCGCCCTCGCGGCCCTCGGCGTGTTCGCCGCCCTGCAGGTCGCCTCGGTCGCGTCGGTCGTCTTCGCGGTCGTTATCGCCCTGACCGCCCTGATCGTCTCCCCCGCGATCCTCTCGATCGCTCGCACTCGCGCCTGAACTAATGCGGGGCGCGTGAACGACACGCGCCCCACCCCCGCCAGCGTGACACCGCAGAGGTGTCACGCTTTTTCGTTGCCTTGTTGGCTTCTGGGGTAAAAAGACAAAACATGTTGGTTTTGTGGTGGCTTTTCGGCTTTGTCGCGGGCGTACTGTTGTAGGTGGTCGTGTGTCGTTCATTGATGTGCCTACTGCATCGCCTCCAGTGCGCGGGCCCCAGAAGGCGCACGTAGGCCCGATGATCTGCGTGTGGGCCCGACACCTCGCACGTTAACCCGATGATGTGCGTGTGGGCAGCGCCGCCCGCACGCACATCTAGCGGTTTACGTGCGTATCAAGGGGTTTGCGTGCACATTCAAGGGTTACCCTTCGAGCGCACAACTCGTGCTGCTTCACCAGAACCCCGGCCAGGAGCTCCGACGCGTGCGCAGCAGAAAGGCCAGGACCTCACCGATGCATACATGAGTACCCAGCTACGTTCCGGTCGATGCGAGCGTGAGCAGTTCACGCTGCCGGGAGCGCCCAAAACACAGACCACTTCACCTGAAACAGTCCTTTTTCACCATTTTTCGCCGAGGTGGTCTGCGTTTTGTGCGCTGGGGCCTTCAGACTGCCTGCGAGGCGGGGGAATTGCACTACATGAGCACCCGACACGCCGACGACACGCCGAGGCAAAGCTTCTAATGCTGCAAAACCCCCACCACCGGCGTCCGGAACACCCGTGGGGCTACAAGCAGCCCGGCCCAGCGGGCGCCCGACAACGGCTACGACTCTGAGACCTCGCCACGCGGCTCGCGCAGGGACAGTCCGCGGTAGCGGTTGATGGCCGCGCCCACGTCGATGAGGCGCGGGCGCGCCAGGAACGCCGGATAGGAGCGGGCACCGAACTTGCAGACGGCGTCCAGGCCCTCGGAGGCGAGGCGTCGGCCGAGCTTGGCCATGAGGTCGGGCATCGACTGCTTGCCGGCCATCTCCTCGAGGACGCCGCGCACGCACCAGGCGATGGCCTCGGCCTGCCCGGGGTCGACGACTGCGGTGACGTCGGAAATGTCGACGGTCGACCGGTCGATGGTCAGCACGGTCGTGCCCGAGGCCTTGGTGCGCGGGCGGTCCACGCGGGCCTTTGCAGCGGGCACGCGGGGCGCCGCCTCCCAGCTGGTGGGGGCGTCGGTGCGGGGGCGCGGCAGGTCGGCCACGACCTCGCGTGCGCGGGATGTGACGTCGAGGCAGCGGTAGTTGTCCATCATGAGGACCCGGTCGGCGGCGTCGAGGAAGGCGCCGGAGCCGCCGACGACCATGATGAGGGAGACCCCGGCCTCGGTGAGGGAGGTGACGCGGTCGACGAGGGGCGTGATGGGTTCCTTCTCGGCGGCGACGAGGTCGCGCATGCGCGTGTCGCGGATGAGGAGGTTGGTCGCGGAGGTGTCTTCGTCGATGAGGAGAGTGCGTGCGCCCAGCTCGAGGGATTCGATGATGGAGGCGGCCTGCGAGGTGGAGCCGGACGCGTTTTCGGTGGAAAACGACGTGGTGTCGGCGCCGCCGGGCAGGTGGGTGATGAACGGTGAGATGTCGACGCCGGTGACGGCTCGCCCGTCGGCGGCGCGCACCTTGGTGGCGGTGGGGTCGGTGGCGACGAGTTCGCGGCCGTCGCCGGGGATGTGCGCGTAGACGCCTTGGGCGATGGCCTCAAGGAGCGTGGATTTGCCGTGGTAGCCGCCGCCGACGATGAGGGTCAGGCCCGGGGGGATCGCCATGCCGGACACCTCGCCGGCGTGGGGCAGGGTGACGGTGGCGCGCAGGGACTCGGGGGCGGAAAAGGCGACGACGCCGTCGCCGGTCAGCGGCGTTTCGGAGATGCCGGAGCGGCGCGCCAGCAGGGCGTCGTCGGCGACGAAGGACACCCATCCGCGTTCCTCAAGGATCCCCTGGAGGGCGCGGTAGTCCTCGTAGGCGGCGACGTGGGCGAGGAGGCGGGAGCGCTTGCGGGTCGTGTCCGGGTCCTCGGACACGAAGTCGAAGCAGTCCATGACGATGTTGGGCACGTCCACGTCGAAGAGGCGGGCGGCGCTCTTGCCGAGGATCGTGCGTCCGCGGGCGGGGAGCTTGACCTGGAAGCGGACCTCGACGCGGTCGGGCAGGACGGTGGCGTAGGAGCGCTGGAGGATGAGGGCGCCGGCGCGGGCGATCGACACGTCGCGCGCTCCCCGGGCGCGGATGGCCTCGTCGAAGGAGCGGGCAATAAAGTCCGCGGCGGCCAGGCGCGCGTCGGACGAGGCCAGGGCGGCCTCGGGCAGTCCCATCGCCTCGGGGGTCGCGTAGGCGCGCAGGGACGAGGGCGGGGCGTAGGGGTCGGCCTGCACGTGATCGATCGCGAGGGTGAAGTCCCCGTAATCCCAGGCACCGAGGGCGTTCTTGTAGAAGCCGTAGGGGCGTCCGTCCGCGTGTCGCAGCTGGTCGAGAAGGTCTGCGTCGGTGCCGGACGTCGAGCGCGAGGGTGCTTCGTATCGGGGAGTCATACCCTCAAGAATACAGGTGGAGCCTGCGGGAACGGCATCACCGTTCCTACAGGCTCCGGTGTGTGAGGAGTCAGCACTGTCGAGTGACTCTCACGGTGGCGTCAGTCGAGGAGAGCGACGATAACCCAGAGAATGATGAAGAAGGCCTGGATGGACACCATGACGATCGAGACGATCTTCGCGGCCTTCGTCACGCTCAGGATGTTCTGCGGCGCGCCCTGATTCTTGGCGTTGGAGTCGATGATGAAGGACCAGATCACCGACGGGATCGACAGGAGGAGCCAAAAGATGAACCAGCTGATAACTGACAGAACGATCGCGATGATCGCTTGGGTACGCAAACTGTCGAACTGCGTGGATGCGGGCGAGGTGTACATCGGCTGGCCGTACTCGGGCTGACCGTATGCCGGCTGGCCGTATGCCGGCTGGCCGTATGCCGGCTGGCCATAGGCCGACTGGCCATAGGCCGACTGGCCATAGGCCGACTGGCCATAGGCCTGCTGGGGCTGGCCGTACGAGGCCTGGGGTCCCTGGCCGTACTGCGCGTACTGGTCTGCTCCGGGCTGGCCAAACTGAGGCTGCTGGCCCTGGGCCGACGCAGCATACGACGCGCTGCCGGTACCCTCGGGCGCGTACGGCGAAGGGGCAGCATAAGGCTGGGTGGCGGAATCCGCAGGGGTAGGGTTCAGGGGATCGCTCACGGAACGCTCCAATTTTTCTTTCCGGTCAATACAACAGGCATCCTAACAGGATGCTCGCACAAACACGTGTGGGGTCCGGATCGAGAGGCGATCCGGACCCCACACGCTAAGAACTCAGTAGCGTGAGCCACCGGCCGCGATGACAGAAATGATGGCGATGGCGTAGAACGCCACGACCGCCACGATGAGGACGATGTGGATGATCGAGCAGATCTTCGCGGTGTTACGTGCACTCGCCAGATCCGTCGTAATATCGAGCGGCGCACCGAGGCTCTGAGCCTCAGACATCATGCTGTTCGCCCAGAACCACATGCCGCCGGACAGAAAAATACCGCCGAGGACGAAGCTCAGGAAGGAGAAGAGACGAACGTTCGAGGCGTTCGAGCGGATCTTCTCCAGGGCCGGGTTCAACATGTACGCCTGGCCGTACGCGACCTGGGGGGCCTGGCCGTAGCCGGGCTGCGCCTGGCCGTACGCACCCTGCGGGGCCTGACCGTAGGAGGCCTGACCGTAGGAGGCCTGGCCGTAGGGGGACTGGTCGAAGGCGGGGTACTGGTTGTTGGGATCACTCATGGGATACTCCGAATGGAATAGGTATTAGTTACGCGGCTCATCCTAGCGCACGCATGACTGAGTCAATAACCATCGGGACGGAAGAGAATCGCGCCACAGCTCGTCCCTGCAACGGCGAGCACTCAACCAAGGACGCCCGCCTCCATCGCGCGCACGGATCAGTAGCCCGAATCGCCCGCGATGAAGAGCAGCAGATTGGGGAGGACGATGACGAGGATAATCAGAAGCACGAGGCCAACAATCTCAACGATGCTGCAGATCATCGCGATCTTTCGAGCGCCACTGACATCATTCATCACGTCCATGGGAGCGTTGAGACCCTGCGCCTCGGACATGAGCATGCCACCCCAGACCCACGCGCCGATCGAGAGAATCGGCCCGAGGGTGGCGAAGCTGATGAACGCCATGATACGAACCATCGATGCGTTCGAACGCACACGCTCAACGGCGGGGTTCAAGCTGTACGCGAAGCTCCCATACACGGACTGACCGTACCCCTGCGGCTGACCGTAGCCCGGCATGCCCGGCCCTCCACCGTACGGAGGCTGCCCCGCGCCGTACGGGGCCTGCCCCCCATACGAGGCCTGGGACCCGTATGCCGACTGAGCACCGTACGCGTCCTGCTGGCCATAGCCGCCTTGGCTCGCCCCACCGACGCCGTAGGGGTTCGTCAGATCACTCATCGCTTGCTCCGAGAAAATGTGAGGGGATATACCCCCACATCATACGAGCGCCTTCCCAAATCCGAAAAAACGGCGAGGCTCACACCCGCCACGACGCCCGTATCCCCCGGGAACTCCGCCCCGGCCTCGTCCCCCATAAAACGGCGCGGGGGCCGGTTTCCCGACCCCCGCACCACCCGACAAACGGGCGTCACGTCACAGCATGCAGGACACGCAGCCTTCGACCTCGGTCCCCTCCAAGGCCATCTGACGCAGGCGCATGTAGTACAGAGTCTTAATTCCCTTCCTCCACGCGTAAATGTAGGACTTGTTCAGGTCGCGCGTCGTCACCGTGTCCGGGTAGAACAGCGTGAGCGACAGGCCCTGATCCACGTGCTGCGTGGCCACCGCGTAGGTGTCAATGATCTTCTCGGGGCCGATCTCGTACGCGTCCTGGTAGTACTCCAGGTTCTCGTTCGACATGTACGGCGCCGGGTAGTAGACGCGGCCGATCTTGCCTTCCTTGCGGATCTCCACGCGGGACACGATCGGGTGAATCGACGACGTCGAGTTATTGATGTACGAGATGGAACCCGTCGGAGGCACCGCCTGCAGGTTCTGGTTGTACATGCCGTACTTCGCGACATCGGCGGCCAGGGCCTCCCAGTCCGCCTGGGTCGGGACCTTGATCGACGAGGCGGCGAGCAGCTCACGGCACTTATCCGTGGTGGGCGCCCACTCCTCGTCAATGTACTTGCGGAAGAACTCGCCCGACGCGTACGCGGAGTCCTCGAAGCCCTCGAAGGTCTCCCCGCGCTCGCGCGCGATCGTGCACGAGGCCTTGATGGCCTCGAACAGGACCGTCATGAAGTACATATTCGTGAAGTCGAGCGCCTCCTCGGACCCGTAGTGCACGTGCTCGCGCGCCAGGTACCCGTGCAGGTTCATCTGGCCCAGGCCAATCGCGTGGCTCATCACGTTGCCGCGAGCAATCGACGGCACCGAGCCGATATCCGACAGGTCGGAGACGGCCGTCAGACCGCGGATCGCCATCTCGATCGTCTTCGAGAAGTCCGGGGAATCCATAGTCTTCGCGATATTGAGCGAACCCAGGTTGCAGGAGATGTCCTTGCCGACATGCGAGTACGACAGGTCATCGTTGTAGGTCGAGGCCTCGGACACCTGCAGGATCTCCGAGCACAGGTTCGACATGGTGATGCGACCCTTGATCGGGTTCGCCTTATTCACCGTGTCCTCGAAGACGATGTAGGGGTAGCCGGACTCGAACTGGATCTCCGCAATCGTCTGGAAGAAGCGACGCGCGTTGATCTTGCGCTTGTGGATACGGCCGTCATCCACCATCTCGTGGTACTTCTCCGTCACCGAAATCTCGGAGAAAGGCACGCCGTACACGCGCTCCACGTCGTAGGGGCTGAACAGGTACATGTCCTCGTTCTTGCGGGCCAGCTCGAACGTGATGTCCGGGATGACGACGCCCAGGGACAGCGTCTTAATACGGATCTTCTCGTCCGCGTTCTCACGCTTCGTGTCCAGGAACTGCATGATGTCCGGGTGGTGCGCGTGCAAGTACACAGCGCCCGCGCCCTGACGCGCGCCCAGCTGATTCGCGTAGGAGAAGGAATCCTCCAGCAGCTTCATGACGGGCACGACGCCGCTGGACTGGTTCTGGATCTTCTTGATCGGGGCGCCCGCCTCGCGCAGGTTCGTCAGCTGCAGGGCGACGCCGCCGCCGCGCTTGGACAGCTGCAGCGCCGAGTTGATGCCGCGCGCGATCGACTCCATGTTGTCCTCGATGCGCAGCAAGAAGCAGGAGACCAGCTCGCCGCGCGCCGCCTTACCCGCGTTCAGGAAGGTCGGGGTGGCCGGCTGGAAGCGGCCGCTCATGATCTCATCCACGAAGCTGCGAGCCAGCTCGATGTCGCCGCGCGCCAGGTACAGCGACACCATGGCGACGCGATCCTCGAAGCGCTCCAGGTAGCGCTTACCGTCGAAGGTCTTGAGCGTGTACGACGTGTAGTACTTGAACGCGCCCAGGAACGTCGGGAAGCGGAACTTGTGGGCGTAGGCCTGCTTGTACAGCTCCTTAATGTCCGCGAAGTCGTACTGATCCAGGACGTGCTTCTCGTAGTAGCCCTCGTCCACCAGGTACTTCAGCTTCTCCTCCAGGTCGTGGAAGAACACCGTGTTCTGGTTGACGTGCTGGAGGAAGTACTGGCGAGCAGCCTTACGGTCCGCGTCGAACTGAATGTGTCCGTCCGCGTCGTACAGGTTAAGCTGCGCGTTCAGCGCGTGGTAGTCCAGCTCCGGGGAGGGAGCGTCCTCTACGCCTGTGTCGGTGTAGTTTTCTGCCAAAACTGTTCCAGTCCTTCGCGAACTCTGGAGACATCCTCAGGCGTGCCGAGGAGCTCGAACTTATACATGTGGGGAACCCCCAGCTTGGCCGCGATGATGTCGCCCGCGATGCAGTAGGCCTTGCCGAAGTTAGTGTTTCCCGACGAGATGACACCCCTGCACAGGGCCCGGTTGTCGGGGTCGTTGAGGAACTTGATGACCTGCTTAGGCACCGCTCCCTTGATATTTCCGCCGCCGTAGGTGGGTACAACGAGCACGTACTCGTCGGTCACGTGCAGGGGTTCATCTTTAGGGAGCAACGGGATTCGCGCCGCCGGGAGGCCGAGCTTTTCAACGAAACGGCGGGTGTTGCCCGTCGCCGACGAGAAGTAGACGACGATGCCCATGATGATCCTTCCTGCTTGGCGGGATGCTGAATCTCTAGTGTCTCACTGACGAGGCCCGGGCGGGCTCCCCTGGCACGCGTGTCCCATGTGGGATGATCGACGCGGCCTGACCTGCGCGTGCGCATGCTCGTGTGCTGCGGGCGTGTGGGCTGCTTGACTGTGGGCGTGTGGGCCGGTTGGCGGTGGGTACCCCAGACCGGCGATCAGCAATTTTCCCCGATCTTATGGCGGCCTCACCTCTCGCCCATCCGAGCAATTCTCAGCCTTTGCCGAGGGAGTCACCCCGGCCTCGTCCCCACCCGGATATACGAAAGCCCCGGCCTCACGGCCGGGGCTTATCGGCCAAACTCAGGCCTGCAGCGCGAGGGGGGCTGCGGCGGCGACGGCCTTGATGCGGTCAGGGCGGAAGCCGGACCAGTGATCCTCGCCGGCCACGACGACTGGGGCCTGCTGGTAGCCGAGGCCCTTAATGAAGGCGAGGGACTCCGCGTCCTGGGTGACGTCGATCTTCTCGTAGGAGACACCCTGCTTGTCGAGGGCGCGGTAGGTCGCGTCGCACTGGGGGCAGCGGGGCTTGGAGTAAACGGTGATCGACATGTTCGTGTCTCCTTGCGGCTCAAGGCCGGACGTTGGCATCCTATGTTGACTTTCTAGCGGCTCGTTCGCCGCGAACACGACAACACTACACCTTGTGGCCACCCACGCAAGCGACCCCTAGATGTTGTGTGCGACGCCCTGACTGTGGACGATGCCTGAGGGGCCTGTGGACGGAGCGAGCGGTCAGGATCTCCGTATGGCTGACAGGGTTTGTCGCGCCGCATTCACGGGCGGGCGCAGATGCGCGCAAACA
>OFCM01000593.1_pt1 | contig 8553 bp, 8 predicted proteins | sample 1520841 | NCBI WGS metagenome assembly OFCM01 (sample SAMEA2699037, study PRJEB24076) | metagenome | biome: Human gut stool | place: Spain | collected 2012-11-21 | reverse complement strand
TTTTATATCTAAAATATTAAATTCAAACTATTTATTGCCATAACAATCTATAGATGGCTTGACCATTCGTATTGCCTTCAATCGGTTCAGGATCTTTATCATAATCAACATTATCATATTGAGTGCCGTTTGGCATATACGCATCTACCTCTAGAATTTCCATGGTCCGATTATAACGGCTAATATATACCTTATAGCGAAGTTCATCGCCACCTGGTTCATTAACTTTTAGCCAAAGAACAGCATCATAATCGCTTTTTTGAACACTATCATTATCTATAAATAGTTGATTACCTTTGTCATCAGGACTTACATAATACCAATCAGTCGCTTGTGCCGTATTCGAATATGTTATGAGGCAAAAAAAGGCCATCAAAGCTATAAGCAACTTCATAGTGGCCCCCTTTCTAACCCAACAACAAAAGTCTTATAACTAGAACGATTTTTTTAAATATTTTTAAAAAAAATAAAGAGAAGATATTATCCTCCTCTATTATCATATCAAGAAGTATGGCATTTATCAACATTTAATAAACGAATTTTACATTTCATCTAAATTTCATAAAATATTTTTTAGAAGTTCATTTTACCTTCATAGTATCCACTTATAATTACCATATCAAATGATAATTATAAGTAAATATTCCCTGATTACTTAATGTATTTATCTCCCGACAAGTAATACTAACCCCAAACCTACTACTTGTTTAAATACATAGGTCATTTGATGTTAATACTAACACTCCCCTTACATGAAAAAGGACTCCATCAGGAGTCCTTTTTTCGTTGTTAAACCCATACACTTATGCAAAAAGCTGCCCTAGGGCAGCTTTTTATTTTGTAGTTCACGACCTAAATCAGATGGTACAGGTGCGATAACAGTCACCAATTCAGATTGTCCATATGGTATAAATGTCAACGAATAGGCATGTAAGGCCTGTCTCGTATACGGTTTATTCCGCATACCATACATGGCATCGCCAATGATAGGGTGACCAATATGAGCCATATGAACGCGAATTTGATGAGTTCGTCCGGTTAGCAATGTAAACTCTAACAACGATTGTACATCATCATATTCAATCACATGATATTCGGTTACAGCATCTTGACCAAATTCATCAACACAGCGGCGATTATCAAATACCGGATCCACACCGATAGGTTCATTCACCACACCATCAGATGTAATCTTTCCTTCTACGAGACCGCGATAGACACGGTGAATTCGACCTTCTTGTAGCTGTTTAGTGTAATATTGTTCTGCCTCACGGGTTTTGCCAAACATAATAACACCTGTTGTATCTCGATCCAAGCGATGAACAGGCCGAATTTTATGAACTTCGCCGCGTTTAGCATAATAGCCAGCCACCAGATTACTCAATGTATGATATTTCGTTTGACCTGCTGGATGAACTAGCATAAATGGAGGCTTATACACCACAAGTGTGTGTCCATCCTCATAGAGAACCTCTATAGGTCCTTTTTCAACCTCTACACCATAATCCTTATCTTGTGGTAACTCAATAGTAATAACATCCCCTTTTCTTAGCATACGCTTGGAATGAGCAACGCGGCTATTTACCTTCACCCGTTTCTTACGGAATATCATCTGCACATTTCGAGAGGATAAAGAAAATCGCTCTTTTACATAAGCAGATACTGTTGTATCTACCTCTTCTTTTACTGTATATGTTCTCCAGCTCATATTACCACCATTCGTTGATATATGTATTTTCTTTAGGATATACCATATCTAGATAATCAATCCAATGAGATTCGCCTTGTAATTTACCTTCAAACACAAGATCTTTAGCTGATACAGCCCCCATCAACAGGACTGTTAGACCGCCAATGTCTATAGTGATATCGATTTCATCCACAGATTCAGCAGAAACGCGTTTTACGTTAGGTAAAGTGCTTTCACCTAGGGTAAGGGCAAATACGCCATTATTCCAATCGCATAATGTATCGGTAACCTTAATGTTTAGGGTAATTGGCATCATAACGGCTTCTGGATTAACAGGTACCGTAGTCAACGCTGTTTCTACGTCTACGATACGCGCCATCATATACGGCATCGTTGTATGACCTGTTTTTCCATCAGGAACAAATCTATAACCCGTATCATGTAACCCTTCATTCCAGCGAATGCTTTCACCTTGAGAACGATGGTTATAAAAATAATTAAGCAAACCACGTTGAGCACGACGCGTTGTATATACAAATTCTGTAACAGGAATTTCAGGAGCCCCTAAACGATAGACGGCGTAACCTTCGATTTGACCTTCATCGTTTTTCACGACCGCAATGTTCACACCTTCAGCAAAGAAACTGCCTAATAGACGTTTCCATTCCTTCTCACCCCGTTCCGCATAGCCACATAAATCCTTCGTATAGGCTTTGTAAACAGGATCAAGCAATGTCCATTGCTCTACATCATTTAGCAATCCAAAGGATAAGGTTTTATCCGTCAAAGGACGCAAACTCTCTAATGGCATGGTCTGTACCCATTGATGAGCGTACAAATCCCAGCCATATTGTTGGTAAAATCCCGCTTTAGAAGGCATTAAAATGGTAATGCCTTGACCACGACGACGCAATTCTTCCAAGGAGTGCAACAATAATGCACCACCTACGCCACCACGACGTGCGGCTGGATGAGTGGCAACACCAACCATGTAGCTAGTAGGTAAGATAGCGCCACGCACATTGATGTTATATTGACGCAAATGAACAGTGGAGAGCAATTGACCTTCTTGGATACCTACGATAGTATTCTCCGGTTCATAACAGTTAGAAAAATAATATTGAAAGAACGGATCTTCTTTTGGTTCAAAGCAATACGCCCATAGCGCTTCAACTTGAGGGGTGTCTTGTGATGTAGCAATTCTAAAATCCATACGATTTCCTTTCTATCCTAAATAGCTCTAGAGCCATATATTTCATATTGTAGAATGTATTTCACACACTCTACCCTTTATTATAACGGAAAAGAGTGGCACCATACAGTACCACTCTCATATTCGTTATTAAATTGACCTGATTATTTACCGCCCGTTGCATTATCTGCTTCATTAGCATATACAGCATCATATTTTTCTGCGAAATGATCAGGATTATAAGATTCCTTCGCTTGACGAAGACCAGGCAAGCCCATATCTTCTTCACGATTGATAAACTCTACATTGCTAAATTCATGGCGGATGAATTCATTATTAATTGCTTGATACAAACCGCGAATATCCGGATTGGCTTTTTCGATGTGAATTAAAGCCATTCTATCATTCATTAATTCGCCGATACTGAAAGCCTCTACGCGTCCAAACAACTTAATAGCGCCGCCTTTTAAGCCCAAGACATCCCAATGATCAAAGAGTAAATTAATAGCCACTAATTCATCTTCAATACCTTCTTCGTGATGAGTTTCCACCCAAGACGCTGCTGTCTCACGGCACAATGGAATGATGTCTTCTGTAATTGGCACATATTCATAGTTGGAATATTGCATACGGAATTGATTCAAGTGATTTTTCTTTTGACGGAATTTCTTACCAGACAAATTGATAAGATCTTCAGACTTATAAATATATTCGTAGTTATCACGGTCAGGTGTGAATACGTAACGGCCTGGGCATAGTTCCTCCATCCGTTCTTTCACAACCTTGCTAACACCTTTGAAAATGAATGGTAATTTATTTTCTACAAACCATTCTTTTGCACGCAATAAACCATCGAGGAACTTCGCATCCTTACCAGCAAATGGAGGTAATAGGAATGGATCGCGCTTACCACCACCTTGGATATACAATACGCCATTTTCTTCAGCCCAACGAATGCCATAAGCTTCTTGCCACATATACAATGTAGTAAAGCAATTATCCGACGCTTCGTAATGATGTTGTTCAAAATATTTATCGATTAATGGTTTATCTCTTAATTCAAAACGTTTAAATTCTAAAATAATAATCTCCTCCTTTTCAACATTCATGGTTGCTAGTTTCTAGCTACACATAAGATATTTATTGAACCTTCACCTTTTCACCTAGTTCAAAGGTACCCTTGGTTGTAATAACTTGTTCGCCTTCATTGAGGCCTGTCATGATGGACACATACCCATCTTGTTCATCCCCTACTTCAACGACACGTACGTCTACCGTATTATCAGCGGTTAATACATATACATATTTACCATCTTGATTTTCACGTACTGCCGCAACAGGAACAACAAGCATCTTAGCTTGAGCACTAGATTCGATGGTCAAACTATAAAATTCACCAGCCTTAATAGCTCCTTTTTCGTTGTTGAAAGTAGCCTTAACTAGTACACTTGGTACATTTTCAGGCTGGTTTGTATCTATATAGGTCAACTCACCTGGAATATCTGAATCACCGACATGTAAAGACACTTTAATACTTGATTTTGCCTCTGGGCTAGCTAATTTCATAGCCGCATCACGAGGAATACTCAATGATGCTACCATAGGCGTCTCTTGTTGTATCAACATAAATGGACGATCTGCAATCGCCATTTGACGATCTTCATTATAAATAGCAGTCACCACACCGGCTATGGGAGCCGTAATATTAGCGGCAGCTATTTGTGCGGACACCTGAGCAATTTGTGCCTCAATAGCAGCAACACTAGCACCGTTGCCACCACCGCCACCACCAGTTGTGGTTGTCACAGTTTGAGGTCGAGACCGTTCTAGAATACGATTATATTCCTTTTCGGTAATATTACCAGCCTCGCGCATTTGGCGAGCACTTTCAAGCTGAGCACTACTAACCGTAGGCGCCGTCGTTGTCGTCGTTGTTTCAACAGACGGCGTATAAGATTGGGCCGCACTAAGTTGCCCTTGTAGCGATGCTAATTGTTGTTGCAATGCCGACGTATCAATTGTCGCCACCACTTGACCTTGTGTGACCTTATCGCCTACCTTCACAGCATACGTAGCCGCACCTGATACAGCGGGCGTAATAGTGGACTTATTAAGAGCTGTTACATTCGCTTCATTATGAATTTGTAACGGCATATCTTTATAAGTAACATCGGCAACGGATACCGTAGATGTACCACAACCAGTAATCGCACATACAACAATGACCAATAGTGCCATTACAGCACCAAGTCGAAATTTGTTCATACTTTCACCTTATCTCTATCCATTGTATTGATTTTTATCAATACCTTAGTATATCACAAAATCAATAAGAATTGTATGAAAGCTAATTCCCTATATGATTAGATATTACTAGTCAGAAATAATATCTGATATAATATTCCTGAACAAGTATACATATGGAGGTTTCTCATGGAAGAACGTATGGATTTTAGAATTTTAAATAATGGTAGCTTTGTGCCATCCATCGGATTTGGCACCTACAAAACAGGAACGTCGGAGGAAACGGAGCAAGCTATAACGAATGCCTTACAGGCTGGATACCGTTTACTCGATACGGCAGCTTATTATGATAACGAAGAAGCCGTCGGCAAGGGCATGAGTGCATCTGGTATTAATCGGTCCGACATCATTGTAACCACAAAAATTTGGCATACTGACGCAGGCTATGATAATACGATGCGCGCTGTTGAAAACTCTTTAAAAAAATTAGATACTAATTATATCGACATTATGCTCATTCACCAACCATTGGGGGATTACTACGGTTCCTGGCGCGCTATGGAGGAATTATACGACCAAAACGTACTACGCGGGTTGGGTCTTTCCAACTTCTACGAAGACCGTTTAATCGACTTGCTATACCACTGTAATGTAAAACCTGTAGTGAACCAAATCGAGTGCCACCCGTTTAACCAACGTCAATCCTTATTACAATTAATGCGTAAGCATCAAGTAGTAGGTATGGCGTGGTCTCCATTTACTCGTGATCGCCAGCCTATATTTGACCACCCTATCATCAAGAGCTTGGCTGAAAAATATGGAAAAACGAAGCATCAAATCATCTTACGTTGGCATATCCAACGAGGCATCATTCCATTGCCAAAGGCAACAAGCTTAGAGCATATGAAGTCTAACTTTGACGTCTTTGACTTCAAATTATCTATTACAGATATGGAGCTCATGGAGCTACTTGATCAAAGAGCGTTTTTAGAAAATCATCATACTGCTGCGGGGCTTGAAAGAATTTTAAAACTAAAATAACTTGCTGAATTGCTTCTAAGAAATCATTCATTGCATTGTAAAGAAATCCCCCTTCCGTCAAGCCTCCACCGGCCAGGTCTGACTCCGCAGGGCCAAAGTCGTTTGACGAAAGGGGGATTTCTTCATCACACCATCAGCAAATTCTTCTAAAGAAGCAATTCAAAATCAGTGTCATATCATTTTAAAATTCTTTCAAGCAACAGACAATAGAAAACTTTTCCAAAAACGCTCTTTGATTTAGGGAAATATTAAATATTTTGTACGATAAGCATATACACTATAGTACCTACGGCAATGGATATGAGCATGTTCCGTTTCCATAGATGTAATCCTACTGTAACCAGTAGTGCTATCAATTCAGGGATACCATATGGGTATGCTAAAACGACGGTTTCCTTAAAGGTATATACGACGAGCATACCCATAACGGCAGCGGGCAATGCCTTTCCTAAATAGAGTACAAAGTCTGGCGCCTTTTTCCCTGAGGGGAATACAAGGAAAGCACCAAAACGAGTGAGTAATGTACCTGCTACTACAATAGCAACGGTCATAACCATTTCTAAACTAGTCAAGATGTACCCCTCCCCATTTGTACGTAATATAGCAAACTACTAACATGCAGCTCATAGATAGAAGCATAAAGAGGGATTTCCCCACCAATAAGAGCATGGCTACCGCCATAGCTGCACCAGCTACACCAAAGCCTCTAATTTTGTTATTCTTTGCATTAAATAGCATTTCAAGAAATACCACAATGAATAATCCGGGCAATACAAAATCGATGCCCCGTAAGTCTACTGTAGCTAATAAATTACCAAATAGCCCGCCTATAAAGGTACTAAATACCCAAAATACATAGTTAAGCCAAGACACGTGGAAATAAAACCACTTTTCATCTACATCATTAGGCAGTTTCGTCCCCATATTGATGGCAAAGCTTTCATCACACATCCAAGCAACGGTAGGAAACCACTTCCAACCCATATGAACATACCGTTGAAGCGCAGACAAACCGTAGAAGAAATGGCGACCATTAACAAACATGGTCAATATAAAAGCATTGATAGGATCAAATCCAGCCACCAACATACCAATAGTCACAAACTCCATAGACCCCGCGAAAATGGTAGCCGCCAAAACTGGTGCAGTCCACCAAGGCAGTCCTTGACTCGTAGCATATAAACCAAAGCCTAAACCAATAACAAATAAGCTTATGCCCATAGGAGCCATAATAGGAAAAGCATAACTAAAAGCTTGACGCCCTTTATGTGATTGTTCCATTAATATATCGCCTTCTTTCATTTACACTAGATTATGATATTCATAAAATGTATATAATGCCATTATATTCTTCATACAATGTACAAAGAAAAGACACCTACCAGGTGTCTTTTCTAATATATACACTATTCTACTAATTATAAGGCACGCGTTAAAATCTCGCGAGCTACTTCTGGTGTTACATCGCCTTTTTCACCACGTCTTGTCATGCCATGGTCTTCTAATTGTTTCACAATTTTATCAACTGCTTCTTCGCCAAGACCATAATCTTTCAAATGTGTAGATACGCCAAGGGACTCGAAGAATTCACGCGTTTTAGCGATAGCCTTATCTGCTTTTTCTTCTGTTGTGCCTTCTGTAATATGCCATACACGTGTAGCATATTGTGCCAATTTTTCAAGCTTGTCTGCTTTTTTAACTTCTAATAATGCAGGCAATACGATAGCTAATGTAATCCCATGGTCAAGATGGTACGCCGCAGTTAACTCATGACCGATAAGATGTGTGGCCCAGTCTTGTGGCACACCTGCACCAATCAAACCGTTTAACGCCAAGGTAGAAGCCCACACGTGGTTAGCACGAATATCGTAGTTTTCTGGATTTTCTACCGTTTCTTTGCCGATTTCAATCATAGTTTTCAAAATACCTTCGCTGAAACGGTCTTGAATACGGCCCTCTACAGGATATGTTAAATATTGCTCTGTGGTATGCACAAAGGTATCAATAACACCATTCTTAACTTGTTTTTCAGGCAATGTGAAAGTCAATGTTGGATCGAGCATGGAGAACTTAGGGAATACTAAGCTACTGAACACAGGATATTTACCATCACCATAAGTAATAACGGCACCATTGTTCATTTCGGAACCCGTAGCAGGAAGTGTCATAACTGTACCAAATGGTAATGGATTTGGCACCATATCTACCGGAACCTCTGGTACACCAGCTTTCATAACTTCAATGACAGGACCATCATAAGTAGCGCCCATAACGATAAGTTTTGTAGCGTCTACTACAGAACCGCCGCCTACAGCGAGAACGAAATCTACTCCATGTTCTTTAATGAAAGCTACCGCACGTTCACACGTTTCAAGAGATGGGTTTG
>OFCM01000591.1_pt1 | contig 8593 bp, 7 predicted proteins | sample 1520841 | NCBI WGS metagenome assembly OFCM01 (sample SAMEA2699037, study PRJEB24076) | metagenome | biome: Human gut stool | place: Spain | collected 2012-11-21 | reverse complement strand
ACAACCAACTAAAATCGTGACTTTCCCGCGCAACAAAGCCGAAAAGTCACCCCTCCAGCAACACGATTTGTCCATCCTCATAGTTGGTCCCAACCAACTAAAACACCGACTTTCCCGCACCAATAAGCCGAAAAGTCACCCTTCCAGCAACACGTAGTGTCCTATAACCCTATAACCCTGCAATTCCCCCACGACACGAACCAACACAAACTCAAAAACCGCAGAATATCAACGATTAGATTTCAATACTTGAAATACACTCAGGGGAATTGCATGCGAAATTACCGAGATGCAGTCAGGACTCGCACCATACCGCGACCAGGCCCCACTGGTGTGGATGGCGCCGGAGGGAGCGGAGGGCCAGGCTGCGACGCCCGGAACACCCGTGGGGTCACAAGCAACAACCCTACAGAACAAAAACCGCAGACCCCGAAGGATCTGCGGTTTCATCGTGCGCGAGGGGGGAGTTGAACCCCCACTCCATCACTGGAACACGGACCTGAACCGTGCGCGTCTGCCTATTCCGCCACTCGCGCGTACCCAGAAAGAATAGGGGCATCACACCCCCCACGTCAAATCAACACCGTATGACCCAGGGCACAAGAAGCCACACTCCACCCACACAACGCTGCAATCTCAACGAAAACAACAGCGGCAAGCTACAGCATCAACCTGCACGCAACGATGCCTGCGACACCCAACAGGCTCGCAGCGATGACAGCGACATCCGCCCAGCCGAGCCGCACGCGCGCGCCACGGACCGCGCCATCATGCGCCTCGATGGCTCCCCGCATGGACATGGCCCGCCCGGTTTCGGCGGCACCGCGCGACGTAGCGGACAGGATCGCGGTGATGACATCAACGCTCAGACGCGCGTAGCCGCGCAGCGACAGGGTGGCCACATCCTGACCAAGGCGCAGCTTGGCGGTATCGAGCACCGCCTGCGCCTGGTCGCGCAGCATCGGCAGGCCTCGCAGGGCGGAGGCCATGACGAGCGACCACTGATCGACTGGCACTCCCAGGAGCCGCAGCGGGGTGAGGAAGAAACGCAGCGCGGCCGCGAGCGCCGCAGTCGGCGTCACCCACGCAATGAGGCCCGAACCCCACAGGACGACGAGCGCCAGGGTGGAGACTCGCAGGAACAGCTCGAGTCCATCGCCCAGCCACGCGCCGATACAGCCGCCAATAAATCCGGAGATCATCCACAGGGGTGGACGCGGCGCAACGCTGAGAGGCAGGCGGATAATCAGCGACGCAACGAGGATGAGGCCACCGACGATCGCAAGCGTCGACCAGCGCGGCGAGAGGATCACGCAGGTGGTGAGCACGGTCCAGCAGGCGATGAGGGTGCCGGGCCAGGCGCGCGACAGCGGCGTCGCCCAGGGCAGGGGCCGAGGCAGGGTGAAGCCAGAGCCGCGCCTCGGCTTCGCGCGCGGGGTTTCCTCGCCGAGGCCGGGAGGGGTCCTCGAGAATCGGCCCTCGCTGGCGCCGCCGCCGGGACCGGTCGCCCCGCAGGCGGAGTGGGGTTCGATCATGAGAGCACCCCCTCGGCAAGGTGGCCGTGGGTGTCGCACAGGGAGTCCATGCCCTCGAGGTCGTGAGAGATGACGAGGATGGACAGGCCCGCGCGGCGCCGCTCGGCCAGGACTGAGATGAGCAGGTCGCGCGAGGCCGCGTCGAGTCCCGCCATGGGTTCGTCGAGAATAAGGACACTCGGGTGGGAGGCGAGCAGGCCGGCGAGGGCGACGCGGCGCATCTGTCCTCCGGAGAGGTCGTCGATGCCGCGCGAGGCCAGGGCGGGGTCGAGTCCGACGAGTTCCATGGCCTCGGCGACGATGCGGTCGCCCACCTCGCGGCTGATCGCCCCCTTGCGGTGTGCGGAGCCGGTGCCGACGCGTGGACCGTAGCCAGCGGCGGCGAGGATGTCGGAGCGCACGGATGGGCGCTGGAGCTGGAGGCGCGCGAATTGCATGGAGAGGGCGACGTCACCGACGCAGCGTTCCATGGGGCGCCCGCCGAGGGTGACGCGCCCCCAGGTGGGCACGAGCAGGCCGGTGAGGACGCGCGACAGCGTCGTCTTGCCCGAGCCGTTGTCCCCCGTGATGAGCATCGCCTGCCCAGGGTCGAGGATCAGACTGACGTCGCGCAGGACGGGCTTCTCCCAGGGGGTGCCGAGGTCGTAGGTGTGCGCGACGCGGTCCGCCCACAGGTGGTCGGCGTTGATGAGGGCGGGCGCGCCCGCCGCGGCAGACGCAGACAGGCCCGACGCTGCAGGGACGGGGGAAGCGGGAGGATCCCCGGCCTCGGCGATGCGAACCCCGTCTATGACAACGCTCCCCTCCCCCGTGCGACGGTCGGAGACGATGCGCCCGGCGTCGATTGTAATGACGCGGTCGGCGCGCGCGCTTTCGGCGGGGTCGTGGGTGATGTGGACGACGGCGATCCCGCGCTCGGGCAGGGAGGCGAGGAGGTCGAGCATTTCGGCGCGGCCGACCCGGTCGATCATGGCGGTGGATTCGTCGGAGATGAGCAGGCGCGGGGAGCGCGCGAGCGCGCCCGCGAGCGCGAGGCGTTGGAGCTGCCCGCCGGAGAGGGAGCGTGGGTCGGCGTCGGCGAGGCCGGAGAGGCCAACACTGGCGAGCAGCTCGTCGAGGTCGAGGCCGGCGATCTGCGTGGCGCTCATGCCCCAGGTGACATCTTCGGCGACACTCTGTCCGAGAACGAGGAGTTCGGAGCGCTGCCCCACGAGGGCGGTCCCGCCGACAGCCCCGAGGACCCCGCCGCCCTGGCGCGTCCCAGAGCCGGGTTCGGCGCCCGCGAGCAGGAGGGCGAGGGTGGATTTGCCCGACCCGTTGTGTCCGAGGACGACGGTGTATTCGGGCCGTTCGAAGCTAAGGGTGACGCCGCTCAGGGCCGGATGGTCGGCGCCCGGGTAGGTGAAGTCGACGTCGGTGAGGGTCAGGGGCAGGGGGGACGAGGCCGGGGCCTCGGCGCGCGAATGCGCGGAGCGGGCGGTCGCCTCCAGGAGTGGGTCCCAGCCCGCGTCGAGGGAGATGCGGCTGAGGATGGCACCGAGGAGCCAGCGGGCGGCGAGGACCAGGAAGGCCACGCCGATGAAGCGCGTGATGGGGATCCAGATCCACCACCAGTCGACGAACCATTGGCCGAGCTGGTGGCCCGCGTCGACGAAGCCGCTGGAATGGGGGATGTGGCCGATGAGTTTCAGGAAGCCGTCGAGGGTCTTTTGGATGCTTTCGAGGCCGAGGGTGCGCAGGTCGGACAGGATCCAAAACGCGATGTCGGTGCCGATGCCCCACACGATGCCGAGCCCGGCGGCGACCCCACAGACGGAGAGCCAGGAGGCGCGTTTCTTGTGGAGGAAGCCGATGATGAGGCCGACGAGGGCGGCTTGGAAGGAGCGGCCAGCCGTGGCCAGGCCACCGACCGCGACGGCGAGGAGGATCGTCGAGGCGAAGGCTGCGATCGCGGCTCGGGGCCGGTGCGTGAGGGAGACCATCGCGAGGGGGACGGCCGTGGCGACTTGGAAGAAGAGCTGAAAGACGGGGGTGACCGCGGCGATTAGGCCGAAGGTGACGGCCAGGCCCGAGAGCGCGCCAGCGGTCGCCACCTCGACGGGGGTGAGGCGGCGGGCATCGCGCGCGGATGAGCTCATGTGTCTAGTCTCCCAGGCCCCGCCCACATCTGCGACCGCCGGGCCGCTTGACCCGACGAAATCACCGACCTGCACCGAGCGACAAGCCCCAACGCCTAGTCCCTGTTGATCGCACCGAAGGGGATGTGGACGCTCGGGGTGGAGAGCGCCGCGCCTTCCACGTGGCGGCGCTGATCGTCGAAGAAAATGTGCGGCTGCAGCACCTCCAGCATGGGACCCTTCGGGAGGCCACCCAAGAAGAATGCGTCGTTGACTCGCAGGCCCCACCCTCGGATCGAGTTGATCGCACGCTCATGCGCGGGGGCGCTCCGAGCCGTCACGACGGCGACGTGCACCCTGCGTCGATACCCCGACGGATCACCCACGCTTTTCGAGTCCTCGATCCCCTGAATCCGGTTGATTTTCTCCAGAAAATCGGCCATTGGCCCGCGGTCGAGAGGCACCTCGGCCAGGGCGCTCTCGCTCTCCTGATACCCGTCCAACCCCTCGCTCTGGAACACACGCTCGGCCGAATCATCGGCCAGCACGCCGTCAAAATCGAAGGCTATGCGCAGGTCCGCGTCCCCGTCATCGGGGGCCGCGTGGCCCATGACATGCCCCGCCGCAAATCCCATGTCGATCGCCTCGCGCACATCATCCTCGTTCGCGGAGAGGAAGAGGGACATGCGCAGCGGCTTCATGAAGCGGTAAGGGGCACGTCCCTGCATGAAGATCGCGCGCGTAATGTCCAAACCATGGCGCTTGACGGAGCGCATGACCCGCATCCCGGTCTCCGGGTCGTTGCGCGAGAGGATCACGACCTCCACCAGCCGTTCCTGATCCGACAGGTCATTCAGGTCGAGGAGGCGGCGAATAAAGGGAAACGCGACGCCCGGTTCGAGCACATCATCGAGATGCTCGCGCTGATACTCCCGATACTTCTCTTCGCCCTGCTCGCGGAACACCGCGTCGGACTCCTCCAGGTCGAACAGGGCACTCGACGCGACCCCGATGACGAGGGCACGCTCCAGATCAAGCTCCGCAGCCATAACGCTCCTTCCACGCGCATCTACCTATCAGCACCAGGATAAAAACGGCCATGCTCATCTGCGTCCCGCTCCCCCGCGAAGGGATCGACGAGGCCGTGGCCACGCCTCGCACACCAACGCTCCCCGCAAGATCCAAGGAAAAAACACCGTGTCATAATGCCGCACTCACTCTTGTGAGGAACACCTAATTTTGTGTAGCATCTCCCTCGTAATCCTAAAAACACGAGAGGACCCAATGAAAACCCGCCTCGCCACCCTGACCGCAATCCTGGCCACCGCCACCTTGGCTCTCACCGCCTGCGCGGGCGGCTCCGGCTCCACCACCGCCCAATCAGAGCAGACCACCCAGGAGGCCTCGGCCTCGTCGACGCGCACGATCACCGACCACGCGGGCAACGAGGTCGTCCTGCCCGCCACGATCACCCGCGTCGCCATCGACCAGATCCCCATCGAATCCACCTACCTGGCCTACTTCGACGGCAAGGCCCCCTACCTGGTGGGCATGAGCGCCGCCCGCGTCAAGGCCATGAGCCAGACGATCGCCGCCGAGATGGCGCCCGAAATGATGCAGGTGGACACCAGCTACTACGACAAGGGCGAGCTCAACGCCGAGGCCCTCCTGAACCTGAACGTGGACGTCGTCTTCTACAACGCCTTCAACAAGGAACACGGAGAAATGTTCCGCAAGGCCGGCATCCCGGCCGTCGGCTTCACGACGATGGGGAACCCCTCGGAGACGTACACGCAGTGGATGGAACTCCTCGAGGACGTCTTTAACCAGGATGGCCACATGGCCGACAAGATCGCGCTCGGCAAGGACCTGGTCGCTGACGCCCGCGCGCGCACCGCGAAGGTCCCCGAGGACCAGAAGGTCTCGACGATGGTCCTCATGGGCGCGGCCGACGGCCAGCTCGCGGTCGCGGGCGGCAAGGACGGCTGGTTCACCAACGAATGGGCCGACTCGCTGAACTACACGAACGTCTCGCGCGACACCGACACCTCGCACACGCCCGTCACCTTCGAGCAGGTTCTCACGTGGGATCCCCAGGTCCTCCTCGTGACCGGCAAGGGCATGTCGAACATGACGGCGAACACCGTCCTGACGAACTCGGTCGAGGGCGTGGACCTGTCCACCCTCAGCTCCGTGAAGTCCGGCCGCGTCTACTCCACCGGCCTGGGCATGTGGAACTGGTTCACCCCGAACCCGGATGCTCCCATCGTCGCCAACTGGATCGGAGCGTCCCTGTACCCGGAGCAGTTCTCCGACGTTGACCTCGTAGCCATGACGAAGGACTACTACCAGAAGATGTACAACTTCACGCTCACGGACGAGCAGGCCCGCGCCATCGTCAACCCGGACGCCGCGTCCTGATACCTGTCCCCGGCCTCGTCTCCCTATCGACGAGGCCGGGGCACCTGATGCGTGAGACGCCCGGTGAGCGTCGGGGAGAGAACATCATGACATCTGTGTTGACCAGGAATGGGCGGCTACGCGTGTGGGTGGTCCCCACGCTGGTCGCTCTCATCGTCGTGTGCGCGGCGGCGGCCATGCTGATTGGCCGTTTTTCCGTGTCCCTGGAGGACGTGGTCGCGGCGCTGCGCGCGAGGTTCTGGGGAGGCCCAGCGGTGCCCGCGCGCGTCAACTCTGTCGTGTTTGACCTGCGGGCGCCGCGCATCATCGTCGCGATCCTGATCGGCGGGGGCCTGTCGGTTACCGGAGCCTCGTTCCAGTCGCTCTTCTCCAACCCCCTGGCCACGCCGGACACCCTGGGCGTCGCGGCGGGCACGTGCGTCGGCGCGGTCATCGCCCTGTTGCTGGATTGGAACCTGATCGGTGTGCAGGCCGCGGCGCTCGCGGCGGGCCTGGCGACGATGGCGTTCACGACGGCGATTTCGCGCACGCGCACGGGTTCTTTCAATGTGATCACGCTCGTGCTCGGCGGCGTCATCGTGTCCGCCCTGGCGAACGCGGTCCTCTCACTCCTCAAGCTGACGGCCGACCCGACAAGTCAGCTCCCGGAGATCACCTACTGGCTCATGGGCTCGCTCGCCGCGGTCACCTACCACCAGATCGCGCTGGGTGCCCCCTTCATCATCGCGGGCGTCGTCGTCATCGTGGCGCTGCGCTGGCAGCTCAACATCCTCTCCCTCTCAGAGGACGAGGCCCGCTCAGCCGGCGTCAACGTCACCCTCATGCGGGCCATCCTCATCGTCGCCTCGACGGTCATCACGGCCTCGGTCATTTCGATGTGCGGCCAGGTCGGCTGGGTCGGCCTGCTCGTGCCGCACTGCGCACGCATGCTGTGCGGGCAGAACAACCGCGCGGTCATCCCCGTCTCACTGCTGCTCGGGTCAGCCCTCATGATCGTCATCGATACGCTCGCGCGTTCCCTGTCGGCCTCGGAAATTCCCATTTCGATCCTGACGGCCATCATCGGCGCCCCCTTCTTTATCGTGCTCCTGCGCCGGACGGGGGGAGCGCGATGATCAGCGTCGAGAACGCGACCTTCACCTATCCGGGCGCCCCCTCCCCGATCCTGACGAACGTGTCCTTCGAGGTGCCCGAGCGCTCGCTCCTGGCGATCCTGGGGCCCAACGGCGCCGGCAAGACGACGCTACTGCGCACCATGATCGGCCTGCAGAAGTGGGACAGCGGCCGCACGCTCATCGACGGCACCCCCATTTCGTCGATGTCGACTAGGGCGCTGGGACGCGTCCTGTCCTACGTGCCGCAGGCCCGCAACGCATCGAACGTGGCGCTCACGGGCCTCGAGATGGTCATGGTCGGGCGAGCCCCGCACATGCGCACCCTCGCGCAGCCCGGAGCGCGCGAGGAGCGCATGGCCCGTGACGTCCTCGACGAGGTGGGCGCCTCCCACCTGGCCGAGATGCCCTGCGCGACCATGTCGGGCGGCCAATTCCAGATGATCCTCATCGCCCGGGCCCTCGTCGCCGACCCGCGCGTTCTCGTGCTCGACGAGCCGGAGACCGGCCTGGATTTCCGCAACCAGCTGATCGTCCTGGGACTCCTTGAGCGCCTCGTGAGGGACCGAGGCCTCGCCGTCATCATGAACACGCACTACCCGGCGCACGCCCTGCGCGTCGCCGACCAGGTCGCGCTCTTCTCCTCCACGCACGAGGCCGTGGTCGGTCCCGCCTCCTCCGTCATGAACGCGGAGACCCTCGCTCGCGTCTTCGGGGTGGACGTGGCGATCGGGAGCGTGGACTTCGAGGGCGAGGACGTGCAGGCCATCGTTCCGGTTCGACTGAGTGGAGTTAAGTAGCGGCGTTGCGCCGAAAACTTCTTCATCGCGATTGCGCAGGTCAGCCACATTTTGGCTGCGAGTGCGGTACCGTATAAGTGTGATTCCGCACGCCCAGTCCGGGGGCATCAATGCCGGGCCGGGTCGACGGGACCATGTCGGCTCCGCAGACGGAGCCGAACGGTGCCCCAGCGTTGGGGCGAACACGAAGGAGGGCCCATGGCTACCGGGACCATCAAATGGTTCAACGACGCCAAAGGCTTCGGATTCATCACTCCTGATGACGAATCCGGCGACGTCTTCGTGCACTATTCAAACATCATCGGCCAGTCTGGGCGCCGCACTCTTCTAGAGGGCGAGAAGGTCGAATATGAGGCGATTGAAGGACCAAAGGGCCTCCAAGCCATGAATGTGGCACGAGCCGAGTGACACTGTGTGCCCGGGTGGAGATCCCACTCGGGCACACTTGCATGAAACGGCACGTTCCTCACCCATCTCGCACATAATTTTTTCGGTGACACAACTGCGTTTTAACTGGTTTTTACGATGCTTGTGCCATGCCTTACAAGGGATTGCGAGGTATAGACCAATCGGTGAAATCGGCGTAGCATTGTGACTGCACCAAGGGG
>OFCM01000590.1_pt1 | contig 8624 bp, 9 predicted proteins | sample 1520841 | NCBI WGS metagenome assembly OFCM01 (sample SAMEA2699037, study PRJEB24076) | metagenome | biome: Human gut stool | place: Spain | collected 2012-11-21 | reverse complement strand
TTTTTACCGACCCCCAGTTTAACTGGGGGTTTAGTCATGCCTATTCGGCGTACAAGAAAAACCCCAATCGCAATAAAATGCGATTAGGGTTTATAGCTTTCACCATAACAATCAAATTATTGATTGCGAATGTCGTTCTTATTTCTATTTTTCCAGAGCACCCATAAAGATGTAGCGACACAGATGGAGGAGTATGCACCACTGGCAAAACCAATAATCATACATAGAGCGAAGTTTTTTGTTGTATCCCCACCAAATACAAATAGAGATACGCAGGCAAACATTACAGTAGCTAATGTATAGATACTACGATGAATACTTTGTGCAATAGAAGCATTCGCCAAATCTTCAAATGTATCAGTACGTTTATGAGTATGAGCATTTTCACGAACGCGGTCAAAGATAACTACAGATTCGTTCATGGAATAACCTACAACGGTTAAGATGGCCGCCAAGAAAGATGCATCGATTTCTAATTGGAAGAATGAGAATACACCTAATACCATAATCAAATCATGGAAAATAGCAGTCAATGCAGATACGGCTATTCTATATTCAAAACGATAAGAAATATAGAGCGCCAATACAGCAAAGGCAATAACAAGATTCAATAGCGCATGTTGCGTTACTTCAGAGCCGATAACAGCACCAACGGTTTCAATACGTTTTACTGTGTTTTCACCGATATCGCTATTCAATTTTTCTACTACAGCTGCACTTTCACTTGGCTCCAAGTTACGAGTTCGAATCATAACATCTTCGCCTGCAGTTTCTGCAGTATCACCAGACAATTGAATTTGTGCATTTTCAAGGTCGAATGTTTTCAATACATCACGAACTTGGCTAACCTCTACAGGTTTAGTGAATTGAACCTCTACAATGGTACCACCAGTATAGTCAATACCAAAGTTAAAGCCTTTTGTAAAAATAGAAATTAAACTAATGATTACTAGAATGGAGGAAATCACAAACCACCAACGATGATGTCTAATTACGTTGAAACTCATTTGCGCTTACCTCCTTTCAAAGATTTTGGTGCAAAATCATCAGAACTTTTACTTGGTGAGATATTAGCACCAAACCAGAATGGATGATTAGTAAAGTTACAATCAATTAATAGGCGAAGCAAGAAATGGCTAACAGTAATCGCTGTAAACATACTTACAACAACACCTACGCCCAAGCTGATAGCAAACCCTCTTACCGGACCAGAGCCTAAGACCGTCAAGATACCAGCTGTGATGATAACGGATACGTTCGCATCAGTGATTGTAGAAAGAGCCCGTTTAAAACCAGCCTCCATAGCAACACGCATGGATTTACCAGAGAAAACCTCTTCCTTAAAACGTTCGAAAATCAGGATGTTCGCATCTACCGCAACACCCATAGACAAGATAATACCCGCAATGCCCGGCAAGGTCATAGTTGCATTAAAACCTTTACCTAACACGAGAAGTAATAACATAACATATACAAGCAATGCTACATTGGCAACAAAGCCGGATAAACGATAGAGCAAAAGCAAGAATACCATGATCATGGCAATACCAGCGCCAAATGCTACTACGGATTTATCCTTTGAATCTTGACCCAAAGAAGGACCTACAGTACGAACTTCAAGGACATTAATTTTTACAGGTAATGCACCAGAACGCAATAAAATTGCTAAATCTTTTGCTTCATCTAAGGACTTACTACCAGAAATAGTAGCCTTACCACCGGTAATAGCTTGTTGTACTACAGGGTTTGTGAGTACTTCACCATCGAGAGTAATGGAAATATGACGACCAATATTTTTAGATGTTAAATCAGCAAATTTCTTTGCCCCTTCATCACTAAGCTCGATAGCAACTAAAGGTTGTTTATTTTGACCCATTTCCTCTTTTGCATCTTTTAGGTCATCACCGGTCATAACAGTTTCGCCTTTTTCATTTTTAAATTCAAGGACCGCTGTTTTACCGATACGTTTCATTGCTTCATCAGGATCTTTGACACCTGGTAATTCAATGATAATACGTTTTGCCCCTTCCCGTTGCACAATAGGTTCAGACAGACCCATTTCATTAATGCGTCGTTCAAGAATTTGTTTTGCTCGTTCTACCGCATCATTATCAGCTGTACCATGCTCAGTATCCTCTGCTTCTAGCACAATATGCGTACCACCTTGTAAATCAAGGCCTTGCTTTAATGAACCGGCTAACGGTCCAATAAAATACGCAAAACAACCAATAATTGCAGCAATAACGACTAAGAATTTAACTATAGCCTTGCCTTTCAAAATCGTTGCTCCCTTCTAAATAACATGAATTACACCCTGTTCTGTAACGATAGCGGGCATACGTTGATCATAGCGTTCCATCGGAATCGGGTTTTTCATAATTTGCGCTTCCCATGCGACACCAATATAGTTCGATGGTGAAAGCCCCTTAAGAAAACGGTCATAATAACCATTTCCCATTCCCATACGACCACCAAGCCGATCAAATCCGGCACCAGGCACTAGCACAAAATCAATGTCCTTAGGATCAATGATTTCATAGGGTTCCTTTGGGACACGGATATTTAGGACGCCATGCACTACATCGTGAAGATTATGAAGTCGTACAGCAATCATCGTAGTCTTATCAGTACAAACAGGTACATAAACGCGTTTACCTGCCTGTAAAGCATGTTCTATAACATCATCCAAATTGGCTTCTTTAGGCATCGCTAAGTAGGCCATAATCGATTGTGCCTGTTCATACTGAGGTAATTGAACAATCTCGTGACATAGCTTAGGTGCCCAAGATTCACAATCTGCAATAGATAAAGCAGCGCGCTGGGACTTGCACGCCTGGCGCACTGCTTCTTTTGTTATCATTACTTAGTTTCCTTATTTTTTTTAGAAACTACGGATGCGATAGCAGTACGAGCAAATGTCATTTCTACTTTTTCCGCTACTTGTACCTTAACTTTTTCATCATCAAGTTCGATAATTTCGCCATAGATACCACCAATAGTTACAATTTTTTGGCCTTTTTTCAAGCTGCTCAACAAATTAGTACGTTCTTTTTGTTGTTTCTTTTGTGGACGCCACAACAAGAAATAAAAAATTACGACCATCAAAAGGATTGGCCAGCTAGTTTGTAAAATTTGTTCGATATCACCCATGGGTAATCCTCCTCACTAAAATTCATCTTATCTTTATAAGTATATCTATTCAAAATGAATTTGACTAGTTTTTTTATATTATTTATTAAAGTTATCCCAAAATTGCATTCTAAATTGAGGGAATCGATCCTCTAAAATAGCTTTACGCATCTGGCGCATAAACTCTAATAAGAAATATAAATTATGGTATGTAACAAGTCTCAATGCTAAAATTTCTTCCGCCTTATATAAGTGGCGTAAATAAGCACGAGAATAATTTTTACATGTATAACATTGACACCCCTCTTCAAGAGGGCCCCAGTCATGCGCATATTGAGCATTTCGAATATTAAGACGCCCATGCCAAGTCATGGCCATCCCATTTCGCGCAACTCGTGTAGGATATACGCAGTCAAACATATCAATACCGCGAGCCACCCCTTCTACCAAACAGTCAGCTGTACCAACGCCCATCAAATAACGAGCTTTATTGGTTGGCAACAACGGTGTTGTATATTCGAGAATTTCATTCATCAAATCATGCGGTTCCCCTACAGATAAACCACCAATGCTGTATCCTTCAAAGTCCATCGCCACTAATTCTGCTGCACTTTGTTTGCGCAAGTCTTTATACATACCGCCTTGCACAATACCGAACATACCTTGTCTATCATGAGCATGACGAGCCTCTTGACATCGATGTGCCCAACGGGTAGTACGCGCTGTAGAGCGTTTCGCATAATCATGTTCTGCAGGATAAGGAATACATTCATCAAAGGCCATCGCAATATCAGATCCAAGTTGTTCCTGTACTTTTGTGGCCACCTCTGGGGAAAGAAATTGTTTAGATCCATCGATATGAGATCTAAATGTTACCCCTTCTTCGGTAATCTTACGCATATCGCCTAAGCTGAATACTTGGAAACCACCACTATCCGTAAGGATTGCTTGATCCCAGTTCATAAATTTATGAAGGCCACCAGCTTCCTCTACGAGTTCAGGGCCAGGTCTCAAGAACAAATGATAGGTGTTGCTTAAAATCACTTGTGACCCAATGGCCTTTAGCTCTTCTGGCGTCATCGTTTTTACTGTCGCCTGTGTCCCAACGGGCATAAACATAGGTGTTTCATACGTACCATGTGGCGTATGTAACAATCCCGCACGGGCACCCGTATGAGGACAAGTTTTCTGTAATTCATATGTAATACTCGGCATAGAATCTCCTAACGTATAAACATAGCATCGCCAAAACTAAAGAATCGATATCGTTCTTTTACAGCCGCTTTATAAGCTGCTAAACAATGTTCACGACCAGCTAGTGCACTAATGAGCATTAATAATGTAGATTGTGGCAAATGGAAATTGGTTACCAATGCATCTACCATCTTAAATTTATAACCCGGATAAATAAAGATTTTTGTCCACCCACTTGTGGCATGTAGTATACCATCATCAGTAGAGGCTGATTCCAAGGTGCGAATCGATGTAGTACCTACTGCAATAATACGCTTCCCCTTAGATTTTGCTTCATTAATACGACGCGCTGTATCTTCAGACACGCTGTAGAATTCGCTATGCATATCGTGATCTTCAATAGTTTCTACGGATACAGGTCTAAAGGTACCTAAACCAACATGAAGGGTAACAAACTCGAGTTCTACACCTTTAGCTTTAATTTTTTCTAATAGTTCCGGTGTAAAGTGTAGTCCCGCTGTTGGAGCTGCAGCAGATCCTTTTTCCTTTGCATACACTGTTTGATAGCGATCCTTATCCTCAAGTTTTTCATGAATATAAGGAGGTAACGGCATTTCACCAATCTCTTGAATAATATCATCAAATACACCATCGCAGGTAAATTCCACGATACGACCGCCAAAATCAGTTTTATCTAATACAGTTGCTTTCAAACGATCATCAAACACGATGACCTGTCCAATCGGACATTTCTTACCTGGTTTAACGAGACACTCCCAGCGATTTTCTCCACATGGTGTAAGTAATAAAACCTCCACCTTGCCACCGGACCCCTCTCGTTGACCATATAATCGAGCTGGGATAACCTTCGTATTATTAAACACGAGGACATCTCCTGCTTGTAATTCATCAAGTAAATCGTAAAAATGTGCTTTATGTGTATACTCACCAGTTATTTTATCCAATGTAAGCAACCGCGATGTATCGCGAGGCTCTACAGGATGTTGAGCAATAAGCTCCTCTGGTAAATCATAATCAAAATCTGTAACTTTCATTCTTATCCTTAATACATTTTCTTCAATGTAATACCACTATAATAGTGTCTTAAAATTGTTTGATAATAATTAGTGTCCCCCGTACCAGCTCGTTTTGCCATTTCAGCGGCGCCCCATTGTGACATACCAAGACCATGGCCCCACCCATGACCTTTAATGTACACTGTATCATTCTTGCCTGTGAAAGTATGATACGCTTTACCGGTTGAACTTGCTGGATTTTGATTGACATAAAAATCAAATAATGTTGACTTTAAACCTAACATGCCCCGCAAATCATCACCACTTACCGTAACCTTACCAGCAGTACCTACGAAGGTCGCCGATTTAATACGCCCAGACACGCCTCTATCGGCTGTGGCCTTGCCAGGATTTCCCAATGGGGTTAATTGAATACTCTTCAACTTACCCACTCCCTTACTTGCAGCATTTAACTTGCCCTCTAAAGTGCTACGGCTTGTGGATACTGTCCAATTTGACGCACTAGAATTGCTATTTGAAAAATCTTTAACACCTTTCAAGTACGGAATATCATTGCCCCATACATTGACACTGTCCTCAGTATAGCCACCACCATCAGAATGGAACAAGGCATTAATAGGGCGATTGTTATATAGCATAACAACGCCTTTAGTATGATTAACAGCAGCCGTAGTACTTTGTGTTTCACCGCTCACACCACCATATACTTGATGATCTGTAGACGTGCTCACATCATAGAGCTGATTTTTATTTTGCTCCATCGTATGTAGTGCATACGTACGAGCCGCTACTGCTTGCGCTTCTAAGGCCGCTGCTGGCCAAGATGGAATCGCCTCTTGTGGAACAACACCATATAAATACGATTCCAATGGAACTGCATTAATAACCATCATAGCTCCATTATTGGCCCGCAATGTAAGAGCTCCTCGATACGCTTTGCCTTCAAAGGTAAAAATATCACCACTCGTAGGTTTTAATGTGACAACAGAATCAAGAGCTTTGCCATTAACAGCAATCTTATTGCCTCGTACACCTACGGATACAACCTTATGACTACCAACCTTACCATTATTGCTAGTAAGAACGGTTACACCATTTGCACTCGATACGGAGGCATCTTGACGACGAGATCCAAGTAAAACGCGAACGTCCGGTGTATTTTCTACACGAACGCGCGTTGTTACTTGTTCTACTTGATTCTTCGTCACCACTGCAGCCGTTGCACGAGATGCTGTAGTAGAAGTTGTAATCTTCGGTTTTACAGCAGTAGTATTAGCAACCTTTGGTTTTGCATTGGCTACGGTCGTAACCTTTGGTTTTACGCTTGATTGTGCAGTAACCTTAGGTTTAACAGTTGTAGTTGCTGTAACTTTAGGTCTAATAGTCGTAGATGCAGTAACCTTTGGCGCCGGTTTTGTAACAAGCGGTTTAAATGTGGATTTTCCAATAGTTCCACGCACAGCTTTTACAGGAGTTTTTCCCGACACCGTTGTTGATGATTTAGCTACAACAGGTTTTGTTCCCGATTTACCTACTACCTGTGCAGCCTCAACAGTTGCAAAACTATGAATGCCTAACAATAATGTTGTCATAATCATTAATGGTAATTGTTTCTTTTTCATTTTATTTCCCTGTTTGCGAAATACCTAGATGATCATAAGCCAATTTAGTAGCCACACGCCCCCGCGGTGTTCTACCTAAAAATCCCAATTGCATCAAATATGGTTCATACACATCTTCGATGGTATCTCTCTCTTCACTGACGGCAGCCGCTATTGTTTCTATCCCCACAGGGCCACCATCATAATTTTCAATAATACACTTCAACACTCGTCTATCAATGCGGTCAAGTCCCATCTTATCCACATGTAGACGTTTTAGCGCTTCATCTGCAATATCCGCAGTAATAACGCCATTCCCCACAACTTGTGCAAAATCGCGAACTCGTTTTAACAATCGATTCGCAATACGCGGTGTTCCTCTCGAGCGTCGAGCAATCTCACTAGCACCAGCTTGCTCAATGCCGATATTCAAAATATCCGCAGCACGAGTTACGATAAATTCTAACTCTTCTTGTTTGTAATATTCCAATCGACTCACGATACCGAATCGATCACGCAATGGCGCAGCCAATGCCCCAGCTCGTGTCGTCGCACCAACCAAGGTAAACTTTGGTAAATCAATGCGGACGGAACGCGCACTTGGTCCCTTGCCGATGATAATATCCAAGGCATAGTCCTCCATAGCAGAGTACAATACCTCTTCTACACTTCGTGAAAGTCGATGAATCTCATCGATAAACAAAACATCATGTTCATCAAGATTCGTCAAAATAGCAGCTAAATCGCCGGCTTTTTCTATAGCAGGACCTGATGTTATACGAAAATTAACACCCAGTTCATTAGCAATAATGCCTGCTAATGTGGTCTTACCTAGCCCCGGAGGACCATATAACAGAACATGATCTAAGGCTTCACCACGCTGTTTAGTAGCTTGAATATAAATATTCAGATTATCCTTAGCCTCTCGTTGGCCAATATACTCATTAAAATACTTAGGTCTCAGACTATATTGCCACACGTCCTCTTCTCGATCACCGCCGCCTACGAGGCGTACTTCTTCGTTCATGGCTAACGTCCTTTCCCAAGTTCAACTAAACAAGCTTTTATCAACGCAGATACATCTTTTGAACCATCGTTTAAGGATTCAACTAGTGCTTCCACATCTTTTTGCGCATATCCTAATGATACCAGTGCCTCAATCGCCTCCCCGCTCGGTCCGCTATGAGTAACACCAATTGGTTGGATGGCTGCAGGTGTTTCAACACTAATCTGAGTCATCTTCGCTAACTTATCCTTTAATTCTAGGACAAGACGCTCTGCCGACTTTTTCCCTATGCCCGGTAATTTTGTTAATTGTTGTACCTGACCATTAATAACAGCCAATTTGAAAGCCTCTGGCGTCATGCCGGACAATATGCCTAAGCCTACCTTTGGCCCAATACCAGAAACAGAAATGAGCAGAATAAAAAGTTCGTACTCATCCTCTGTCCAAAATCCGTATAGTTGCATTGCATCTTCCCGAACATTAAGATAGGTAAACAATGTGGCCTCTTGCCCCTCTATTAATTGTTGTCGTGTAGTGGTTGGCACATACACACGGTACCCTACACCATGTACATCTACGTAACAAGACTCTTTAAAGAGATGTGTTACGATGCCCCGTACATACCCTATCATTATACCAACCTCTTTAATCTATCAT
>OFCM01000589.1_pt1 | contig 8627 bp, 7 predicted proteins | sample 1520841 | NCBI WGS metagenome assembly OFCM01 (sample SAMEA2699037, study PRJEB24076) | metagenome | biome: Human gut stool | place: Spain | collected 2012-11-21 | reverse complement strand
CTTAACAACAAAACCGGCTTAATCGGAATTAAACCGATGTCGGTTTAATTCCGACCATGGCGCGCAGTACATCAGCCTCGTGTACACCACCAGGGTCGGGGAATTCGGCATGCTTCCCTCGACCGGCACGGTCGGCGACTCGTACGACAACGCCATGGCCGAGAGCGCCGACGGCGCGTACAAGACCGAGCTCGTCTGGCGACGCAAGCCCTTCCAGGATTTGAGGGACCTGGAATCGGCGACGTTCCGGTGGGTCTCGTGGCGGGGACTCGAAGCGTCTGCACCAGTCCTTGGGCTACAGGACACCGGAACGGACCAAAACCGAGTATTATGCAAACCAAGCGGCGCAAGCCGCCCCACTATAAGGGCGGAACAAAAATCAGGCCATATCACGGCACCTTCTTGCACCGGATAGTCACAGCATATCCTCATAATTCTTTTTTTGTCAAGTTTCCTTACATTTAAATCAGAAGCAAGCTACAAACAATGCCAAAGCATTGCAATTTAGCCAAACATAGAGTATTCACAAAAAACAGAAATGCTTATATTTGCATCACACAACAGTTTTCAGTAATGCTTATTGACAATAAACAATACAGGCCTTTCGCTGTTTGGTGTGGGTGAAAGGTTATTGGCGGTGGTGCCGGTCGGCTAGTTTGGTGGTATGGATACGACTTCGCTGTTCACCGCCGCCTTGCAGTTGTCTGACCCGTGGAGTGTGTCGGGCGTGGAGTTCCGCGACGGGGCGGACGGCAGACGCGAGCTGCACATCACGATTGGCTTCCGGCCGGGCGCGCGCTTCCACTGCCCAGAGGCGGGATGCGGGGAGGCGTCGTGCCCCGGGCATGGCGTCAGGGCGGTGCCGGTGCCGTGGGCGCGTCCCGGCAGCGGGTTCACGCTCCTGTTCAAGGCCATGGTCGTGGAACTGGCGAAAAGCCAGCCTGTGGCGGACGTCGCCGAACAGGTCGGCGAGCACGACACCCGCCTGCGGCGGTTCATCCGCCATTACGTGCAGGAGGCGCGCCTGTACGAGGACCACACGGGCGTGGAGGCGATCGGCATCGACGAGACCAGCCGATGGGGACACAACTACATCACCGTGGTCGCCGACCTCGCGGAACGCAACGTGATCAACGTGACGCCGGACAAGGACGCGGACACCGTCAAACAATTCGCGTTGGACTTCATGGCGCGCAACGGCGACCCCAACCGCGTGCGCCTGGTGACGTGCGACATGAGCCTGGGATTCGCCAAGGGCATCCGCCAATGGCTGCCCAACGCCGCGAAAGTGATCGACAAGTTCCATGTGATCAAGCACGCCAACGAGGCCGTCGACAGGGTCAGGAAGGCCGAGGGCCGGGAGAACGGCCTGTCGAAAAGGACGAAGTACCTGTGGCTCAAAAACGAGGCGAACCTGACCGAGCTCCAGCTTCAGACCAAGCGCAGCCTGCAACGGCAGCGGCTCAAGACCGCGCGGGCCTGCCGGATGCGCGAGCCCCCAAGATATCTACGACACCAGCGCCAACCGGGTCGAGGCCGAAACCGGGTTCAAGCGCCTGTGTTCGTGGATGATGAGGTCACGCCTGGAGCCCATGAAAACCCTCGCCCGCCAGCTCCGCTGCCACCGGCAGGACATCCTGGCCTACTTCGACCACCGGTGCACCAACGCGATCCTCGAAGGACTCAACAGCATCATCCAGCACGTCAAGACCCGTGCCCGGGACTTCCGCAACATGGAGTACTTCTCCACGATGATCTACCTGACCTGCGGCAAACTCGACCTACGAACCGTCACCACCTGACCGGTTCCCACCCACACCAAACAGCGAAGGGCCAATCTCTTATTTATTACCTCAAGTGAGTTTGCAATGGCTAAGATGTCTATATGATTACTATCAGAGATGTCGCCAAGGCAGCCGGAGTGTCCAAATCCACGGTTTCCTATGTATTGAACGACGACTCGCGGATCAGTCGTGACACTGCGAATAAAGTCAAACAGGCAATGAAGCAGCTAGGTTATTCCACCAATCATGCGGCGCGATCCCTGTCGTCGTCCAAGACTCGTACTATTGGCATTTCTGTCGCACCGGATGCTGGCGGATACTATGTCGCATCCGTTGGCGCGTATATGTATGCCTTATCTCATTACGCATCAGCGGAAGGATATGAGACTTTATTCGTGGACTCGTCTGTGGGCGGCGAGTCCATTCGTAAAGCTGTGCTTGGCAAAATGGTTGACGGTATCATCATTATGGACGTATCGGATGATGATCCAAGAATCGATGTCGCAGTGGAATTGGGGATACCTGCTGTGGTGTTCGGCAGTCCTCATGATGCTCGTGGCTTGGATGAGGTTGATGCCGATTATGACGCGGAGGCGGTCGAGGCAGTTCGTTACCTTGCCGGAAGGAATTGCGACGAGGCGATGCTTTTTTCCAAGCCCGAGCAGTTGGTGCGTGAGCGCATGGGTTACGCGACCCGCTTCAATGACATGTTTGTTTCCACTGCGCAACGGATGGGAATGCGTGTGCATGTTCATGCTCCAGAACGTGTCGATTCCAATCCCGTTGAAGCCATCGGCAAGGCGTTGGAAAAACATCCCGATGTGAATGGTTTGGCGCTTTTCAATGAGTCCGCGGCGATGGCGGCACCTCGCTTGTTCGAAAGAGACATCTCCGCCCATCTGTGCGCTGAAGACGTCATCGCGCTAATACCCGATTGGATAGGCATCACGATGGCGTTGCCTTTTGCGTCCATTTGGACAGATGTCAACGAACTGTCTTCGCGCGCTATCGGCATGCTGCTTGAACGAATAAACGATCCGAAGGGTTCACGCATGTGCAAGCGCGTTTGTTTCCCAGTACGCGCGCCACGCCGATGAAACAGTTCTTGGAATAGGAATCCACAGCTCTTCGGTTATGAGGGTTTCACATAATTGGCATGTTGTGCTAACATAGTGTTATTGGACCGGTCCAATAACGTTGTTATAACGGCTTTGGTCCAATGACCGTTGAGCAGTGAAGCAAACGGTCTCGAAAAGCACAGGGATGTGCGCTAAGAGAAAAGGAAAATCATGGCGGGATACCTAACCCTAAGAAAGACTGCAGCCATTTTGGGGGCACTGGCATTGATGGGTCTGTCCGCATGCGGATCATCCGATCAGCAGAGCAAAGGCGTGACCGACACCAAGGCGGATAAGGGGCTGGACGTGCTGGGCGATGCCGTGCAATATGATCCAAACCATTTGGTCAACGAAGGAAAGCCAATCACGCTGCAGTACTACACGTGGATGCCGGACACGGATGGGGCCGTTGATGCACTCAACGAGTACACCAAGATTCATCCCAACGTAACTTTCGACATTGTCAACGTAGCTTGGGCGGATTACTTCACCAAGCTTCCGATGCTGCTCAAGGGCAAGAACGGTCCCGCAATCTTCTCTATACACAACTCCTACGACAAGGTTCTTAAGCCATATCTGGCTGCCTACGATATCGATGTCGCCGATCTGGAAAAGGACTATGTTGGCGTCAGTGCACATGTGGACGGAGGAAAAGTCTACTATATCGATGCGGCCATAAACACTGGCAACATTTATTACAACAAGACTTTGTGGGCAGAGGCCGGCCTCACTGACGAGGATATCCCCACCACATGGGATGAGTTCCGAGACGTGGCAATTAAACTCACGAAACGGGATGGTGATACCCTCACACAATGCGGCTATAACATGAACGGAGACGCAGGATATAGTTCGCTGTTCGAGGGGTTGAATTACCAAAAAGGAAAGCTGCTGTTCGATGAAAAAGGAACAGACGTCAATTTTGCCAATCAGACCACTGAAGAGAACCTGCAATGGTTGAGCGACCTGTATGCCAAGGATAAAGTGTGCTCTGTCGATTTCGGAATTGACGGAGACAAGAGCTTCGGCAACGGTCAAACGGCCATGGTGTACCGCTGGGGATATTTCGAAGGCGATTTGACGACAAAATACCCCAACATCGAGTACGGAATCTTCCCAACGCCCACCCCAAGCGACGACGTTCCCTTCGCGTATGACCGATACAATGGTGAGTCGACCATAGGCATCAACAAAAATACGTCGCAGCAGAAGCAGGAAATAGCGCAGGACATTGTCCGATTCATGCTAGCGGACGATACCTATGTCAAAACGGTGTCGAAGAACATGAACTCTTTTCCTGCTAAGAATTCACTCAACAACGACAGTGAGCTGAAGCAGATGGCCATCTTTGACTTGGTCAAGCCGCGTGTAGATCGTCTAATCTGGCCCGGCCCCATGCCTGCAACCATCGAGAACACTGCCAAAGTCGTGCAGCAGAACATATTTAACAACGGCATGTCCATCTCGGACGCCGTGATCGATGGGCAGGAGAAAATGGCCTCTGATTTGAAGAAATCCAACTTCAAGTCTGTTGAAGCGCAGTATGCGCATATCGACGAGCTCAAATAACACCTGAGCTCTCATCGCCAAGCCGGTCGTCTGATGGCTTTACTAGGTTCGTCAGACGACTAAATACTACATCAAAGGATGATGATATGAGACATATACGTCTGCCCAAGATACTGAGCTTCAGAAACATCGCAGTCTTTTTCTTCGTGGCTAATTTCCTTGTTTTTCTGGCATATCCAATCGCTAAAGCGTTTGCCGGTAGCCTTCACTATTGGAACCCCATGACCGGAGCATACGACTGGGTGGGGCTGGAGAACTTCGAAGCTATCCTGAAAGACCCATTATTCTGGCGGTCGATTTGGAATACATTCTATTTCTCCTTTTTCGCTGTGATTTTCCGCATTGCGCTGGGACTTGGAGTTGCCGTGATGCTCTATAGCCAGCTCGCAAAATGTAAAACCGTTTTCCGTGCGCTGTTTTACATGCCCACCATCACCCCGCTGGTAGCGGTTTCTCTGGTGTGGGTATGGATGTACGATCCACAATTCGGTCTTATAGACAAATTGTTCGGCATACACGTCAACTGGCTTAACAATCCCAAATGGGCACTGCCTGCGATTATTATTATGACCATCTGGAAGGATTTCGGTTACGCCACGGTCCTATATCTTGCCGCACTGATGAACGTTCCAACGGATGTGCTGGAGGCGTCGCAGATCGATGGCGCTAATTCATGGCAACGATTCTGGCGAATCATCATGCCTCTGATACGACCCGCTACCGTGTTCGTGTTCATCACTTCGCTAATCACATATTTCCAAGCCTATGTACAGATATTAATGATGACCGAAGGCGGACCAGGCGACAGAACCTACACCATCAGTTATTTGATCTACGACAGGGCGTTCGTCAACTACGATTTTGGTACTGCTTCGGCGATGTCCATCGTGTTGTTCCTCATCACCGGCGTTCTTTCGTTCCTTAGCCTCAGATTGTCCACAGGAAAGGAATAGCCATGAAGAAAACGATCGCAATAGTAATCTTCAATGCACTTCTGGTCATCTTTGCCCTCGTCACCATAGTCCCGTTCGTTTGGATGCTGGTCTCTTCCTTTGCGACCAATGCGGATATCGTTTCGATCTCCGACAGTCTGTTTCCGAAGCCAACGACACTGGACAACTACACCAATATTCAATCGACATTCAACTTCATGGGCTTATTTGGAAACTCTCTGTTTATTTGTACTGTGAAGACCGCAATTGTACTCTACACAAGTGCGGTTGGCGGTTATATCTTCTCCAAGATGCGCTACAGGGGTCGTGGATTCCTCTTCGGCATGATCCTATCAACCATGATGATTCCATGGGCGGTGACCATCATTCCGCAGTATGAAATGATGGTCAATTTCGGCTTGCTTGATTCATACTGGGCACTCATCCTGCCCTCTCTGGTCAACGGATTCGGCGTGTTTATGTTGAAGCAGGCGATGGACGACATACCTGATGAAATTCTTGAGGCAGCAAAGGTAGATGGGGCAGGCGACTTCCGTGTTTTCCACCAGATTATACTCCCCCTGAGCCGCAACGCCGTGGCCGCCATTGGCATTTTTGTGTTTCTGTGGAACTGGGAAGACTACTTGTGGCCGTTCCTAATGATTAATAATCAAGACAAACAGTTGCTTGCGGTCGGGCTCAAACTGTTCAGTGGCCAGTTCGGCACTGATTATGGCGGGCTCTTTGCGGCGACGTCAATAGCAATCATTCCCGTTCTTATCGTCTATCTCATCTTCCAGAAGCAGTTCATCTCGGGTCTGGCTTCCGGAAGCGGCAAATAACGAAATAACAAGCAAGGAGTTATAACGTGAGCATCAATCATTCCGGTTTCGCATCTGATGGCAAATCGCTGACTTGGACAGGGGATGGAGAATATCTACGCATCGAGCCATGGGGGAAAGGGGGCGTGCGCGTACGGTCCGCCCTCATGCACGAGCCTAACGCTCCGAACATGAATGGCGCCCTTCTTGACGTCCCCTTGGGGGATGCGGCGGAATTCACTGTTTCCATTGAGGGATCTAAGGCGTATCTCACCAATGGCGACATTCGTGTTGAAGCAACCGAGGCCAACGATTCGAATGAAGGCCGCTGCGCCTGCCGTCTTCGTTTCCTGGACAGGGACGACAAATTACTGTTCGAAGAAATCGGCAGGGGAGGCTCCCTTCTACTGAAAGCACGTGATTATCACAGCCTGTCCGGTGGACGATACTCCATAAACGCAAGTTTTGAAGTGTCTGCCGATGAGCACTTGCATGGCATGGGCGAATACCAACAGTCGCTGACGGATCTTAAGGGGCATTCCTTCGAATTGGCGCACAGAAACTCGCAGGCGTCGGTGCCTTTCGTTGTTTCCAGTCGAGGTTATGGCTTTCTGTGGAACAATCCCGCCATCGGTCGCGCCTCCTTTGATGCCGATCGCATGAGTTGGCATGCCGATGTGTCGGACAATCTGGATTACTGGGTATGCGCAGCCCCAACTCCGGCTCTCATCGAACGTCGATATGCCGACGTGACCGGGCATGCGCCTAAAATGCCTGAATGGGGACTTGGCTTTTGGCAGTGCAAGCTGAGATATTGGAATCAGGACCAGCTGCTCGCCACTGCCCGTGGATTCAAAGAACGTGGAATCCCACTGGATCTCATCGTCATCGATTTCTTCCACTGGCCCCACATGGGAGATTTCAGATTCGAAGAGGAATTCTGGCCTGATCCAGTCGGCATGTGTCAGGAATTACACGACATGGGCATCAAGGTCATGGTTTCAGTTTGGCCCCAGGTCAGCCTTCATTCCGAAAACTATTTTGAAATGAAGTGCCATAATCTTCTGGCGAAAGCCAGGCACGGCGTAGACGTGGGCATGATGTTCGTGGAACCATGCCAATTCTATGATGCGACGAATCCCGCCACCCGGCAGTACGTTTGGGAAAAATGCCGAGACAACTATGCAAGCAAAGGCATAGACGCTTTCTGGCTTGATGAGGCTGAACCCGAATGGAGCACATACTCCTTCGAAAACTATTCCTATTACGCGGGAGAAGTCGATACCATAGGCAACTTGTATCCCCTGGAATACAACAAGGGCTTCTATGAAGGGCAGCTCTCAATGGGACGCGAAGGTCAGATCGTCAATCTGACCCGATGCGCTTGGGCGGGTTCCCAGCGCTATGGTTCACTGGTCTGGTCCGGAGATGTCGGATCGACCTTTGACGATCTCAAAGCACAGATAACCTGTGCAATCAATATGGGCGTGGCCGGCATCCCGTGGTTCACCACCGACATGGGAGGGTTCCACAATGGGGTCATCGACTCACCTGAATTCCATGAACTCATGGCTCGATGGTGTCAATTCTCAACCTTCCTACCCGTGATGCGAAACCATGGCGACCGCAGTCTTGGGGAGCCTGGGGGGAAGGAGGAAATCCGTGCCGCGGATGGCTCCATTCGCTTGCAATCAGGGGCTGACAATGAGCCGTGGAGTTTCGGTGATGAAATGGAGTCTGTGATTGTCAAATACATCAAACTTCGAGAAAGCCTCCGCCCGTATCTGCGTGAGCTGTTCCGCCAGGCGCAGGAAGAAGGACAGCCGCTCGTTAGGGGACTGTTCTATGAATTCCCCGAGGATGAAACCGCTCACAGTATTGGAGATGAATACCTATTCGGTCCCGACTTATTGGTGGCTCCAGTTGTGGAGGCGAATGCCGAAGCTCGTGATGTGTATCTTCCGGGAGAATGCGAATGGGTGGAACTATCCACGGGACGCTGTTGGAAGGGTGGACAGATTGTTCGAGCCCATGCCCCGTTGGATGTGATTCCGGTGTTCGCAAAGGAAGGGCGATCGCACGGAATTCAAGGCATGATCTGACTTCTCATACCTTGAATTTTCAGAGCAAGTGCAACGGTTATGAATGGAAAGGACCCATGGGTTCCCGATACGATGGTGTCTGCTTACGACAACCAGACGTCGGGAGAATCCCATGGGCCGGTATACCCATCTTACCGTGGCCGAACGCGAGGAGATCATGCCCTGAGTTCTAAATAGAAGTGCAACACCTTGTCTAGGGTTGGAAGTGTTCAGTTTCTAACTTAAGAAGGTGTTGCACTCATGGGCCAACAGTATTCGCACCTGTCGTCCGAGGAGAGGATCCTGATCGAGAAGCTGCATT
>OFCM01000585.1_pt1 | contig 8750 bp, 6 predicted proteins | sample 1520841 | NCBI WGS metagenome assembly OFCM01 (sample SAMEA2699037, study PRJEB24076) | metagenome | biome: Human gut stool | place: Spain | collected 2012-11-21 | reverse complement strand
CTCCCGGCAGGGTAACCGAACAGATTACAAGTATCAATATAATAATGAACAGAGTCGGCATCATGATCTTGGAAGATTTCTCGATACCTTTCTCCACGCCTTTGACAATAATAAAATGAGTAACCAACAGAAACAGAACCAACCACAAGACCGGTCGCCACGGACTGCTGGAGAACTGCTGGAAGGAAGAGATGAATTCTGTGGGAGTCTTACCCGTAAAGCCGTTCGTAAGAGCTTCATACACATACTCCAGCGTCCATCCTGCCACTACGGAATAATAACTGAGAATCAGAAAAGCTGCGAGGACTCCCATGCGTCCCACCCAGCGCCAATGAGTGCCGGGAGCTAATTTCTGATAGGCTCCCGCTGTATTTGCCCTCGAACGGCGTCCGATTAGGAATTCGGCAATCAAAATGGGAAGTCCCAAAAGGAAAACGCATCCTAAATAGATCAGTATAAAGGCTGCGCCACCGTGATTACCCGTTTCATAGGGAAATCTCCAGATGTTTCCCAATCCTACTGCCGAGCCGGCGGAAGCAAGTATTACGCCTAATTTACTTCCGAAGTTCGCTCTATCAATTTTCGTCATAAATCTTGTTTTGTCTTACAAATCGTTATAAAATGTACGTATTAAAATGCAAATATAGAAAATGATAGTTATATTTGTACCGGAATCGTAATTTTATTTAGATATGCTATCTTATATTAAGAAATATCCTATTTCACTTTTTATCATCTTAACTGTGATTTATCTGTCTTTCTTCAAACCTCCTAAAACGGACTTGAATGAAATCCCTAACTTAGATAAATTAGTTCACATCTGTATGTACTTTGGTATGTCAGGTATGTTATGGCTGGAATTTCTGCGGGCGCATCGTCGTGATGACGCACCGTTATGGCACGCATGGGTAGGGGCATTCCTCTGTCCCATACTGTTCAGCGGCTGTGTGGAATTGCTGCAAGAATATTGCACGACTTATCGGGGAGGAGACTGGCTGGACTTTGCCGCCAACTCGGTGGGTGCCATCCTTGCCAGTTTAGTGGCTTATTATGTGGTTCGTCCGCGAATGATGAGAAGGGAATAGAAGACTGTAGTAATGCATAATCATACTCATGCCTATGAGAAAAAATTCTCATTGCAGTGAGAAAATATTCTCATAGGCATGAGTATTTTTTCTCATCGTGGTGAGAATTTTTTTTCAAAGGCATGAGAATACTTTGAGAAATTAACAGCGATATTATAGATAATCTACAACCGAACTGAGTTTAATTCCGTTGGACCCTTTGATCAGGATAGTGTATCCTTTCGGCTTGTCGGCCTCCAGTTCCTTTATTACTTCCTGTACGTTGGGATAGGTTTGGAAGGAGTGCTCTGCTGCTGCAAACTGATCTCCTACCAGCCATACTTTTTCGAACGCGCATTCTTTGAGGTAGTCTGCTATCTTCTGATGTTCGGCAGCGCTTTCGGCACCCAGTTCGCGCATATCACCAAGGATGAGCATTTTGTGAGGAACTTCCATGTTGCGGAAGTTCTGTAAGGCAGCCATCATGCTGGTCGGATTGGCGTTGTATGCGTCGATGATCAGTGTGTTATCGTCCGTTTTCTTTAGTTGCGAGCGGTTGTTCTGTGGTGTATATCCGGCTAAGGCTTCGTTGATCTTTGCATCTTCCACTCCGAAGAAGCGACCGATGGTGATGGCAGCCAGTGCATTGGGGAAGTTGTATTCTCCGATCAGTTGCGTCTGAACCTGATAGGATTTACCATCCTTGCCCGCTTTCCATTCGAAAGTGAGATAAGGGGAGTTGCCGGTGATTCGTCCGTTTACGTAAAGGTCATCTTCGGTGCCGTAAGGGATCAGGTTCAGTCCTTCGGCAATGTTCATCAGATAAGCATTGTCGTGATGGATAAAGACGGTAGAACCTTCTTTCTTACGGAGAAAGTCATAAAGTTCTCCTTTGGTTTTTATCACACCTTCGAAAGAACCGAAGCCTTCCAAATGGGCTTTGCCTACATTGGTGATGATACCGCAGTCCGGCTCTACGATTTCGCTGAGGAATTTGATTTCTCCCGGATGATTGGCGCCCATCTCGATGACGGCAAGGTCGTGTTCCGCTTTCAGGCGGAGCAGGGTAGAGGGCACGCCGATGTGGTTGTTCAGATTACCTAGCGTATAAAGAATGTTGTGGCTCTGAGAGAGTACGGCGGAGATCAGTTCCTTCGTAGTCGTCTTGCCGTTGGTACCAGTGATACCGATTACTCGTGTACCCAGCTGGCGGCGGTGGTAATTGGCAAGCTGCTGCAATGTTTGCAGGCAGTCGTCTACGAGTATATATCGTTGATCGCCTTCAATCGCGTATTCGGATTCGTCGATGACAGCATAGGCGCAACCGGTTTCCAATGCTTTTCCGGCAAAAGCGTTTCCATTGAATGACTCGCCTTTCAGAGCGATAAACAGTGATCCTTCAGGACAGTTCCGACTATCGGTCGTCACTAATTGGCAATCCAGAAATATCTGGTAAAGAGCAGAAAGTTTCATAGCCTGAGCTTTTATTTTTAAATGTTGCAAAGATAGGCTATTCTTTCGGATTTGGTATCGGTCAGAAGCGTTTTTTACTCAGCATATACCAAAGGAAGAGTCAGCACCATCCGGCACCCGTCCGTATAGGATGAATCGATGTGGAGGCTGCCTCCTAACTTTTCGGCAATCGTCCGGCTGATCGACAGTCCGAGGCCCGTGCCCTGTGAGAAGGAGTTCATTTTGTAGAAGCGTTCGAATACTTTTTCCTGTTTCTCCTTAGGGATTCCTATACCGGTGTCGGTAACGCTGATCTCGAGTTTCTTTTCTGCTTCCAATACCGAATAAGTCAGTTCGATGCTGCCATGAGTCGTGAATTTGATCGCATTGTGTGCCAGATTGGCAAGTAACTGCGAAATGCGTTCCGGATTGCTGAGTATGATTAGTTTTTCCCTTTCCGGTTTGAAAAGGAATTCGACTGTGTCTTGTTTCTGCATTTTAGCTACTTCGATAGATAGCTGGCAGATCATATTGATATCCGTTTGGATATTTGTAGGGAGCTTGTTATATTGGTCGAGCTCCGACAATGCGAGCACATCGGTCACGAGTCGAAGCAGATCGTCCGTGTTGGCTTTGATGATGTTGACGAATTCTTTCGTTTCCTCATTGCCGTAGTGGTCACTTAATACTTGTGAGAAGCCTATGATCGAATTGAGCGGTGTCCGTATTTCGTGAGACATACTCTGAATAAAAGTCGTTTTCATCTGGCTGGTCGCTTCTGCCTGATCTCTGGCTTTGCGCAGTTCTTCTCTCGAATAAGTCAGTTCTTCGTTCTTATTTCTTAATTCACTTTCCGAGGCCTTCAGCCTCCGGTTCAGACGGCTTTCCCGATATAAGAACAAGAAGAGGATGGCTAACAGGATGATCAATGAAAAAATCAGCGTCGTTTTATTGCTCAACTCCTTTTCTTTTGTCCGAAGCATTAATTCCTTTTTCTCCGCATTGAGCTTTTCTACATTTAGCAGCGTGGCATATTCGCTGCTCGCCAGTTGTTCATTGGCTATTTTCAAAGAATCGTCTACTTCAATATACTTTTTCAGAAATTTCACCGCTTCATCCGGTCTGCCCATCTGTCTGTAGATTTCTCCTTTGAGGCGGTATTGTCCGCTGCTCATGGCGTACTCATTCAGCCGTTGCTCTTCGGTTTTCTGCTTCTCGACAGCTTCCAGTGCCTTGACGAACTGTTTGCTGCGCTGGTAGTAGAAAGCCTCTGTGCGGTAAAACCTTTTTTTGAGTGAGTCCAGCCTTTTGTCCTGGTCGAACAGTTCCCTGCATTCTTTCAGCATCTTCTCCGCTGCTGAGAAATCTTTAAATTCACTGTAAAGATCGGAAGAGCGTCGTGTAGGGAAGGAGTTGGCTGTTTTTACTGCTTTTTCCAGTGCTTCCAGCGCTGGTTCCGGCTGATGATGCGTAATGTAGTAATTGGCAAGTTGAGCGTAAGTATTACTGATATTATAGTTTTCTAATTTGTATTTTTCGGTCAGTTCGATTTCTTTCACGCGCCATTCGGACGCCATGACATCAAAGTTCTTGATTGTGTAAATCTGCGACATGATGTTGTAGCAGTACATGAGTCCGGTCTTGTTGTCCTCGGCTTGTGCCTCTTTCAGCACTTTTTCGGCTTCATAGAGGGCGATGTTACTCCTTCCGGTTTTCAGGTAATATAGGATCAGCCGGTTGGCCCAGGCGAAATAGTAGTACTTGGACTGCTGTATTTCTTTAGCGAATTGTTTTACCTTATTGGTATAAAAAATGATGCTGTCTTCATTATTGGCCTGGTAATAATAATAGTCCAGCCGGGTGGAGAGAGCTACCGCCTGCATCCGCTGGTCGTTTTGTCCGCTAGCCATACGGAACAGCGTATCGGACATACTCAGCACGACCGGTTCCAGCAAATGTTCCTGGCAACGCTGATAGTAGGCATACAAAGAGGAATCAACGTTATAAACTTCAGCTTCTTTCTGGGCTTTTGCAGGAATAACGATGAACAAAAAAGAGACAAGGTATCCTAAGATAATTCGGGACAATCGGCTCATGGTATTCGTTTTCGGTAGTTCTATTGATTGCTATTGATTGCAAATATACGTTTATTTCCTAATTTTAATACGAATACTTGCTTTTTTTATCTACATTTGCAACAGTCTAACTGGAATATAATCAAGAATGAAATTGATCTCTCCAACTTATATAAATGTGAAAGGACGTCTGCTCGATCTTGCTACTCCGCAAGTGATGGGTATTCTCAATGTGACACCCGATTCTTTTTATTCCGGCAGCCGGATGCAGACGCAGGAGGAAATTGCAGCGAGGGCACGGCAGATCATCGATGAAGGAGCCTCTATCATTGATATCGGAGCTTACTCCTCGCGCTCGAACGCCGAACACATCACCGCCGAAGAAGAAATGAACCGCTTACGTACCGGACTGGAGATCGTAAACCGGAATCATCCGGATGCTATCGTTTCGGTCGATACTTTCCGGGCGGATGTAGCCGAACAGTGTGTGGAGGAGTATGGCGTAGCTATCGTCAATGATATCGCTGCCGGTGAGATGGACAACCGGATGTTTGAGACTGTGGCCCGCCTGGGAGTGCCTTATATCATGATGCACATGCAGGGAACTCCCCAAAATATGCAGAAAGAACCCCATTATGATAATTTGATGAAGGAAGTGTTCATGTACTTTGCTCGCAAGGTGCAACAACTTCGTGAATTGGGTCTGAAAGACATTATACTCGATCCGGGTTTTGGTTTTGGGAAGACACTGGAGCATAATTATGAGTTGATGGCTCACCTGGAAGAGTTCAGCATTTTCGAACTTCCACTGTTAGTCGGTGTTTCCCGGAAATCAATGATTTATAAACTATTGGGAGGAACTCCGCAGGATTCATTGAATGGAACAACCGTACTGGATACCGTTGCGTTAATGAAAGGAGCGAACATTCTTCGGGTGCATGACGTGCGCGAAGCGGTGGAAGCCGTCCGGATTGTGGATAAACTGAGAACTGAGAGTGAATATGGCAAATGATAGAATGGCATTATCCGTTGGTGATACTCTCTTGTCGTTTGTGAATTAATAACTTGTAATAAGTAATAAGTACCGTGTTTTTTGACGTTGGCATAAAAGATTTTATCGATGTACTGCTGGTCGCCCTTCTGTTGTACTACACCTACAAACTGATGAAGGCCTCCGGCTCTATCAAGGTTTTTACCGGCATTCTGGTTTTTATCCTGATCTGGCTGGTGGTCACTCAGATTCTGGAGATGAAACTGCTGGGCTCCATATTCGATACCTTGATGAATGTGGGTGTGATTGCTTTGATCGTCCTTTTTCAGGATGAGATTCGTCGTTTCCTCTTGACGCTGGGCTCGCATCGGCATGTCAGTGCATTGGCGCATTTTTTCAGCGGGGCGAGGAAAGAAGCCTTGAAACATGATGATATCATGCCGGTGGTAATGGCTTGCCTGAGCATGGGAAAGCAGAAAGTAGGCGCATTGATTGTGATCGAGCATACCACTCCGCTGGATGAAGTGGTCCGTACGGGAGAAATTATAGATGCGGCTATCAGCCAGCGTCTGATTGAGAATATATTTTTCAAGAACAGTCCTCTGCACGACGGAGCAATGGTTATCAGCAAAAAACGGATCAAAGCCGCAGGCTGTATCCTGCCAGTCTCTCACGACCTGAACATCCCGAAAGAACTGGGCTTGCGTCACCGTGCGGCTATGGGCATCTCGCAGAAATCGGATGCGCACGCCATCATCGTCTCCGAAGAGACAGGAGCTATTTCTGTAGCTTATCGCGGACAATTCTATCTTCGTCTGAATGCCGAAGAACTGGAAAGTCTGCTGACAAAAGAAAACTGAAACTAAATATAAGTGAACATGGACAGACGAAATTTTCTAAAAACCGGAGGTATAGCTCTACTCGGATCATTGGCGACAGGTTCTGCTATGGCTCTGACTACCCCGGGTGCATTGGGCGGCGAAGGAGCTGACAAGAAAGCAGCAGTTGCTTTGGCTATGAATCATTTCGGAGTAAGCGAGGCAGACTTGAAGAAGGTGCTTGCCGCGGCATTGGAGAAAGGAGGCGATTATGCCGACCTTTTCTTTGAACACACGATATCCAACAGCATCCGCCTGATGGATGGTGCAGTGAACAACAGTTATTCGAATATTGACTATGGAGTCGGAGTCCGTGTACTGACTGGAGACCAGAGTGGCTATGCCTACGTGGAGAATATTACTGTGGAGGATATGCTGAAAGCTGCCCGTACTGCCGCCCGCATCGCTTCCGCCAACAAAGGCAACAAACCGCTGAATCTCACCGAAAAGGAACTGAAGAAGAACTATTATACCGTTGCTTCCCCGTGGGAGGAAGTCAGTTTGAAAGATAAGATGCCTTATCTGCAAAAACTGAACGACCGGATTTTCGCTTTGGACAAACGGGTACATAAAGTACAGGCAAGTCAGAGCGATACCACTTCGCATATCTTCTTCTGCAATTCGGAGGGAGTGATGTTCTACGATTACCGTCCGATGGTGACGCTGGGTGCCGTGTGCATCATGGAAGAAGACGGAAAGACGGAGAACGGCTACGCTGCCCGTGCTTACCGCAGAGGATTCGATTTCCTGTCGGACGAGGTAGTGGACGTAATCGCCCGCGAAGCGGTAGACCAGACTTCTCTTCTGTTCAAGGCTATCAAACCCAAAGGCGGTGAAATGCCTGTTGTCATGGGTGCCGGAGGATCGGGTATCTTGCTTCACGAGGCTATCGGACATACTTTTGAGGCGGACTTCAACCGGAAGAATGTTTCCATATTTGCCGATCAGCTGAATAAGAAAGTATGCAACGAACATATCAACGTGGTGGATGACGGTACGATTCCGTTCAATCGGGGTTCGGTGAATTTCGACGATGAAGGTGCCGAAGGACAGAAAACTTATCTGATTAAAGACGGAGTACTGACTAGTTATCTGCACGACCGTATCAGTGCAAAGCACTACGGAGTGGAACCAACCGGCAACGGACGTCGCGAATCGTTCCGCAATATGCCGATACCCCGTATGCGTGCTACATATATGGAAGCCGGAAATGTGAGCGAATCGGATATCATTTCTTCTGTAAAGAAGGGAATCTTTGTAGATAACTTTACGAACGGTCAGGTACAGATCGGTGCCGGAGACTTTACATTCTTTGTGAAGTCGGGCTACATGATCGAAGACGGTAAACTGACGCAACCGATCAAGGACATTAATATTATCGGTAACGGTCCGAAAGCTTTGGCGGATATCACGATGGTAGCTACCAATGCGAAGATCGACAACGGTACATGGACTTGCGGAAAAGACGGACAATCCTGTCCGGTGACTTGCGGTATGCCTTCAGCCTTGGTTAGCAAACTGACTGTCGGTGGAGAGAACTAGAAGTAAATGCTTACTTTAAAAAGACGAACCTATGATTACAGACGAAAATAAGAAACTGGCACAGTGGGCGATGGACTACGCCTTGAAGAATGGCTGCCAGGCAGCAAAAGTCCTTTTATACTCTTCTTCGAACACTTCTTTCGAACTGCGCGATGCGAAGATGGACAGATTGCAACAGGCATCGGAAGGCGGATTAAGCCTTTCCCTGTATGTGGACGGACGTTATGGTAGTATCTCTACCAACCGCCTGAACCGGAAAGAGCTCGAAACATTTATCAAAAACGGAATAGACTCTACACGCTATCTGGCTAAAGATGAGGCGCGTGTATTGGCGGACCCTTCCCGTTACTATAAAGGTGGGAAACCGGACTTAAAGCTATATGATGCCAAGTTCGCATCCTTAAATCCGGACGATAAAATAGAGATGGCGAAAGCCGTAGCGGAAGAAGCACTAGGCAAGGACGAACGGATCATCTCTGTCGGTTCTTCCTATGGCGATGGCGAGGACTTTGCTTACCGCCTGATCAGCAATGGTTTCGAAGGAGAAACCAAAAGTACGTGGTACTCACTTTCTGCCGACATCACGATCAGAGGGGAAGGCGAGGCGCGTCCTTCTGCTTATTGGTATGAGTCGTCGCTTTATATGAACGATCTGATTAAGAAAGGAATCGGTCAGAAAGCGCTGGAACGTGTATTACGCAAACTGGGACAAAAGAAAGTACAGTCCGGCAAATATACGATGGTGGTG
>OFCM01000571.1_pt1 | contig 9031 bp, 10 predicted proteins | sample 1520841 | NCBI WGS metagenome assembly OFCM01 (sample SAMEA2699037, study PRJEB24076) | metagenome | biome: Human gut stool | place: Spain | collected 2012-11-21 | reverse complement strand
TTTTTTATATTTCTTATGTATTATATATATTTGTAAAAACCCTTATTTGCAATTACAATGTAATTACAATAAAAATTCAAAAAACCTAAATACTTTTCACTATAAGAGCAATAAAATGACCAAAATATTACAGTTACAATCAAAAATAATAGGAGAGAATTATGAAAACCGTAAACCTACAAGTCCGCATCAACGAAGATCTAAAACAGGAAGTATCTAGTATATTAAAAGCACAAGGCCTATCCTACACCTCTATGCTAGACGCACTATTTCGTCAAATCATAAAAGAACGCCGTATCCCATTTGCCATTGCTTTACCAACAACAACTACAGATGATACGCCAACACCAAGCACACTCAATAAAAATGGCACATATGAACAACCAAAAACTACATTAAAGGCCTCAGATACTATAAGTACATACGGAACATCAACAGCAAACGAAATAGAAATATCCTTTGATAAAATTGATAAAACAGGCATACTCAATATCCGTATAAACCCTAAAGTTAAGACACTAACAACAGCTATCTTAAAAGAAATGGGATTAACCATATCACAAACTGTTACACTTGTATCAAAACAAATACAATTCACTAACGATATTCCTTCCACTATCCATCGCCCAGAATGGATTGATGCTATAAATGATGATTTATGGACTAAAGAAGATTTAAACACAAGAATAGAGATAGGACTTAATCAAGCAAAAAATGGAATTGGCGAACCTGCTGAAAAAGTCTTTAATGAGCTCCTTAAGGATTTATAAGTACGGAGGTTAAAATGAGATATACAATAATTTTGACCCCTACAGCTAAATCTGACATGGTAAGTCTCAAACTTTCATTAGAGCAGCTACTTACAGCTAAAACCGTCATCAGAAAAGAATTAGAATCCATCTATAAAAAAATATCTTCACTAACAACCTTTCCGGAACGATACCCTATTATAAATAGTGAGACAAAATACAGAAAATTATCACACAAAAAGTATCTCATTCTATATAAAGTTATAGGTAATTACATCTATATTTTCTATATTCGACCATCTCGTATGAATATATTACAAGAACTACAAGACAAATAAAAAAGTCGGCTTTCGCCGACTTTTTAATGTACTTTTACGCGTTTATGTTGTTGTTCGTCGAATACGCCATCTACGTCGATGGTATCAAGAATTCGTTTTAGTTCATGTACATCGATTTGACCTGGTGCCGATGCTTTGCCTGCAGAAGCAAAGGTCATCGCATTGCCAAATAAAGCTCCTGAAGCACGTGTAATAACGCCTAATGCCCCCATGGCCATCGTAATAATTGGATCTGATGGATATAAGGATTTCACCTCGGCCGTCGCTTCAAGGAGTGTTAATACATCACCTGTTGTATGAGGCATAACGGCTATCTTGGGTACATCCGCTAAAAATTCTTTCATTTGAATGAGTCGATTTACAATGACATCTCTACTTGGTGTACCATTAAAATCATGATTACTCATGACGATTGTTACACCATGAACCTTAGCGAATTCTATGGTTTTGAGCATTCTATCTTGATCAAAGAATAATTCAATATCAATAGCATCTACCAAACCCGTTGGGATAAGACGTTCTAACATTGTAAAGTAATCTTGTGAGGAAATAGATTTCTCGCCACCTTCACCCTTCGTGCGCCATGTAAATAGTAGTGCACGACCTTTTAACTGAGGCTTTATGAGCATCAATAATTCAATAATCGCATCGATAGAGTGAGCTCGTTCGTAATAGTCAATGCGCAGCTCCACCACATCACAAGGTGTATTGCATGCCACCGCAGTAGCATCTAGAATTTCTTTCATCGTCGTGCCCACAATAGGCACACATATCTTTGTACCCTTTTCTCCGAGTACAGTTTGACCGATACGGACCATAACAACTCCTTTGCATCCCATACAAAACAAATGATTCACTTAATACGATCTATGACTCAACATAGTATTATTCATGTTTTTTAGATAATTTTCGAGACTGAAAGCCCATATACAGCAATAATAATCCGGTAATGCTAAATACGTAGGATATGCCCACATAGGTTGATACAATACTAGCAAATACAGGACCTACCATGGACCCAAACTGTTGAGCCGTCGTCGTCATGCCAAACATGCGACCTCTAAAGCTTGGATCTGTATTGAGAGTTACAGCTGCACTCAAGGATGGATTAATCCCTACAATACATGAACCGATTAGTACTTGTAACACACCAAACCACCATATTCCCACGGGTAAGCTTTGTAGCAGCAAAACAACACCGCTGCCCATCATACAATAGGAAATCGTTTTAAAGTATCCTCGACGTTCGCCGAGGCGTACCCATAGATTTGTGGTCAAGGAGCCTGCCAAGCCACCAATACTAAGTATGGTACCTGATACAATGGCAGCTCCTTCCATGGTGCCTTGCATATCTCCTACATACAAGGCCAAAATAGGCTGTAGCATCATGATAACACATTGCATGAAGAAGAAAATCCAAAGCAATCGTACTAACACAGGCTGCTGCTGAACTGCTTTAAAGTCTTCACGTAAGGACGTAGATTTAGGATGCTCTGCAGATTGACCATCAGCGCCTGCACTATGTAGTTTAGGTTCTTTTACAAAGAACAATACTGCCAATGTCGCAATAAATACGGCCACACCTGATACATAAAATACGGGGCGCATACCGACGACACTTTCAACAGCACCGCCCAGGAATGGACCGATGACATTGCCTAAAATAAGACCAGTCTGGAATATGCCAAGTGCTCGGCCTACCTGTTTCTCATCGACACTGAGGGATACCATGGTCATCGCTGCTGGATAGAACCCGTTTGCAAAGCCAACTAGAGCACGTCCCATGAGCAATTGATACTGGTCAGTAACTAAACCAATCAATACATAACAGAAAGCAATGGCAAAACCTGCCCGTAAGGCCATCCGTTTTTTCCCTTTGTTATCAGCAATCTTGCCCCAAATCGGAGCCATAATACCCGCAATGAGGAAGGTAATCCCAAAAACAAGTCCCGACCAAAGGGCTACATCGGCTTTTGGAACACCTAATTCCAATAGATATATAGGCAAAAAAGGAATAATCATGGTGTAACATATAGCTAATACAGTCATGGCAGCCGTAATAATCCATACATTTCGCATGCCACCACGAGTATCATCTGCGATTGTACTCATCTTTCGCCTTCTTTCCACATATAAAAGTGTATAAAAATATGCTTTTACAAAATTATATAAAGAAGAGTCGCATATAAAACGCGACTCTCTCAATTATTCCACTGGAAACTTGTGATCCATTACATCTTGCAAGGAAACGCGCTCCATTACATGGCGAAACTCATCTTGTAAATACTGCCACAACGGAGCAGTCAAGCAATCGTTAAACATCGGACAAGGCTCTACATCATCCTCTAAGCAAGATACAAGAGCAATAGAGTCCTCTGCAGCATATAAAATTTCATATACATTATATTCAGCAGGATCTTTAACCAAGCGATATCCACCGTATTTACCACGGCCACTTTTAACGAGGCCCGCAGAGGACAAGCGAGATACAATTCCTTCTAAGTATTTATCTGAAAACCCTTGGCGTTCTGCGATTTCACGGATAGGCACATTCTTTTCCGTCCCGTGTTCTGCAATATCCGCTAGGATTCGCAAGGCATACCGCCCTTTTGTAGATATTTTCATAAGTTAACCTCTAAGTCATTCACAATATATGTATAGTATAACATAAATTCATACAAAAAATGGTGGGAAATATGATACACTATAGGTATATCGAAATATTTTTATTTGATATGATTTATAATTTCATACAGGGAGGATTTATCTAATGTTAGATAAACTATTTAAACTCAATGAACGAGGTACCTCCGTTAAAACCGAGATTTTAGCGGGTATTACCACGTTTATCACGATGGCGTATATCCTATTTTTGGCGCCAAACATCTTGAGTCTTGCTGGCATGGACAAGGATGCCGTCCTCATCGCTACGGCTTTAGGTGGTGGCCTCGTAACGATTGCTATGGGTTTATTTGTTAACTATCCAATCGCACTGGCTCCAGGGGTTGGCCTCTTAGCCTTTTATTCCTTTACCGTAGTTCTCGGTATGGGTGTATCATGGCAAACGGCACTAGGTGCGGTGTTCATTTCCGGTCTCGTATTCCTCGTCTTAACGCTGACATCGATACGACAAATGATTGTTGTAGGTATACCGGCTTCTATGAAAGTCGCTATTACCGTTGGTATTGGGCTATTTATCTCCATTATCGGTTTAAAACTATCCGGTTTGATGGCGATTTCCATCAGTTTATCTCCAAACACCTTAGGCCAAGTTGTACAAACACATGGCAATCTAGTCCCTCCAGCATCCGAAGCATTGTTAACACTAGGTAACTTGCACAGTGGCGAAACATTGTTAGCCCTATTCAGCCTCATCTTTACCGCTCTATTGATGGCTCGTAAGATTCAAGGTTCACTCTTGATTGGTGTGTTGGTAACAACAATTGTGTCCTATGTAACGGGACTATCTACAATGCCTGAGAACTTCACAGTATTGGCAGTGCCTGACTTCTCAAAAGCTGCATTTCTTCAATTAGATATTCCTAGTGCGATCCACATGGGCTTGATTACGATTATCTTCTCCTTCACCTTCGTAGAATTGTTCGACTCGATGGGTACTTTAATCGGTACTGCTACAGAGGCAAAAATTGCGGATCCTAAGTCTGGTAAATTCCCAGGTCTTGGTAAAGCGATGACTGTTGACGCTATCGGCGTTAGTGCTGGCGCATTACTCGGTACATCTACGATTACTGCGTTTGTTGAAAGTGCAGCAGGTGTAGGTGCTGGTGGCCGTACAGGCTTAACAGCTGTCACAACAGGCGTATTATTCCTAATCTGCTTATTCTTGGCTCCATTGGTATCCTTGGTACCAAATGCAGCCACATCTCCTGTTCTTATCATCGTTGGTGCCCTCATGTTAGGTGCTATCCGCAATATCGACTTCGATGATTGGACAGAAGGATTTCCTGCATTCCTCGTTATCGTTTTGATGCCATTCACATACAGCATCGCTAATGGTATCTCTGCAGGTCTTATTGCATACCCTCTACTCAAAATTATTGCAGGTCGTGCAAAAGAGGTTAACTGGATTATGTACGTATTAGCGGTACTCGTTATCATCCGTTACGTATTCTTCTAATTAATAACTAAAAGAACCTATCTCTAAAGATATTACTAAAAATATCTAGGAGATAGGTTCTTTTTTTATTACTATTTAGTATTAACGAATTGTTTTTACACCAATTAAGTCTGTACGACTTGGATCGATATCTTTTAATGGCACTACATGATTTCTATAAAAGTCTGCTTCAGATGCTTTCACAGGCACTTGGAAGAACAAGAAATACGCCATATTATCCTTGTACCACGTAACACTGCGCACTAAGCCCTTATCTACATCCCCTGTATATTGAACCTCCCCTATTGGGGTAGAGTCACTCCACTGTACGTCATGATACTCCATTGGAATATATTCTTCAGGCCATACAGTATCCATAGAGTAGCTCATGCGGAAGACCATCGTATGATTTACCCAACGACCGCTGCGCTCTTGATACTCTTCACCTTGCTTCCAATATACAGTTTCTAATACATCATTGTCATAAAAATGTGTAGCATAGTATGTATAGCCAAACGGTAAATAACTTGGTACAGATACGTCATAGGACATCTTATGAGATGCATTAATTACACCGCTAGGTAAACCGATGGTTTTGCTCGTAAGTATAGGCCACACAGAATTCGTATGTGTACGCAATGGCAACCCAATCGTTTCATAAGGAGGCCAATCCGGATCATCATTTTGTTTAACCTTTTTCGCATCGTTTTCTTCAACATTTTGCTTATCATTGCGGTCACCACGTAGTCGAGTATCATCAGCAGCTACGTTACTCACAGGACCTACAGAGTCTACAATTTTGCTTACAAAGCTTTGGTTTCTTGAAGAAGCAAAGTAGAGCATATACACTTTGTGATCTTTTTCCCAATAAGCGATTTGAATAGCGTCTTTACTATAACCTAACGTATGTACAGAAATCCCATTAGGGGTAGTAAAGCTAACTGCATCCTTAGCATTGTACTTTATCTTTTCTAATATAGGCGTTACCACTGTATCAATAGCCCAACCCATGCGATATACAATATCTGTATTAGAGAAGGTTAGCTTCGGACCAAATTCTCCATCACGGCCCGTTTCCGTATATACAATTTCTAATACGTCATGGTCCTTGGCCTTTACATCACGTACTGCATAGTCTTTAGGCATATAAGACGGAACTTGTATAGGATAGCCAAATTCCTGCGCGGTACTCTCAATATTAGTTTCAACTAAATCATAATCATCAACTTGATCATACCAGCGATAACGATCAGTGAGTTTTTTATTATCATCGATAGTTTTCTGATTATCTACATCTCGTTCAACAGGAACGGTATTACCATTTTTATCTATTAACGGGTATGTAGCACTAACTGGCTGTACGCCAAAGGTGCTTACTGCAGTAGCCATCGCGGCACATAAAACAGCAGATGTTATTATTTTCTTCATATTCTCTCCTCTTCGAGCGGTTACACACATTTCGCTTTATTCCAAATAAATTGCTACGTGAACTATCTATTTTTTACAGGCCCCACATGTTCCTTATAGAATTCAGCATCAACTGATTTTACAGATTCTAAGAACAATAAGGAATATGCCATACCGTCTTTTGTCCACGTAATGCTGCGAATTAGTTGTACTGCTGGATCCCCGGTGTAAAAGACTTCGCCAGATTCACCTTGTTCAGACCATTCAAAGTCCTTATACTCAGCAGGAACATACGGTACATCTTTTACATCGTTCACTGAATAGCCCATTCTATAAACAAAAATACTACCAGAGTTTCTCTTCCCAACTCGATATGTTTGAGAATTTTTTATAAAATATACAACCTCTAATACATCATTTTTGTCTTGCCGCACTGTATAAATTTCATAGCCATAAGGGATATAACTAGGTGCCTTAACTTCATATGGAAGCTTCTGAACTGCCTCTTTTAGTTGTCCCTTAAAAGTATGAGCCTTTTGTATATTCTCTATAGGCCAATCATGAAAGTGCCACAGTAAACTATCAGTTCTAGGCTCAACATTTTTAAAGTTATGTCCGAGCTTAAGTGTTTTAGTGGATCCAGCCTGATCTGTAGTATCAGGAGTATCTAGCGTTTCTGCTGTGGCCATTCCTACAGATAATAACCCAGCAGCAATAACAGCTAAAACGGACTTATACATTGTTTTTCTCATATTTTTTCCTCTTTATAAGGGATTACAAATTCTACCGCTATTACACAATATATTGTTCTAGATACAATTTGTATAACATCAGTTTATCTGCTAAGGAATCATTCGTTCTTTATTATATTCATCAATTGTTTTGTTTGAAATCTTCGTAACCGGATAGTTTCCCAACAATTCATAACGTGAGCTATCTATATTTTTTACAGGTACCACATGTTCCTTATAGAATTCAGCATCAACTGCTTTCACAGGTTCTAAGAAGAATAAGGAGAACGCCATCCCACCTTCCGTCCACGTAATGCTACGGATCAATTGTACTCCTGGCTTACCTGTATAATACACCTTGCCAGATTCACCTTGTTCAGACCATTCATAGTCCTTATACTCTGCAGGAATATACGCTGTATCTCTTACGGTATCCAAGGAGTATCCCATTCGATAGGCCATAACATTAGTAATAAATTTTTTCCCAGCCTGATAGATAGGTGCATTTCTTTTGTAATATACAACCTCTAGCACATCATTTCGATCAAGACGTGCTGTATAAAGCTGATATCCAAAAGGTATATAACTAGGGGCCTCAGCCTCATACGGCAATTTCTGAGTAACCTCTGCTATCCCCTTAAAGTTACGAGCACTGTCTTGAGTCATTATAGGCCAGCCTACTAATTGCATTCTTGGTATTTGTTTAATTGGAGACGCATTATTCATGTTTGGCATAACATTGTTAGACTTAGCTGCGGCCTCAGAATGATTAATCGATACAGACTGATCAACAGTATCTGCGGATACATAGCTTATAGATACTAAACCAACAGCTATAGCAGCTAAAATGGATTTACCTATAGTTTTCTTCATATTCTCTCCTATTACAAAAATTTATAATATACTCCACACATATAATGATATATTTTCTTATTTATATCAAAATCAAGCTACCGTTTCTGTAGCTCTAGCTACTTCATAAAACTTTTATCTGTTCTTTTGTGAAAGCATCGTCACAACCAAATGATGTATCTAATGCTTATGTTCTATATAAAAAATCCTACTGAACGCTATATCATAATAGAGTTCAATAGGATTGTTGTGTCATTATTTAGTTAATGGAGGCATAATAGTATCTTGCTCAAGTTGTCTTCGTCTTTTGGCCGTATAGTCGACAATTTTAATTTGAACTACGCCCACAGAGTTTACCATGGCTTCCGTAAAAGTAAATTCACGTCCTGTCTGATGTTTCATCAATACTTGTAAGCCATGAGATTTTTCATCAATAGACTCTAAATAGGTAGCCTCTCCACGCCCCATCACACTGGAATAAACTGAACTATATGCACAAGGCATATCTCCACCTGAAACAAGGGCTTCATCACTGCCATCAATTTCGATAAATACATGAGGATTTGCTTTAATCAAGTCAAACTTCTTTCCCTCATGATGCCCATGCACATAGATATAAAGCACCTCATCTATAAATTCAAAACCAAAATGTAAGGGTACTACGTAAGGGTAATCACCATCCATCATGCCTAGGTGAATGATGCGAGTACTATTTAAAATGCCCTTAATTTCTTCTATATCTGTAACTCTTCTGTCTTGTCGTCTCATAATAACCTCCACGACTTTACGTAAAAGATAATCTATCAATTATTATAGCAAATTATGAAAACCTTTTAA
>OFCM01000568.1_pt1 | contig 9161 bp, 6 predicted proteins | sample 1520841 | NCBI WGS metagenome assembly OFCM01 (sample SAMEA2699037, study PRJEB24076) | metagenome | biome: Human gut stool | place: Spain | collected 2012-11-21 | reverse complement strand
TAATAAACTATTGTAATTACTATATATAACTATAATAAGAATATTAATGGAGGAGTGGATATAGATGCAGCCGTTTCGATTTATACACTGTGGTGATCTGCATTTAGGGGCACCCTTTCAATATGCTACAGGTATTAGCAGCGCTGTTGATCGCGCCGTAAGTGAAGCCACTTATGTAGCCTTAGATAAAATTATTGATACTGCTATTACAGAACATGTTCATGCTGTTGTAATAGCTGGTGATATTTATAATAGCGAAGACCATAATTTAGAGGCTCAAGTCCGTTTTGTGCGCGCCATGTATCGCTTGGCGGAGCATCGTATTGATGTCTATATGGTACAAGGTAACCATGATCCTGCTGAAAGCTGGAAAGCACAATTACAGATGCCAGATAATGTACATGTATTTTCTAGTGAGCAAGTGCAGCGCTTTCCGCTCATCGTTAACAATATAGAAATTGGTGGCGTATATGGTATTAGTTGTGGTCATGGTAATGAAAGTGACAACTATGCTCGTCAATACAGAGCTTTTGAACGGGATGAATTTTCTCTTGCTGTCATGCATGGTACTGTAGGTTCTAGTGTAGGCTCTGAAAACCACAATGTAACAGGACCTTGTAACTTAACTGATTTAACAGAGGCCGCTATGGATTATTGGGCATTGGGCCATATTCATAAATCTCAAGTTCTTAGCGAGGAGCCTCTCGTAGTTTATGCTGGTAATTCGCAAGGATTGCATCGTAAAGAACATGGACCTAAGGGGTGTTATCTTGTATCTGTATCTCATAATGGTCATTGTGATTTGCGATTTATCGACACCTGCGCTGTCCGGTTTGAGGAAATCAAAATAGATATTGCTGGCATGCAAAATGAAACGGATTTCTTAGAGATTTTGCGCCGTAAAAAAGAAAACTTGCGAAAGCAGCATAAGAAAAACATCTTGCTATCCATCGTTTTGTCCGGTACAGGACCTCTACATCGCCTATGTACGCAAGAGGGGATTCGAAAACTATGGTTGCAAGAGTCTCAAAATGAAGAGAAAGGTAAATCTATATTTGTTATGCCTTACCGTATCATTTCTAATACAAGACCTAGTATTAATCTAGTTGAGCGACGTCTATTAACAGATGTAGTAGGTGATTATTTGCGTGCTTATGATGATATGGTAGATGGGAATGCAATACAGACTGCGCGCCAAATTATGGCGAATCGTCCTGAATTTAAGCGCTTAGGCGCATATGCCGATTTATTAAGTGATGAATTATTGGCACGAGCTTTGAAACGTTGTGAAATTGAAGGTGTTACTGTATTGATGGGGGCTAATGATGAACATTAAACGCATACGATTTGATGAATTTGGCCCGTATCGCGACTGGTCTTTCACTACGGGTGACAATGGGGTTCAACTCATGTATGGCCCTAATGAAAGTGGTAAGACATCCTTGCTCGAAGGGATGCGCACCTTGTTGTTTGGTGGTACTCATAAGGCTTATGGTCCTATGACGGGGGCCCTTGATGTGGACCGTAATGGTGAAAGCTATTATATCGGTCGTAAGGGTAAGCAGTTAGACTTTTACAGTCCTGGTAATCCTGCCATCCATGAAGAGCCGGCTCAACATTGGTGGCATGGCATCGATAAAAAAACATATAACCGCATATTTGCGTTAACATTAGACGACCTACAAGGCCTTGATGTATTACAAGAGGTAGAGGTTCGTTCCCGATTCTTTGGCGCTGAAGGGGGAGAACACTTAGGTGGCGCTGTTAAGGATGTTGAAAAAGGGGCCACAGACCTACTTGTAGCATCCTCGAATGGTAAACGTCGCATCAATGTATTGATGGATGAGCTTAAAGAAAACCGCCAAAAGCTGAGTCAGTTGGCGGAGCATGAAGCGCAATATGTGGAATTACAAACCGTCTTTCACAGTACGGAGCAAACCGAAATGGAATTGCAAAATCAGTTGAAAGAATGGAAGGAATATCGGGATGGTATCGATGTAGTATTGCGTGCGTGGGATACGTATCGTCGCAGTGAAGAGGCACGTATGCACATGCAGCAGTACAATAGTGAGCTCGCCTTGAGTCGTGATGAGTTTCTTCGCCTTGATGAAGAAATTAAACGGGCTCGTGACAATATGCAATTATGGCAGGAAAAGGAAGCGGCATTGATGCCGGCTAACTTTAGTCCTGATAGCCCATTTGGAACTTATGGCCAAGATATTGAAGATCTTATTCAACAAGGTGCTAAATGGGAGCAATTACGCCGCGAGTGCGAAGAAGGCGATGCGTACATCCGTAAGGTTAGGGAACAATTGGAGTTTTCACGAACCCTACATTCTGCGTGGCGTCATGATGAGCCAATGGCAGAAGACATCAATTGGTTTGATGGAGAACGTTTGGCAAGTCGTTTGCGCACCGCAAAAGAACAACTTTTACATTGGCAAGACCGCAAACCTGCAGAGGCTACCGATGAGGTGCCGACGGCGAACCTTGAAGGGGCATCCTTACCTAACTTTAGTGAAGAAGAATTAGCTAAAAAAGAATATTTAGAACGTGAATTAGATCGTATCTTAATGGATATAGATCGAGTAGAGGCTAGACGGAATAGTCCTGGTTCAGATACACAGCCTACAATTCTGCCAAAATGGCTACAACGCATTAGTGGTATAGGTGCTGTTATTGCTGTATTAGTAGTATTAGCAGGCTTGTTGGTTCTTGAATCGGCATTATATACTATAGGTGGTTTTATTTTCTTGATTCTATCTATGGGGCTATTCTGGTATGCTACATGGAGGCTTCATAATGGTAACTCTGAAGTGTCTAAATTAAACTATGAGTTACAAATTTTATCCTCCCGTAAATCCGATGTAGAGCATCAGCTAGAGGCTTTGATCAAGGCTGCTACGCCTACAGCGAGTCCTGTACCATCCTTAGAAGGGGTGGCACATCTTGAACGTTGGATTCAAGAAGGTCATACATTACAAGGCATTTACGATGAAGCTCTCGCAGCATGGCAAAACTGGTTACCCCGAGGGGCGGCTAAGAGTCTCGATGAAGATGATTTCTTTGGCCTCAAACATGAATATGATCAATATCATGAGCAACTACGTACCATAGAAGGCTATGAAAAGCGTTTGGCGGAGCATAAAGAAGGTCTACGTATTATTGAAGACCAAGCGATGGCTTTGTGGTATAACCTTGGGATAGAGGCGCCAGTATCTCCAACAGAGCTAAAACGCATTTATAACCAATATAAGAACTTCCAACAAAATAAGATTGTATGGGAACAAAAGGAAGCACAACGTAAAAGCTTCCGCAATGAATACGATAATTGGCATCGTAAGGAAAAAGAGCTACTCCTTCGTCAACAAGAACTGCTCCATAAAGCGGGTATGGAAAGTTCCAACGAGTATCGTCAACATCTTATCGATGAGGACCAATATAAACAGTGGCAAACCATCTACAAGCAAAGTCAAGTGCAGCTTGATTTGCTTGCTCCTGATGCGGAGAATAAAGACTTGTTCTACCGTCGTTTGCGTGAAGGCAACAAGGATAACTGGTTGGATGAATTGGCTCATTCTGAGCGTGAAATAGCCTCTATCGAAGATAAATTGGCTACCTTGTACGAGCGTCGCGGCCAAATCGTTGAAGCCATGCGTACACTTGGTTCTGACCAGGAACAACACCAAATGTTGCAAGAACGAGAGGCTTTACAAAGTGAATTAGAGTCTGCTCTCGAAGATTGGGCTACGCAAGTATTGATAAGTCATTGTATGGATAAGGCTCAACAATCATATGAACAAGAAAAACAACCTCATATGTTAGAGCTTGCATCCTCTTATGTTGAAAAACTAACTGGTGAGAGGTATACGCTTGATATTCTAGGCATCAATAAAGGGGTAGCACTTATCAACAATAATGGGGAACGACTAGAACTTAAATTTTGGTCTAGTGGCTTAGCTGATCAAGTGTACTTGTCATTGCGACTCGCCCTAGCGAAGGTATTCTCTTATCAAGTAGAATCCTTGCCGATTATCTTGGATGATATTCTTGTGCGCTTTGACGAAAATCGTCAGCGTAGTGCTTTAGAATTATTGGCTGAGCTTGGGAAAAATCAACAGATTTGGCTCTTTACTTGTCAACGCTCCGTATATGATATGGCTCAATCTATTATGGGCATCGATTGCCATAGATTGAGTCGTAGCTAAATGAATTTCAGACTTGAATTAAAGACTCAGTCAAATTAAAGTGGTAATGAAATAATAATCCCTGTGGAGGCATATGCTTTCACAGGGATTATTAGGGATTATTAAAGAATAAATAATGTAAGTGATTGTAACTAAAGTAACTGTTTTAGTTACACAAGTGTGTTAGTATACATTTAGAACGAAAGGGGTTGGGTACTTGAACACAGCATATTTGGACATGATCCAAGGAAAGAACCCTGGTGTAACGCCTGTGTGGTATATGCGACAAGCTGGTCGTAGTCAAGCGGAATACCGCAAAATCAAAGAAAAATATACATTATTTGAAATTACAAAAGAACCTGAGCTATGTGCTCGCGTTACGGAATTACCTGTTAAGGAATACGGTGTCGATGCGGCTATTCTCTACAAAGATATTATGAGCCCCATGGTGGCTATGAATGTAAATGTAGAGCTCAAGGCTGGTGTGGGGCCTGTATTTAGCACGCCTATCCGCTCTATGGCTGATGTGGATAAATTAGAAACCTTTGATCCTACAAAGGTAGATTATATTGCGAAAACGATTACATTATTAACTTCTGGTATGCTCGACGTGCCTCTCATTGGTTTCTGCGGGGCACCGTTTACCATAGCGTCCTACCTTATCGAAGGGGGACCAACGAAAAACTACAATAAGACTCGCGGTATGCTCATCGGTGCTCCAGATATGTGGAATGCATTGATGACAAAACTGGCGGACATGTCCATTGCGTACTTATCCATGCAAGCCGAAGCGGGTGCTAATGCACTTCAAATCTTTGACTCTTGGGTAGGTGCTGTTAATGCAGACCAGTATAAACAAGGGATTTACCCTCATATGGAGCGGATCATAAAGACTGTGAAAGCTAAATATCCTCATTTGCCAATGGCCATGAATGGTGTTGGTACGGATCATTTGGTGTCTATTTGGTCTCACTTGCCTTTAGATGTCATTGCCCTTGATTGGCGTAGTTCCATCGTTATGGCAAACGAGCGCGGCGTAACACAAACGGTACAAGGTAACTTAGATCCGGCGTATTTGTTCGGAGACGAAAAAACATTGGCCCGCGAAGTGGATCGCATCTTGCTCGACGGCGTTCGCTATGGGCGCCATATCTTTAATTTAGGTCATGGCGTATTCCCAGAGGCAGATCCTCAAAAACTCCATTGGCTAACGGACTATGTGCATGAACGTAGTCGTGAGATTTGGACTCAAGAGAGGTAAATTAGTGAAAGTAGAAAAAAAAGGATTATTATTCCTGTCTTATGGTAGCCCTTTAAGTAAGGATGATTTAGTACCCTATATGACGAGCATTCGTCGTGGTCGTGTACCAACGGAAGCAGAGCTTATAAATCTCACTAAGCGTTATGATACAATCGGTCAATGGGAAAATATTGAGCTCCAAACTATGGCAGAGTGCCAATATAAAACCTTGCTTACTCTGTTGCCAACTATGCCTTCCGCTATTGGTTTTTTACACATGAAACCATCCATTGCAGATGCGGTTGACTGCTTAGTCCAGCAAGGAGTAGAGCATATTATCGCTATTGTAACAGCTCCATTCTTCACCGCTCTCGGTACTGGAGCTTATGAAAAACAAGTGCAAGCAGCCATTTCAAACTATGATACTGTGACATTCGACTTTATCCGTTCCTGGTGGGACCAACCAACTTTCAAGGAATACTGGGTAAAAGCACTTTCAAAGTGTGTGCATAATGCTAAAGATGTATTTGTTATTTTTAGTGCGCACAGTATACCTCTTATCAATAATCATGATAGCGATTCGTACGCGTTAGCTTTAGAGGAAAGCGCTAAAGAGATTGCTGAATATTGTAAATTACCGAACTGGACTGTGGCATGGCAAAGTGCAGCTCCTCATGGTCAATGGTTGGGCCCTACTGTAGAGGATGCAATCAATGAAGCTTTACAAACTGGTGCTACTCGCATTGCTTTTGTACCATTTGGATTTGTAAGCAATCACGTTGAGGTACTGTACGATAATGATGTGGAGTGTAAAGAACTCGTTGAAGCAAAGGGCGCAACATATATGCGTGCACCCATGCCAAATTGTAATGAAACATTTTTACAAGCAATGGCGAGTGCAATAATAGAAAGGATTCATTCGTGAACGTAACAATTGTGGGCGGTGGCTTAACAGGGCTAACAGCGGCTTATTATTTAGGTCATGCAAAGCCGGAATGGACCATTACTCTTTTCGAACAAGCACCACGATTTGGTGGGAAAATACAAACGCAACGTGTGGATGACTTCGTAGTGGAACTCGGTCCTGACTCCTATTTGGGTCGTAAAACAGAAATGACAGATCTCGTGCATGATCTTGGGCTCGGGGATACCCTTGTGTCTAATGAAACAGGTCAAGCCTTTGTATATGATAAGGGCTCTATCCACCCAATTCCGGGCGGCTCCATCATGGGCATTCCTACGGAAATGATGCCCTTTGTGAAAGCAACGCTCATTTCCTGGTCTGGTAAATTGCGTGCGGGCTTAGATTATTTTAAGAAACCATACCAACTCGATGAAAATGGTGATGTATCCATTGGTCATTTCTTCAAATACCACTTAGGACAAGAAATGATGGATAAACTCATCGAGCCTCTATTAGCGGGCATCTATGGTGGCGATATTTATAAAATTAGTCTATTGTCGACATTCCCTCATTTTATTCAAGTAGAACAAAAATATGGGAACATGGTAAAAGGTATGATGGCCGCTAAGATGAGTCATTCCAAAGCAGGTGTCTCTAAAGCAGCTAAAGATGCTGTTGCAGAAGGCGATGTGCCTCGTGCTGGTAAAGGTACTATGACAGATTGTCAATTTGAAAGCCACGAAGCAAAGTCTAGTCAAGCTAATTTTGCTAGTAATCGTGCAAGCAGTTCTAACCATGTAACAAAGACTAGTTCAAATCATCAGTCTGCTAAGGCGCAAACGGATATGGAAAGTCGGAAGGGAACAGCGGCTCAATCCGGTATGTTTCGTCAATTGACAGGCGGCCTTGAAAGCGTGATTACCGCTATCGTTGAGGCTATGCCTAGTAATGTACACTTGCATACAGGTACACTAGTTTCTGATATTCGATATGTTGATGGTGTGTATGCAATCGATGTGGTTAATCAGTGTAACGATTCTTGTGGTCGTCAATCTATGGCAGATCATGTGATTATTAGTACGCCGCCGGCAACGTATAGACAATGGTTTAAGGATGATCAGGGTTTTGACTTTTTGCGTTCCATGGAGCAATCTAGCTGTGCCATTGCTATTATGTCTTTTGATAAAAGCACCTTTGATGGTGACCTCAAGGGATCAGGTTTGCTCATTACTAGAAACACAGATACGCCTCTTACAGCGTGTACTATTCTTAATCAAAAATGGCCTCAAACAACGCCAGATGATAAGGTGGTGTTACGCGTCTTTATCGGTAAGCCTGGCAATGACGTGGTAGAACGACTCAGCGAAGAGGAACTTTCAGAATTGGCAGTCAAAGAAATTCAACATATCATGGGTTTCTCTGTCAAACCAGAGTGGGTGCGCATCAATCGCCTCATTCACTGTATGCCTCAATATAATGTAGGCCATCGCGCAGGCATTAAAGCTGTTCGTGAACATGTGGCAGAGCATTATCCCAATTTACACCTCATTGGTACGCCCTTTGATGGCATTGGAATCCCTGATGGTGTAAAACAAGCAAAAGAACTGGTAGAAAAACTTGTGAATGACAAGTAAAATAGTGACTTGCTTAAAAGAGTTAGTATAGTATTAAGAGCTATAGGATTATCCTCAGCATAAAAGTAGAAGTTTAGTCTTAACTAAAGAATGTACTAATAAAAAATCTCAATAGAAACTAAATTGAAAAGACTCTATATGCTATAATAGTAAGTGGAGTCTTTTGATTTCCTTAGTTATATAGATACATTATTATTTTGATATAATCACCGTAGATAGGAGTGATCATAATGGGAAAAGCAATCCCTACAGTAGAAGGTTGGCATAGCCAACACATGGTATTCGCCATGGATTTCAGCGCATGGAACTGCTTCACAGAGGATGAAAAAGCAGCAGCGCGCAATGAATTAAAAGCATTCTTAGCAGACCTTGAAGCTAAACATCAAGCTAAAGAAGGAAGTTATGCATTCTATGATTGTAATGGAGCAAAAGGGGACTTAATCCTATGGATTCTTGGTCCATCCCTTGAATACTTGGCGCAAGTAGAACGCAAATTCCGCCGCCTTGCCATTGCAAGCGTATTAGTACAAACATACTCTTATACATCTGTAACAGAAGTAAGCACCTATGTTAAGGCTAAACTTGATACAGAGGAAGTTAACCAAAAACTATATCCTCACGTACCTCGCGATAAATATATCTGTTTCTATAATATGAGTAAAAAACGCGAAGGTGATGATAATTGGTTCATGCTACCACCGCAAGAACGCGGAGCCTTGATGAAGTCTCACGGTGAACTTGGTAAAACATACTTGGACGTTTTATCTGAATTCACCACAGGTGGCTGTGGCTTAGATGACTGGGAATGGGGTATTACCATCTTCAGTAACGACGACATCCAATTCAAAAAAATCGTATATGATATGCGCTTTGAAGTAGCCAGTGCAAAATACGGCATCTTCAGCGACTTCTACGTTGGTACCATCATCGACGACGCACTACTAGAAGAAATCTTTGGATAATAAAAGAGCCTGCAATGCAGGCTCTTCTTTATTATTTAATTCATATATATCGATAAATAACTGCTTATTGTATCGTATATTTGTTCAATTTATAATGTTGTTAAGGTAGTCGGCGAGGTTGGGCCTCTCTTCGTTATAGAAGGGGGTGAGCTTATGAGTGACTTTGAACTTATTACAGTTATTACTGGAATCTTGACGCTAGTCATTTCCTTTGGAGCACTTATAGCGCTTATT
>OFCM01000551.1_pt1 | contig 9366 bp, 7 predicted proteins | sample 1520841 | NCBI WGS metagenome assembly OFCM01 (sample SAMEA2699037, study PRJEB24076) | metagenome | biome: Human gut stool | place: Spain | collected 2012-11-21 | reverse complement strand
ATTGTTACGAACAAATACCGTAACCTCAGCTGTCTTTCTATCTGGATTTGAAGGGTTTTTGTCTACTCTGAGAACTACATCGCAAGACATAGGAGTGATGTCAAATACTTTAAGAGCATCACCGATTTTCTGATCTACGTGTGTGTGCAAAGCCTCAGAAATGCTTACCTTGCGTCCCGAAATCTTGATGTCCACCATGGGAGCCTCCTATCGGATACACGAGACATCTTCTAACTGATGTCTGTATAACAACAATACCCATTTGTCGGTCAATCATTCCATAAAAAGTTGAATTGAGCGGTAAACGGTTAGAGACTATTTCTCTTTATGTGCGATTAATTTTGCTCAGAGGAAGATGTAGCTGAATCAGTGCTGGTAGATTGCGTAGAAACTTCCACAAGACCGGAAATCTTATTAGTAGTTGAGAGGTGTGGCAAGGTGCCAATCCACTTGTTTCTAATAACTCCCTCGACACCGTTAGCTTGAATAGCTGAAAGAGCTTGCTGAATTTGTGTAGCCAAAGCTTTGTTACTTGTTGCTACAGAAATACCAATCGTAGATGGAACGTCAACGACACCAACCATAGAAATATCTTTGTTTGCTGCTAAATAAGCACCAGCATATGCATCACAGGCCACATAATCAATGGAGCCATTTTCAAGTGCTTCAAAAGCATCATTTAAGTTAGAAAAACCCTGAACAGACATGCCCGTGAGTACCTGACCCATTGCGCGCTCGGACAAAGAACCCGTTTGAACGCCAACTGACTTTCCACTCAAACTATCAGCAGTAATGTCTGTCTCTGACCCCTTATGGAAAAGAGCTGTTGCAGACTCAGCATAGCCAGAATTAAGTGTACTTGTTGAGTCTTCACCACTTCTGACATCCATGACAATGTCGCAACCTGCTTGTAGGCCATCTACTGGTCCGTTAACTGATACAAACTTAACGTCTACGCCTAGCTGATCTGCAATTGCAGAAGCTATTTCAACGTCAATTCCCTGCAATGTCCCGGCTTCTGAGGCCACAACCATTGGAGCTGTTACTGACTGAGTACGTAGACCAACGGTCAAAGTGCCGGCTGTGTGCAGAGAGGAATCAGGAATCTTCTGCTGACGGGCTTCTCGCTTCTCTTGGATTGCCTCTTGCACTGACTTGACGTGGAACCATTTATCCAGATCAATGTTGATAGGACCAATGGAGCATCCTGTTAAAACAACAGCAAGTGCTATAAGAAGTAACACCTTAAGAGAACTTTTACCGCGCGTCATCAGAACTCCTTCTTCTATTCAGGTGTCTTTTCAGCTGACCTGGTATTTGACCCCACACTCGCATACTGGAACGTTTGCTTTGCCGCCGCAGCAGCTCCACTAGTAGCTCTCTCGCCTGCGAGACCCTTTGTCTCTTTGATATAACAGGCGGTATGGCTTACTTCTAGGACGAGCCATGATCGTTTACGTGCGCACACGCAAACTTACGTGGATCCCTTTGACCTCGTCTGTCATGGACTAAAAGCTCACAGAGAACTTCGCAACCACAGACCTGAAAAGACTTATCAAGTATAGCCGTTTGCAACCATAGGTAACTCACCATACGCGAGCTAATGCGCCTACGGTTACAGAATGCACGCCTGCGGCACAAAGTACTCTAGTAGCTTCTCTGATTGATGCTCCCGTAGTTACAACATCATCTAAAAGTAAAATATTTGATTGATTAACCGGCACAGTACAAGCAATACTTCCTTTCAAATTTATCTGTCTTTGAGCGGATGAAAGCGTTCTTTGGTCCTTTGCATGAGGACGTATAAGCACGTCATACAAAGGCAATCCTGTAAGCTGGCAAAACGATTGAGCTACAAGTTCCATATGATCAAAACCTCTGCGCGCGTACGCTTCTGCAGTTGCTGGAATAAAGGAAACGCCATCAATTTTTGAACTATCAAAGCGAGAGGTGCCGTCACGAGCTTTCCATGCTGAGGCTTCTTCAAGCGCACACAATAGAGCTGCAGCAATTACCGGCGCCAGTCGAAGCTCGTGTCCATCCTTAAGCGTCAAGATCAACCGCGCAGGAGGACCCTTAAATCCCATGGCACAAATGACCGCTCTACTCTCCCACTGAACAGGTCGTTTCTTTTTATCTGCACACTCTGAACAAACAAGCTTCCCGTATGGAGCGCCGCAATTAGGACATGCCCACTGCTGAGAGATCCATGGCAGCTTTGCCCGACACTCATCGCAGAGGAGCTGACCGGGTTTCTCGCACACGACGCAGCGTGTAGGAGCAAGCAGCTCAAGTGTTGAGTTTGCCGTTGCGGTAAGGATAGATGTAGGTTGCATTTTTACCCCCAAAATCTGGGGGCTGACAGTGAATACAGTCTAGAACAAAGGTCGCAAAATGGAAGGTATTTTAGGTAAACGGAAAAAGATGGCTTATCTAAAGCTCCTACCAGTGAGATTGTATTTTGTGAGGATTCGGCTAACGGATGTTTGCCACGGAAGCCATAACAAAATCAAAAAAACAAGCGTTGCTACGCCGTGCGTTAGATCAAGCGGAATTGAAGCCGCAAATGCGAGAAGAGCGGATTCAAGCGTTAAGGGATGTACAAATCCAATAACAAAGTACACGTTCATTACAAGGCCAAAGAATGGCCCGGATATAAATGCCCAGATCATAAGCAAAAAAGGTGGAAGTTTGTGGGGTTTCTCGCCTTGTTGGACGGATGAGCGTTTAGAAGATGCAGGGTGAGCTGAGGTAAAAGTTGCAAGAAGGCCTCCCAGATAGCCAACAAGCCCCCACGCATACATCTGCCATGGCGTCCACGAGCCCTGGCCAAAGAAAACGTTTGAAAGAAGCGCAGATAAGGCACCTACCAAAAAGCCCGCATGCCTGCCAAGAAACGCTCCCGCGAAGATAGCAACTGCGGAAACAGGCTTTACGTACGCGAGTGGCGCAAAGGCAATTCTTCCCGCGGCACCTAAGGCGCTAAAGACAGCAGTAGGTACCAAATTGGCAACTGAGGGCTTCTTTGCCTCAAAACTTAACATAAATAATGCAACTGAAATGATCGCTAAAAGAATTGAAGATACCGCGGTAAAATCGGGAAAATATATCATTTCAACAGCAAGAATAATAGGTGTAGCAAAGAGTGCTACAACCTCTAGAGCTATTGATAACGTGTACCGATTATCCACGAGAACCTCACGCTTACCGTCAAAATAAAAATATCGAGAAGGTCTATCTTATTTTGGCATAAGATGATTTGAAACTACAACAAGGAGGTCTTCATGATCTATCTGGGAAACTTTAGCTACAATGACGAGCTTGATTCTACTGACAACTACTGTCTTATGCCTTGCATTGTTGAGGCAGATTCCACAGATCATGCGCTTGAGCTTTTCTCGGAGCACCTTATTGAGGTTGCAAAGTCATCTGACCTGCTTGACGGTGCAAAAGAGATTTTCTTAGATTCCATTGTTGAGCTGGGAGAAGTTCCTACCACTCCTCTGATTGCTCAGTGGCAAAAGATTATGCCTGCAGGAGTTGGTCTGTGCAGCATTACCAGCGCTCTTCCTACACTTGAGTTTGATGATGAGACGGCCAATGCCTACGGCTTCAATGAGCATACTCACAATCATGAGGAAGATGAAGAGGAGCATGAACACGAGGATTTTGGCGACATCAACGATCTTGACGATGAGCTTCTTGAGGAGCTTGGCCAGGATGAGGAGCCGTTTTTAAGGTTCTAGCCACCTACTCCGCCGACCATACCCAAGAGTTCTCAAAGAATTCTGAAGTTGGCTCTGTCAGAGAAATCTGGCCATCAAATACTAAAGAAACGTTATCAGCAACGCGCGATATCAACTGCATGTCGTGCGTTGCTATTACTATGGTTGCACCTTCTGACTGTGCGCGAGAAAGCAAATTGACAACAGCATCTTTGGTTGGGGCATCCAGTCCTTTTGTTGGCTCGTCAAGAATAAGCAGACGCGCTTTTGTAAGCAGCACTTTTACGAGGGCTAAGAGTTGCTGCTGTCCACCAGACAAATCGTATGGATGAGAAGACATAAGCTTCTGATATGTTGTGCGAGCAAGAAGTCCCGAAGCTTCCAGAAGCTCCTGAACATCCTGATCAGAATAGGCGCCACTTTGTTGCCACTGGACAAGCTCCTCGCCCACACTTTGGCAGGTAAAGAGCAGCTCGGGATCTTGTGGGATGTATCCTTGAGATTGCTGGAGCTGGTTGTAGATATGTCCGCGCCTTGGACGGAGAACGCCCGCTGCAAGCTTTAGCAGCGTTGACTTACCTGAGCCGTTGCCGCCTACAAGCGCACGAATTTCTCGCCCCGTGACCTCAAGCGAGCACTTGCTGAGCACCAACTGATCACTCTGCGGATACGCAAACGTCACGGCGCTGAACTCGAGCACGGGAGTGCTGTCGGCCGCGGTGGATGCTTGGTTTGGCACGGAGCTACAAGGACAGAGCGCCTGGCGAGAAGAGCTGTCTGCTTGGAGCGCATCGGGCTTCTCGCCACCAAGACAGACGCACGCGTCAGCGAGATGCTCAAACGCGGCAACGTCGTGGGTGGCAACAAGCACGGCAACGTTGAGCTCGCGGGCCACTCGCTCCAGGAGCGCGGTGAAACTCTTCTGCGCAAACGGGTCCAGCTGCGAGGTTGGCTCATCCAGCAAAAGCAGCTTTGGGCGCATGACAAGCGCTGCAGCAAGGGCTACTAGCTGCTGTTCTCCCCCGGAAAGCTCGTTACAGCGCTTGTGCAAGAGCGATTCCATACCAAAGAAACTGACCGTCTCAAAAATTCGACGACGCATTTCTTTCTCTGAAACGCCTCGATTTTCCAGGCCAAAAGCCAGCTCTTTCAAAGGTGTCTCACACACAAGTGCTTGTGAAGTGGCTTGCGGCACAAATGCAATGGTGTCTACGGATTGCGCCTGCGTCATCGTAGAAACCTCTTGGCCGCAAACAATAATGGAGCCCTCTCTCCTACCTTGAGGCGCAATCTCGGGCTTAATGAGGCTCAAAATGGTGGACTTGCCTGAACCAGTTGGTCCCAGTAAAAGACTAATCTGACCAGCACAAACCTCACAGGAAAAATCTTCTACAACGTTGCGGTCTGGAGTTAGAGCATACGCAAACGAGAGATTCTGAAAAGCAAGAACTACTTCTTTACTAACTGAAGTAGTAGGTGAATTCTGAATATAGGAAGAATGCTCACTCATACAGACTGCTCCCATAAGACAGTATCAATACGCACAAAAATTGCTGGTAAAACGGTATACAACACTACGCCCAGATACCAAAAACTCACTTGGAACTCTGGCATAGTAGGATAAAACTGCCAAGCTTGTACCAGCATATACAAACAAACCGCTGCTATACCGCTTAAGAAAGTAAATACTAGCAACGCTACAGTATCGTAAGCGTCAAGCACTTCAGCGCTCCATCTACTCCTGTGCCCTGCCATTCCCCAACCTCGAGACACAATAGACTGAAACGTACTTATCGACTTCTCCAGCGCACTCATGCACACTGCGTTAATGGTGGTAGCTGATTGCGCAATAGTTTTTCTCGCGCTCAACAGACGGCTTTGACTTGGAACACGGCTTTGCTGATGTGACTGTACGGCAGAATCGCACCTTCTAGCTGCGGTATTTGCTGACTGGATTTGGCGGGCTGTTGTCAGATCAGAAAGTAGCTGTGGCATAAGCTGCACAGAAAGACTCAAGACCAGCTGTAATCCTGGAAATCGCACGCTTGATCGCTGCAACATCTCGAGCGGCGATACTACTGCAAATAGGCACTCAAGCCAGCTCAAAGTACTTACGAGCACCAGACCTGAGGTAACTCCGTACACCAGACTTTCTGCGTACAGTTGTGTGTGCCCAAAAGAATACAAAACGGTAGACCCAGATGCCGAGAAAAACGGATTGATAACTGCCATCAATATAATAATTGGAGCATACCAAACAAGCTGTTTAGCAGCATGTTTGGTATCAAACAACTGGATTGTACAAAGCTGCGCTCCTAGAAAAGCAATCAGCGCACAGAGAGGTTGAAAAGAAAATGCGGCAAGCACAACCTCGCATCCAAACAGCACAACCGTAGCAAGTGGATGAAGGCGAGAAAAGCTTGTGCGCGCGGGATTCATTAGTTCACCGCGTTAACGTACGTCCAAACAACCGAATCGCCATCATGCAGAACATATGCATCTGATGTGTAGTTAGGCTGAACACCGTTAACTGAATATACCCAACCGCTCTGTGGACCATGGTCACGCTCTGCAAGCCCATTAATAGCCGCAACGTACATACCAAACGACGTGCTACGTGCATTTACCCCGGCTCCACTTGCAAGCAACGCGTCATAGACTGACGTACCCTCTTGCACCTGGAGGTTGACGGTAAATGAAGGCCCTTTGGCTGCAGAGCCGTCAACCGTAACACTTACAGAAAGCGCACTATTCTCTTTATGAGGAGCAGCTACAGCGTTTGTTGAGTTACCAGAGTTAGAAGGCTCCGACGTTTTCTGATTAGAAGAATCCTGCGTTTTAGACGCATCAGCATTTGATTGAGCGTCTGAACTAGAGCTCCCTTGCGTCTGTGACGTCTGAGAGTCTGTTTGTGTGCCAGAAGCACCTACTACCGTCTGACCTTGTGCGGTAGGAGCTTCTTGAGCAGAAGTGCTTGAAGCAGGCGTAAAGAAATACTGAATCAATGTCCATGCAAAGAAAAGCATGAACAGAAGAGACACAATTGATGCTGCCAAATAGAGAATCCGTTTGGATTCTCTTGTGAGCTTAACCACTATCTCACCTGGCCTCGGCCATTGGAAACATGGTGAATTGCAGCAGTTTCTTTCTTAAGCAACACTACAAACACTGCAAGAACTGCACCAGAAGCAAAGAAACCAAAGACACTCAGAAGTGGAATGGTAGGCGCAGAGGACACCTGCTGTGGGGCAGCGGCCTGCTTATTTGAGTATTCAGTAGGTGGAAGCTGCTTCTCGTCAGAGTTAGTATCTTCAGTCTTGTTCTCAGATGGAGCCTTTGTAACCTCCTCACCAGCACTCGCAGCGGTGGTCGAGGAAGTTTCATGCGCAGCTGGAGATGAAGGATCTTGAGCTGGCGCGTTTGTAGCTGTGGAATCTGTCCTGCTAAAAATGTCTCCAGATGGCTGGGTATTCTCGCCAGAAGGTTTCTGATTAATAAGCGAGAAAAGCGTGCCGGAGTCGTTGGTGTAGTAAAGATTGCCCTCAAAATCTGCAATGACCGACGATGTGGTGTAGTTCTGGTGATCTTTATCTGGAGTGTAAATCTGAGCTGCTCGGCCGGTGCCCAACTTGTATACCCATACGCCACCAGGTAGACCGTTTACCGTGAAGTAGGCATAGGTACCGTTTTGTTGAACAGAAACAAGAGGGGTGCTCTGAGACTTACCTTTGCCAGCACGAGCCTGGTCAGTCACCGTAAAGGTGTCAAGAGAAATCACAGAGATAGTTCCGTAGCCCTCAGCATCGACGCCGTTAACAAAGACGTTAGAACCGCTGATAGTTGGTGTAGAGGTGGACTCTGCTGCAAATTTGACTTGCTTCTCCTCAACAAGAGAAGAACCGTTTCTTCTAATCAGGTGCAGCGTACCGTCATTTCTGGTTACGGCAAGATAGGTTCCATTACCGTTTTGATCAACAGAGACAGGAACAATACCTGCGCGAATTGGCGAGCCAAGGTTAAGCTCGGCCTCAATGGCGCCGGTTGTACCGCTGATAAGTCTGACAGAGGAGGACTCGTCGCCAATCATAAAGTCAGAGCCAGAAGCCGCTGCGCCAGACCAGTAATAACCTGAAGGCTGACCAGAGGTTGCTCCAGGAATATTTGCAGGCTGTGCATTCTGCTTCCAGCGAAGCGCGCCAGTAGCAGCGTCAACAGCAACCATGTAGCCACCAGCTGCGTCAAATCCGCTCATCTTAGTAAACTCAGCCAAAATGGTGCCATTATTAACCGTCAGGCTAGAAACAGACTGCAATGCATTGGTAGTATCCAGCGGCTCTGTCTTCCAGATGCACTCCATAGTTGTTGCCGAGAATGCGGTAAGACATCCATCATCGGTAGCAACAACAATCATGCCATTAATGTACAGAGGACGTGCAAAGTACGAGACCTTGGAGCCAATCTGTGCCTCGGCAATAAGGTTACCTGTTGCAGCGTCAACTGCTTTGAGAGTAGAACCGCTTACGTAATAGACCGTATCATGAACAATGACCTGATCAGAAATAAATCCAGGTGTATTCTGAGTTCCTTCAGTGACACTCCAACGAAGAGCTGCAGAATTAATGGGGGTACTCTGCGTAGTAGTGGAACCGTTTCCGCTACCAAAACCGCTCCAAGATGCCTCGTAGTTAGGGTGCTCAGCAAATGGATTGATGACCAACTCATTTTGAGGAGTTGGAATGGAGCTATCCTGACCACCATATGTCCAGGTAATGGTAGTGTTTTCGTCCAAGGTAACATTGTTTGCCATCTTGTCCGAAAGCTGACCGTTTACAAAGAACTGCCACCATTTATAGGCGCCATCTACCTGCGCTGTTGCAAGCGTAAGTCCCTGTGAAGGCGACGTAATAGAAGACAAATAACCGCCCGCTGCATCGTAGGTAAGGCCATTATTCTTCAGGTAGTCATACGTTACCTTGTCAGCAGTGGTACCCTTACGAACTTCAATAGTCTGCGTAGGAGCCCAGTGCTGAGGCTTACCGTCTTTATCAAGACCTACTACAGAAAGAGTGACGGAAACAAGCTGACTTGGATCTGGGTCTTCCTCTACAGGTCGAGCGCCCTTCTCGCCTGCCACGGTAAAGGTGGCAGAGACCTTCTGATTAGTAAGGGACTGGAACTGCTCATTATCTGGATACAAACTTGCATAGCGAGAATAGCGTGCACTTGAAAGAAGTGCCGAAACCGTAACAGACGTGTTGTACTCAGGAGTCTGTGCGAGAACAAGATTCTCGTTCTGAATGATTGTTGGCTGAGAAGAGCTGTACGTGCGCGCCTGATCAGCAGGGCCCATTGGATCGTATGTTGGGAACTCTGAAGGCACAATACCACTTGCGGTCTTATCGGTATTGTTAACATCATAAGACCAGGTCAAAGAGCCGTCAGCAGCACGATAGAACTTGTTTGGTGTAGCCAGGGACTCAGAAACGCTGTCTTGTTTATTCTGCTGACCAGAAGGAGTAGCAAGTGCATCCCAGAAATGAGCCTTAGACTCATTCATCAAAGCAAGCTCTGCATCAATGTCAGCCTGATTAAGCGGGCTTACCGTAACCGTAAGAGTCTTAGAGACTGATACCTCGGGATT
>OFCM01000533.1_pt1 | contig 9817 bp, 10 predicted proteins | sample 1520841 | NCBI WGS metagenome assembly OFCM01 (sample SAMEA2699037, study PRJEB24076) | metagenome | biome: Human gut stool | place: Spain | collected 2012-11-21 | reverse complement strand
TGGATTTGCCTGATTTTGCAAAAGAATCGGTGGCTCAAATACAGATTCTTTGCACATTTCAGGCGCGGTAATACCGAACGATCTGATAGCACTGCAAATTCTCTACAAGCAAAAAGCCCTTCTCGCCAGATGACGAGAAGGGCTTTGTTTGTGCGACGGTAACATGCGCTGTTGAGACGCACTGACGTGCGACAGGCGCGCGTGCTTACTTCAAGAAATCCTTAACGGATGCAAGGACGCTTGGGGTATCCAGGCCGTACTTAGCAAGAACCTGAAGTGCGGGTCCGGACTCACCATAGGTGTCCTGGACGCCGATGACCTTGACAGGAACAGGGGCGTTCTCGGAAAGAGCCTGGCAGACTGCGCTGCCCAGACCGCCGATGACGGAGTGCTCCTCAATGGTCACAACCTTGCCGGTCTTTGCTGCAGAAGCGGTAATCAGCTCAGTATCCAGAGGCTTGATGGTGTGGATGTTGATAACCTCGGCGTTGACACCCTCAGCTGCCAGCTGCTCAGCAACCTCAAGAGCCACAGGAACCATAAGTCCGCAGACCACCAGCGTAACGTCAGTACCTTCCTTGAGGACAATGCCCTTGCCCAGCTCAAAGTGATAGTCAGGGTTGGTGTTGAACACAGGAACAGGAAGGCGACCAAAACGCATGTAGACAGGGCCGTCGTGGTCGTAAGCGGCCTTAACAGCAGCCTCAGCCTCAACAGCGTCGGATGGAATGATAACCGTCATGCCAGGAATGGTACGCATAACAGCAATATCCTCATTGCACTGGTGAGTAGCGCCGTCCTCTCCTACCGAAAGGCCTCCGTGAGTAGCACCAATCTTGACATTCAGGTGAGGATAACCAACCGAGTTTCTGATCTGCTCAAACGCACGACCAGATGTGAACATAGCAAACGAGGTAGCAAAGACCTTGTGACCAGTAGCTGCAACGCCAGCTGCCATACCAATCATGTTGGCCTCAGCGATACCGCAGTCCACGAAGCGATCAGGATACTCCTCGCCGTACTTGCCGGAACGAGTTGCCTCTGCCAAGTCAGCATCAAAGACGAGAAGATCGTCATGCTCTTTACCAAGCTCTACCAGGGCTTTTCCGTAAGCCTCTCTGGTGGCAATTTTCTGTACGTCTGCCATGTTATGCCACCTCTCCCTCAAGCTCTTTCATAGCCTGCTCGTACTGCTCCTGGTTAGGAGCCTTGCCGTGCCAGCCTACCTGATTCTCCATGAAGGAGACGCCCTTGCCCTTTACGGTGTGGGCAATGATAACGGTTGGCTGACCCGTAACGGTACGAGCCTCAGCAAATGCAGCTGCAAGCTGTTCAAAGTCGTGTCCATCAGATACATCAATAACGTGGAATTTGAACGCCTTGAACTTCTCGTCAATTGGCTGTGGTGTGTTGATCTGATCAAGCGAGCCATCAAGCTGCAGATTATTGTTGTCAACAATAAGTGTGAGGTTATCAAGCTGGTGGTTGCCCGCAAACATGGCAGCCTCCCAGACCTGGCCCTCTTCAATCTCGCCGTCGCCTAAAAGTGCATAGACGCGGTAGTCCTTGTTGAACTTCTTGCCAGCAAGCGCCATGCCAACAGCGGTGGAAACGCCTTGACCCAGGGAACCGGTGCTCATGTCAACGCCGGGGGTGTCGTTCATGTTTGGATGACCCTGAAGGCGCGAGTTGAGCGCGCGGAAGGTTTTGAGCTCCTCCTTGGGGAAGAAGCCGCGCTCAGCCAAAACGCCGTAAAGTGCAGGAGTAACGTGACCCTTTGAGAGCACAAAACGGTCTCTGCAAGGGCAGTTTGGCTTGGTGGGGTCTACGTGCATCTCCTTGAAGTAGAGATACGTCAGGATTTCTGTTGCAGAAAGCGAGCCACCGGGATGGCCGGATTTGGCCGTAAAGACCTGCGTGAGGATGCTTTTACGCACCTCACGAGCAACCTGTTTAAGGTCGACGTCCATGTAATTTCCTTTCACGTATTTCGTGCGAGAAACGCAGCAGGTCGGCACCACGCGCGAGCCGAAGCTGCGCGCAAAAGCCGCGCTTACAGACCAAACTTCTCGCTAAGCTTTTCCTTCATCTCATCCTTATCAAGGATGTTGGAGAGAATGATCTTCTCGTCCTCTGGAATGTCAGCGATAAAATCCTCAAGGTCGCGAGCAACAATAAAGAGGTCAGCTGCGCCAGGAGTAACGTCGGAAACGGTTGAGTGCTCAACTTCAACGCCGCTCACGCCCAGCTCGTTCAGGACGTCCTGGATCTGCATCTCAACCATAAGGCTGGAGCCAAGTCCACTTCCGCAACAGCAAAGAATTTTCTGGATAGCCATAAAAGCCCCTTTCAATTCACCACGTGTGATATGTGGGTTACGTGGGTTAAAAAGTCGGGCCCCATCCAAGGACGAAGCCCGACCTAGATACTTAGATTCTACTCGCATTTTCTGCAGCAACTGCGACGTTTAGCTGCAATTCTGTGAGCGGATGCTACTCGGCCTTCTTCTCTTCTGCCTTCTTAGGAGCAACAAGGTTGAAGAGAATTGGGAGGCAGAAGCAGACAACGCAGATGCCGGTGAGAACTGCACCCTGGACGTTCAGGGCAACGTTACCAAAGATCAGCGCCATGATGGAGAAGTCAGCATCGGAGAAGGTAGCGGAGGTGAAGCCCATGAGAGTAAAGACTGGCATGCACAGTGCAGGCAAGAAGGTGATGAGCAGGCCGTGGACAAAAGAGCCAGCAATGCAGCCCTTGATGCCGCCCTCTGCGTTACCAAAGACGCCTGCGGTTGCGCCGCAGAAGAAGTGAGGAACAACGCCTGGGAGGATCAGAGCAATTGCTGCGATCTGTGCGTTAATGACGCCAAGGATAAGCAGACCAAGGATGCCGCCAACGAAGGAGCTCAGGAAGCCGATGATAACGGCGTTTGGAGCATAGGTGAATGCGATTGGGCAGTCGATTGCAGGCTTTGCACCAGGGACAAGCTTCTGAGCGATACCCTTGAATGCAGGAACAATCTCGCCAATGATCAAACGAACACCGGACAGAATGATGTAAACACCACCAGCGAAGGAAAGGCCGCGGGTAAATGCCCAGACAATCCAGTTAGTGGTAGTCTCGGTACCAATGTTCAGCAGGTCGCCGAGGTGCTGAAGGCCCGCATACTGTGGGTTAGAGGCAAACTCTGCAGCGGTAGTTCCTGCAGGTACCAGGGTTAGAAGGCCACGGCTGACGGCAACGCCGGTGATAACCAAGAACATGACGATCATGGTCAGGCCGATGGAAACGGTGTTGTCGCGCAGGAAGATGAGGCGCTTGGAGAACTTGATATTCTCGGTGCTATTCTCGCGATCGGAAGCAAAGAGCTTACCAACCATACCAGCAAGCCAATAACCAGCGCCGCCGAAGTGGCCAAGTGCTACGGAATCGCTGCCGGTAACCTTGCGCATGGTTGGCTGGCAGTATGCAGGAGACAGAACCATAATCAGAGCAAGCAGGCATGCGCCGGAGATATAGAGCATCCAACCGGAAAGGCCGCCGACGTGCAGGATGATGGCGAGCATAGCTGCCATGTAGAGAGTGTGGTGGCCGGTGAGGAAGATGTAGTTAAAGCGAGAAAAACGTGCGAGGACAATGTTCAGGACCATGCCGACGCACATGATGATTGCGGTTGCTTGACCAAACTCGCCAAGTGCGAGAGAAACGACGGCCTCGTTGTTTGGGACGACACCCTGCATGTCAAAGGCAAAGTTGAAAATCTCGCCAAAGGCAAGGAGGGAGCCGGTCTGCAAGAAACCTGCACCTGCAGAAAGAACGAGGAAGCCGACGATGGTCTTGAGGGTGCCCTTGATGAGGTCCTCAATTGGCTTTCCCTGAAGTGCCAAACCCAGCAGGGCAACAAGGCCAACTAGGATGGCTGGTGTTGATAACACGTTTACAAAAAACTCAACAACAGGCATACAAAACCCCTTTCAACAAAACGCGTGTGTGTGCAAGCGCGTAAGAACGACGGTGCGCGCGTTGCCTTAAACGTAGTGCTCTTCGTCTGATTGTAATCCATTTGTGTTTATTTTGTGTCGATTTATTTATGTTTTTGTAGGCCTAAACGTTCACAATGTTCATTTGATAGAAAAAAGAAGCTCAAAACAGTGAAGAAGTATGCTCATGGCGCTGTCATGTAGATTTTTAAAGAACGGTTGATACAAGATCCGGGCGATTATGTGTCCGCCTAACCAAAAGCGTATAAACAGCCTTGAATATGCAAGGAAACTAATCAAGAAATTGATATGACGGAAAGTAGTGTCTGATTTGGGTAAAAAACCCGTTTAGTTGGAGATAAATTTTCTAGTTCGGCGTTTTGGCACTTACGTTTTCCCAGTTGGGTTTTCTCAGAAAAGTTTTAATCAAATTTGACCGAAGGTTTACGCTGGTAGATGACCTGCATAGAATACATGCGTTTTTGTATATTCCAACTAAACGCATTTTTTACCACTTTGGGCGCTAAAAGACGTATTTCACGGCAAAAAAAGATTAAAGTTCACTGATTATCAGGAAAAATGGTCGGGTTGACTGGATTTGAACCAGCGACCTCTCGGTCCCGAACCGAGCGCTCTACCAAGCTGAGCCACAACCCGTTATGTTTTGCCTCGTCCGATGGGATAAATCCATCAAACATTTGCCGCTCTATGTTACCACTACAACTTGCAGGTGGTGGAGAAGCCTCGCCAACCTTTTGCTTGAGCTGCGGCTGCGATAGCGTTGGCAGTATCCTGTGATTCGCAAAGTGCAAAAGAGCTGCTACCTGAGCCGGAAACCTGAGCGCCAAGGACGCCAGGTTGTGTCTTTAGCCACTCCTCTACCTCGGCTACCTGTGGCTTTAGCGATTTTGCTGCAGGGGCAAGGTTGTTGAAGAGGAGGCTTGCTACCTGCTGGATAAGCTGCTTGCTTGCATCGTGATCAGGGGTAACACCAGAATTGCCAGCAGCGCGCAAAAGTGCGGACAGATTCTCGTAAGATTCCGGTGCAATTGGCGACGCATCAAACTGGTCGTAAGCTTCCTTGGTAACAACACCGGTTTCTGCTGGTAAGACAATGGCAAGCGGAGCGTCAACGATAGACGCATAGGTTTCTACCAGCGTATCCCCAGCGCCAAGCATAAGTGATGGCTGTGGATCTAAGAAGAACGCAACGTCTGCGCCTACAGCCTTGGCTACCTCAACTACCAGCGAATCTAGCGGGTCAACACCCCAACGCTGGGCAAGCAAATACAGCGTTGCAGCAGCGTCAGCGGACGATCCACCCAAACCGGCCTTCTCGGGAATATGCACTTGCACGTCAATGGAAACATCTGGGGAAATGCCCAGCTTATTGGCGAGAAGAACCGCAGCCTTCCAGGTTGTTGTGCGCTCGGGCAACACGCAGAGCTGCGGCTCATGCGTAACCGTAAGCTCCGGCGCGTCATCGACAACAACTGTGTCGTACAGCGCAACGGGAACCATGAGTGAATCTACTTTATGGTATCCTCGCTGGTCTTTCTGAGTATGAATGCCCAGGTGAAGATTGACCTTGCAAGGAATCTGAATGATTTGGCGTCCAAAATTGGACAACGAGGCAGCCATGAGTGTGAGCCTAGTCGAAGTAATGCGTGCGCTTCTAAACTACTCTTCAAACTCAAAATCAAACAAACGCTCGCCGGTCTCAAAATCAAAAAGCTCAACAGTGCCGGTCAGAACGTCAACATACTGGTAGGACTGGCGGGCAGTGCGACCGCGACGCTCGCCAACCTCAACAATAAAAAGAGATGGATGCGCCATAACCAGGGTACCCGTGCGCTCAACAATACGAGAACGTCCCATGTTAGCCTTGACCTTGAGTTTTTGACCCTGAAGTGAGCTGAGCTTCTCGTGAATCTCGTCTACACGATTAACTGGTGGAATCTCGTTTTCCATCAATCCTCCAAGTCAATCAGTACGTTTGCGATGCGACACGCTGATGTGTCGGAGATATGTACCGGTCGACAAACAATAGTCAGAATTTCCGAAACTCCACTATACGTTGTAGAAAATGAAATCTCAAGGTTTTACGACAAATGTCACGGGAACAACATCAGTCCGTCGGTCAGATTCGCGTCAGATTCGCGAGAAGATCGTGTCAGGTTCGCGAAAAAAACGCGTCAGATTTGCAACGACGACATGTCAGGCATGCGACAGATTTATGACAAAAAGATACCCTCTGATAAAATAAGAATCTAACTTACAACACAAGGAGGCCCAATGACTGAGACTCTGGGATATGCCATTAGTAAGACCTGGTATATCGTGCTTATTTTTGTTGTTCTTGCTATCAGAATCGCATTCCTTTCCAAAAAGAAATCATCTAAAGCTCTTGTTGCTTTATCAGCGCTTTGTCTGATATTTGGCGTAGGGTCGTTCGCATTTGGTGGAGCAACTGTTTTAGAAGCACAATCTAAGGGTGCTTCATCTGACCAACTCAATTCCATGAACCTTATCGAGCTTGTTCAGGCAAACCAGGCCGCACCAGCTCAGACCTCTGTTAATGACGTCAACGAGCTCTACAACAAGATGGTTTATGTCTATCAGTACGGCTCGCCTATTGCGCAGTCGCTCGCGAGCGACAACCCCTTTGTTCACCATGATCTACCTTGGGTAGCAGCGACTCTTCCTGAACTGAAGAAGCTGCTCGACAAAAACGAAGTAGTCTATGTGTCAACAAACAGTCAGATTTTCAAACAGTTGCACATTAACCTTGGTGAAAACGCCGTCGAGCCTTTTATAATCTTTGTTTCTTCAGTCAATCCAGCCGGTAGAGTTTTCCCACTTTCAACTGGTGATATGTGGCAAAAAAGATGGCGATAAAATCACGTTTGGTGACAATCTTGAGTTTACGCTTCGCACGGTTCATACCAATAACGGCGACTATGTGCTTGGCCTTAACTACCAGGTCCTTTTTGCTCTCAGTCGTTACTTCAAGGACTATTAATATTTTTCGGAGCTCCAATAAATGCGCACTTGCGGAGCGCCACTAAACGTGCACATACAACGCTTACACATCATAAACTGCAAGAAAAAAACTCCCATTCACATGAATGGGAGTTTTGTTTTTCTCGACAGATAATGTTCTGAAACTTTTTGAACCGGTTTGACCTTACTCAGCTGGGCAGAGCGAGAGGGCGGCCTCGTCAGCAATAACGGTGCAGTTAGTATGAAGCTGCAGGATAGAGGCTGGGCACTGAGGCGAAACGTTGCCGTAGCACATGTCGTAAACAGCCTTAGCCTTGTCCTCGCCGCTAGCCACAATCAGAATGCTGCGCGCAAACATGATGGTCTGCGTACCCATGGTGTAGGCCTGACGAGGGACGTCCTCCATGCGCTCAAACAGGCGGCTATTTGCCTGAATGGTGCTCTCAGTGAGGTCAACGCAGTGCGTACCCTTGGAGAAATGGTCGTCGGGCTCGTTGAAGCCAATGTGACCGTTGTGACCAATACCAAGAAGCTGCAGGTCAGGATAGCCAGCCTTAGCAACAAGCCTATCGTACTCGGCGCAAGCTGCCTCGACGTCAGGATTAGAGCCGTCGGGCACATGAGTGTTCTCAAGATCAATATTTACCAGGTCAAAGAGGTTTTTGCGCATGAAATAGTGATAACTCTGAGGATCTTCGTGAGAAAGGCCGCGATACTCGTCAAGGTTGTATGTAGAAACCTGCGAGAAGTCCAAGTCTCCCCTCTTGCACCAATCGGCAAGCTGGGCATACGTACCAATTGGCGTTGAACCGGTTGCCAGGCCAAGGACGCAATTTGGCTTCAAAATGATTTGTGCAGAGATGACATTTGCAGCTTTTCTGCTCATGTCCTCGTAATCGCGGGTACGAACAATCCTCATGTCTACCTCCAAGACAGAAGTCACAGTTACATTTAGTTTAACATTTGAAACAAGTAAAAAAGTAACCGGTCGGCGAGAAGAACAAATATCTCGTTGACCGGTTTTGACCTGTTATATGGCGTGTTTCTGTCGCGACTCTGTTGCGATTCTGACGTGAAGCCGACGCAAATCTGACGCGGCGGTAGTTTTCTGTCTGGAATCTGTCAGGAATCTGTCGCGATTCTGACGTGAGTCTGACATAGCGGCAGTTATCTGTCCGAAATCTGACGCAAACCTGACATGACCCTGACGCGAAACCTACGCCGTGTCTATCCCAAAATCTGCTTGGAAAGATTCTGCAGAGCGTGGAAACGATGCGATATAGCGTTCTTCTCGTCAGGCTCAAGCTCTGCCATGGTTTTACCTGGAGCATCCTCTGGCCAGAAGAGTGGGTCGTAGCCGAAGCCGTTGTGACCTTTTGGCTCGTGGCCAATAACGCCCTCGCAGTCACCCTCTCCTACCAGCACAGATCCGTCTCTATAGACCAGAGCAACGGTGGAGTGGAAGCGAGCAGTGCGGTCCTCATCGGTAACGTCAGCAAGCTCTGCCAAAAGCTTCTGATTGTTTGCAGCATCATTGCCATGCTCGCCAGCATAACGAGCAGAATAGATTCCAGGAGCTCCGTCCAGAGCGTCAACGCAAATACCAGAGTCGTCTGCAATAGCTGCCACGCAATCTACCTCGTCAAGCGCAGCCATTGCCTTAATCAAAGCGTTATCGCGGAACGTCTGACCGTTCTCCTCTGGATCAGGAAAATCACCCAGCTGGCCAAGCGCTACAAAGCTCATACCAGGCATTACCTTAGAAAGGATAGCCTCAATCTCAACAAGTTTGTGAGCGTTGCCCGTTGCAACTACCACGGTTGTATTTGGATCAAAGGTCACAGCGTTAGAACCCTGATTTGCACTGTTTTGACTCATGGTTACTCCCTAAATCCTGTCACTTGATTTTGCAGGTCAACAAGGTGAGCGATGCCAGCTTGGCCAAGGTCGAGCAGCTGGTTGAGTTGCTCTCGATCAAACGGACCGCCCTCGCCTGTTCCTTGTACTTCAATTATCTGTCCAGTTTCTGTTCCCACAAGGTTCATGTCAATGTCCGCATGAGAATCCTCGGGATAGTCAAGGTCCAGCAGCGGCTTGCCATTCACATAGCCCATAGAAATCGCAGCTACCTGACCTGTAAGAGGAAGTCTGGGGAGAATGTCCTTCTCGACAAGTGAGTAGAGAGCGTCGTGGAGTGCCACCCAAGCACCGGTGATGCTTGCGGTTCTGGTGCCGCCGTCTGCCTGAAGGACGTCGCAGTCCAGCGTGATGGTGTACTCGCCCAGGCGGTTGAGGTCGACAACGGAGCGCAACGAGCGGCCGATCAGGCGCTCAATCTCCATGGAGCGACCCTTGCGGTTGGCGCGCTCTCGCTTGGTGCGGCGGTTAGTCGACGCAGGTAGCATGGCATATTCGGCCGTGACCCAACCCGCGCGAGAACTGCGTCGCCATGCGGGGACGCCCTCTTCGACGGTAGCGGTGCACAGCACGCGCGTGTCGCCAAACGTGACCAGGCACGATCCGTCGGCGTTCTTCATAATATTGCGCTCGAGAGTGACGGGGCGCATCTGGTCCCACGCGCGGTTATACGAACGTAAAACTTGCAAAGAAGCGTTAGATTGCAGCGTAGAGTCAGATTTCATAGCGTTCCTTTTCACATCTGCATAGAAAAGCAGTTAATTCTTTTTGAAACGACTCTAGTATACCTGTCTGTACACCGCCCTCTGAAACACTTTATTGTTGCTCTTGTTGGTATTACTTTGTTGCTATTTATTGCTATTTGTTGCCACTGCCTTTAACGTAATGACTAAATATGCATTGATAATGCGTTCTTT
>OFCM01000528.1_pt1 | contig 9881 bp, 10 predicted proteins | sample 1520841 | NCBI WGS metagenome assembly OFCM01 (sample SAMEA2699037, study PRJEB24076) | metagenome | biome: Human gut stool | place: Spain | collected 2012-11-21 | reverse complement strand
AGAACTCTTGAACTTACGTAAAATTAATCATATGTTACAAGGCCATCCTGATATGAAACACACACCAGGTGTAGATATGTCTACAGGTTCTTTAGGACAAGGCATTTCTGCGGCTTGTGGTATGGCATTGGCAGGCAAAATTGATAATGCAGATTACCGTGTATACTCTATTCTTGGTGATGGTGAGCTTGAAGAAGGTCAAGTGTGGGAAGCTGCAATGTTTGCTGGCTTTTATAAACTGAATAATTTGACAGCTTTTGTCGATTTTAACGGTCTTCAAATTGATGGTGATATTACTAAAGTTCTTTCTCCATTACCAATTCCAGAAAAGTTCAAAGCTTTCAATTGGAATGTTATTGAAGTTAATGGTCATGACCTTGATGAGCTTCATAATGCTATTGAAACTGCGAAAGCTTTCACAGAAGGCCCAACATGTATTATCATGCATACTGTAAAGGGTAAAGGCGTTGAAGAGATGGAAGGTCAAGCAGGCTGGCATGGTAAAGCACCAAGTGAAGAGCAAGGTGTAGCCTTTGTTAATGAAATTATGGGGGTGCAATAATGGGTAAAGCAACACGTGAAGCATATGGTAATGCGCTAGCTCGCATTGGTAAAGAGAATACTAATATTATCGTACTAGATGCGGATTTATCCAAATCTACTAAAACAGATACATTTAAAGCTGTGTGCCCGGAACGTTTCTTTAACGTAGGTATTGCAGAGCAAAACTTGATTTCTGTTGGTGCTGGACTTGCAGCGGCAGGTAAGATTCCATTTGTATCATCTTTCTCCATGTTTGCTACAGGACGTGCATTTGAACAAATTCGCAATGCTGTATGCTATCCTAAATTAAACGTGAAAGTATGTGCTACACATGCAGGTATTACTGTAGGTGAAGATGGTGCAACTCATCAAAGTTTAGAAGATATCGCAGGTATGCGTGTTTTACCCAGTATGACTTTTATTGTGCCAGCAGATGAAAAAGAAACAGAATCTGTCATTCAATGGGCTGCTGATTATAATGGTCCAGTTTATGTACGTCTCGGTCGTGCTGGTGTTGATGATGTAACAGCAGAAGGATATACTTTCACACCTGGTAAATGCAATCAATTAAAAGATGGTTCTGATGTGACAATTATCGCTTGTGGTGCTTTAGTAGGCCCTGCAGTTGAAGCAGCTAAACAACTAGAAGGTGAACAAATTTCTGCTCGCGTTATTAATATGGCATCCATTAAACCTATCGATGCTAATGCCATCATTAAAGCCGCTGAAGAAACAGGTGCTATTGTGACTGCTGAAGAACATAATATTTTAGGCGGTTTAGGTTCTGCTGTATCTGAAGTTGTTGTTGCACATAAACCTGTTCCTATGGAATTCGTTGGTGTTCAAGATACATTTGGGGAGAGTGGAACACCAAAAGAACTAATGGCAAAGTATGGCTTAACTGCCAATGATATTGTAGAAGCCGTAAAACGTGTAATCGCTCGTAAATAATCAAAGGGGATCCCATGATTGAATTTAAGAATGTTAGTAAAGTCTATGATAATGGTTCTGTTGCATTAGACGATGTGTGTTTAACTATAAATGACGGCGAATTTGTCCTCATTTGTGGTCACAGCGGTGCAGGGAAATCAACTCTATTTAAATTATTAACTCATGAAGTAGTACCTGACGCTGGTACTGTTATAGTTGATGATTTTGATGTTACGCGTATGAAGCGTAGTAAAATTCCAAAATTACGTAGAAAACTTGGTGTTGTATTCCAAGATTTCCGGTTATTACCGAATAAAACGGTATCAGAAAATATTGCTTTTGCACTTGAAGTAATTGAAGAGAAACCAAAGGTAATTAAAGAAAAGGTAAGTCATGTACTAGAGCTTGTTGGGTTAACAGACAAGGCAAATGATTTACCAGAGGATTTATCTGGTGGTGAACAGCAACGTGTAGCGATTGCACGGGCTATCGTCAATCGTCCATCTGTATTAATTGCAGATGAACCAACTGGCAATCTTGATCCGAATACGAGTAAAGACATTGTAGATTTGTTCAAGCATATCAATAATTTTGGCACTACTGTAATTATGGTTACCCATAATATGGATATTGTTACCTATTTAAATAAGCGAGTTATCGAATTAAAAGATGGTCGTGTTCTTAGTGATAATATGAGGGGTGCAGAATTTAATGAAGCCTAGAACAATGAAATATTTCTTTAAGGAAGCCTTAAAGTCCATGAAACGCAATGGACTTATGACATTAGCGTCTATTTCCACTGTAGCATTATCTTTATTTATGCTTGGTGTATTTCTCTGTGGTGTTATCAATCTTAATAACATGGCATCGAGCTTAGAGAATCAAGTGCAGTTAAGTGTGTATTTGAAAGATGGTCTTACTACAGAGCAAATTATGGCTGTTGGTAAGCAAGTGAAAGCAATTCCAAATCTAAAACACTTAGAATTTGTTAATAAAGAACAAGCTATGAAAGAATTTAAGGAGCGCTTGGGGGATCAACAACAATTGGTGAACGCCTTAGGTGGTGTAAATCCATTGCCAAACTCTTATGTTCTTACCTTTGAAAATCCTGAAGATGTTAAATCTACAGCTAAATTAGTAACTACATTCCAAGGCGTAGAAAGTACACATTATGGTCAAGACATCATTGAGGAATTGTTCCGAATTACACAAATTATCCGAATTGGTGGTATCGTACTCATCGGTTTCTTAGCAGCAGCTACATTGTTTATTATTTCTAACACTATTCGTTTAACTGTATTTGCTCGTCGCAAAGAGATTGCGATTATGAAATATGTAGGTGCTACTAATGGCTTTATTCGTTGGCCATTTGTTATCGAAGGCATGTTGTTAGGCTTTGTTGGGTCCATTATTGCCGTATTATGCGTGGGTGAGTTCTATCATTTTATTACCATAGAAGTATCCGATTCACTTGCATTCTTCCCATTAGTTCCTATGTTCCCATTCTTCTATCAATTAGTAGCATGCTTAATTGGCGGTGGGATTATCGTAGGCATTATTGGCAGTACCATTTCATTGAAACAATATATGAAAGTATAGTAGAGGGATTATGAGACAGTATACATTTAAAACTCGTCTCGTAGCAGCCCTTCTTTCGGGAGTGGTATTATGCGGGACACCAGCCTATATTATGGCTGAAGATGAAGATTTAACAAATCAATTAGATTCGATTCAACAACAAGTTAACCAGCAAAATGCTGCAAAAGCAGATGCGGAAACTGTGATTGGAAGCGTTTCTGAACAGTTGCGACAAATTGAAGAACAACTTCGTCAAGCGACTGCTGAGTTAGGTACGATTAAAGAGCAGCGTGTAGCTGTAGAAAATGATATTACACTTAATGAACGTCAATTGGCGGAAGCTCAAAAACGATTAGAAGGTCGAGAATCCGTATTTTATAAACGAGTTCGTGATATTTATATTAATGGACGACTTAGTTATCTTGATGTAGTTATTGGGTCTAAAGATTTTAGTGATTTCGCTAATCGATTAGAGGTTTTAAAACGAATTATCGATTCTGATATCACCTTGATTAACGAAATTAAAAAAGAGCGTGCTGACATTGAAGCTCATAAACAAAAACTCGAAGCAGATCGTGCTAAGTTGGTTGAATTAGAAAAAGCTGCACTTGCTAAACAGGCTGAAATTGAACAGAAAAAAGCAGAACGCAATGTGGTTCTTCAAAAAGCGCAAAATGATAGAGCAACTGCAATGCAAGCAATTGAAGAACTTAATGCTTCCTCAGCGCAAGTAAGTGCTATGTTGAAAGAACGACAAGCTGCACGTGCCGCCGCAGCTGCTGCAGCGGCTGCGGTCGCGGCTCAATCCTCTGGTGGGCAAGGTGCATCAGATAATTGGGTACAAGGTACAGGACAACTTGGCTGGCCTGTTAGTGGTGAAATCACTTCCCCTTATGGCTATCGTGTTCATCCAATTTGGGGGACTACAATTTATCACTCCGGTATTGATATTGGCGTTGATGAAGGTACACCTGTTCATGCTGCTGATGGTGGCGTCGTAGTTTGGTCTGGATGGATGGGCGGCTATGGTTATGCTGTTGTTATCGATCATGGTAATGGACTTTCTACACTATATGGTCATAACTCTGAGCTCGCTGTAGATGAAGGTCAATCCGTTGCGAAGGGCCAAGTTATTTCTTATGCCGGCAGTACTGGCAATAGTACAGGACCTCATGTTCACTTTGAAGTTCGTGTAAACGGGGATCCAGTAGATCCTATGGGTTATTTATAGAATGAATAATAATTTTAAAAAAATTGGTTTAGCCTTAATTAAATATATATTTGCGTCCATCATTATGTTGTGGCTCGTATTTTGGTATATTTCTGGATCAGCTATGGGTTTACCACGATTTGTCGTAACCTATTACATAGCGACTCAAAAATTTATGACACCTGTAAGTAAAGCCACATTGTTTGATGGTATGTTGAAAGGTTTAGTGGCTTCCTTAGGAGAACCTCATAGTGTCTATTTAGACAAGGATGACTTTGAATCTATGAAAGAACATACCTCTGGCACCTATGCAGGTGTGGGCATGGTTCTTGGACATGGTTCAAAGGGGTTAGAAGCAGTATCCGTTATTGATGATATGCCGGCTTATAAAGCTGGCATTAAAAGCGGTGATCACATCGTATCCATCGATGGTGTAGATACTAATTCTATGACGATTGAAGATGCAGCTTCAAAAATACGTGGTGAAGCTGGTAGCGATGTAACGATTGTGGTTGAACGGGATAATCAATTATTAACGTTTAACGTTACAAGAGAAGAAATCGTATTACCTACAGTAAAAAGTAAGATGTTATCAGACCACATTGGATATATTCGCATTAGTCAATTTGCTGAGCATACAGCGGGTGATTTTAAAACACAATATGAGCAGCTTCTATCCGAAGGAATGACTTCATTAGTTCTAGACTTACGCGATAACCCTGGTGGATTACTTAATAGTGCGCAAGATATTGCTAGCATTATTATGCCAGAAGGTACATTAGTATCTTTCACAACACGAGATGGAAAAACAAAAAATTATGTATCTGATGGAAAAAATCCTGCATTACCTATGGTAGTTCTCATTAATAAAGGTTCTGCTAGTGCATCTGAAATCATTGCTGGCGCTATTCAAGATAGAAAATTAGGTACCATTGTTGGCACTAATAGTTATGGTAAAGGCACTGTTCAAAGTGTATATCCAAATCTAGAGGATGAAGGTATTAAAGTGACTATAGCTAAATACCATACTCCTAATGATCGTGTTATTGATGGAACTGGTATTCAACCAGATGTAGTTCTAGAATTACCAAAGGGAACTACCCCATCTAGTGATATGTCAGATATTCAAATTCAAAAGGCAATAGAACTATTAAAATAGTTTTGCAGAAAAGGATGTAATTATGTTTATAGATCGCGCTCGTGTATTTGTAAAAGCGGGTGATGGCGGAGACGGTATGTCTAGTTTCCGTCGAGAGAAATATGTTCCTAATGGCGGACCAAGCGGTGGCGATGGTGGCCAAGGGGCAGATGTTATTTTAAAAGCAGATAAAAATATTAATACTCTTGTAGATTTTCGTTATAAACGCCAATTTAAAGCGCCAAAGGGTGGTAATGGTGAAAGCGCCAATAAACATGGTCGCGGTGCAGAAGATTTAATTATTCCTGTTCCATTAGGCACCGTTGTTAAGGACGAAGAATCAGGTAAGGTGTTCTGTGACTTAGTTCACGATGGTGATACCTTTATCATCGCTAAAGGCGGCCGCGGTGGACGCGGTAATGCGAGATTTTTATCTAGCTCTAATCGTGCACCTACCTTTGCTGAAAAGGGGGAACCAGGGGAAGAACGCTGGTTACAACTAGAGCTAAAGGTATTGGCTGATGTTGGCTTGCTTGGCTATCCAAGCGTTGGTAAATCAAGTATTCTACGCAAAGTATCTAAAGCACAACCAGAAGTGGCGGCTTATCATTTTACAACATTAACTCCTGTATTGGGTGTTGTAACGCTTCCTGGTGATCGTAGCTTTGTATTGGCTGATATTCCTGGTCTTATTGAAGGGGCTAGTGAAGGTGTAGGCCTTGGTCATAATTTCTTGCGCCATGTAGAACGCACGAATATTCTGATTCACGTTCTAGATGTATCTGGCATGGAAGGTCGTGACCCTAAAGTAGATTTTGATGCTATTAATGATGAGTTGCGTAAATACTCAGAGAAATTAGCTAATAAGAAACAAATTGTGGCACTTAATAAAATAGATCTTGTCTTTGATGATGAAACAATTCCAAATACAAAATCTTATTTTGAAGACAAGGGTTATGAAGTTTTCTTAATCAATGCATTGAGTGGTGAAGGTTTACCTGAGCTAATGGAACGAGCGTATTATTATGTAGAAAATTATGAGCCAGAGGTTGAAGCCACTGATGATACCGTTATGTATGAAGCAAAACCAGATACGGAGTTTGTTATTACACGTGGTGATGATGCTGCTTTCTATATTACGGGTAAACGTATTGAACGACTTGTGGCAATGACCAATCTTGACGATGATCAATCCTTACGTCGATTCCAACGTATTTGGCGTTTTATGGAATTGGATAATAAATTACGTGAAAAAGGATGTCAAGAAGGCGATGAAGTTGTTATTGGTGAACAACGATTCACATTCAGAGACTAGGAGTTATAATGACAGGAAAACAGAAACGGTATTTACGCTCACTAGCTGCAACTATGCCAGCTGTTGTGCAAATTGGTAAAAATGGTCTTGAGGATAGCGTGATTGATAGTGCACGAGCAGCACTGATGGCACGTGAATTAATCAAGGTTAAATTGCTTAATAACAGTCCAGAAGATAAAGCGATATTCCAAGAATTAGCAGATATGCTTGGTGCTGAGTTAGTACAAGTTATTGGATTCAATGGTGTTCTTTATAAAGCTAAAAAAGAACCAAAAATTATATTACCGAAATAATAGTTATAACCTTTTTCCCTTATAGGAGATGATTGTATGAGAGATGCCATTAAGAATGCTAAACGCATTGTTGTAAAAGTGGGGAGCAGTACATTATGTTACCCAAATGGTCATTTAAATTTAGAACGGATAGAACATTTAGTCCGTCAATTATCAGATCTTGCCAACCAAGGGAAAGAGGTTATTCTTGTTTCCTCGGGGGCTACGGGTGCAGGCCTTGCGCCGTTAGGATTTAAAGAAAAACCAAGAGATCTTGTGTTACGTCAAGCATCAGCAGCGGTAGGACAAGGTGTACTCATTCATATGTATGAACGCATGTTTCGAGAGTACGGTAGAACGGTTGCTCAAATATTATTGACGAAGGAGGATAGCACTTCTCGTCATAGCTATTTGAACCTACGAAATACATTACATGCGTTATTACAATTACATGTCATTCCAATCATTAATGAAAATGATGTAGTAGCTATTGAAGAATACAAAATAGGCGATAATGATACATTATCGGCTACTGTAGCAGGGATTGTAGAAGCTGATGTGCTTATTATTTTATCTGATATTGATGGTTTATATACAGCTAATCCAGCTACGGATTCTACAGCTACTTTAATCCACGAAGTTTCTGTGATTACAGATGAAACTTATGAGATCGCTGGCGGTGCAGGTTCAAGTATGGGTACTGGTGGAATGTATACAAAAATTAAGGCTGCCCATATGGCGACTAATTCAGGTATACATATGATTATTGCCAGTGGTGAATCGGATAATTCTTTACGTAAAGTATGTAAAGGTGAGAATATAGGTACATTATTTGTCGCTAATGATCAAGGTGTTTCTCAAAAGCATCATTGGGTAGCTTATGGGAAACGCTTGAGTGGAAGCATTACTATAGATGAAGGGTGTACGAAAGCCGTATTAAATCATGGAGCTAGTATTTTACCAGCTGGTATTATTGAAGTGGATGGGTCTTTTGAACCTGGTGATACAGTATCAATTATTGCTAAGGGAAAAGAAATCGCTAGAGGATTAGTGAATTATAGTTCTACGGATTTACTTAAGATTAGAGGTCACAATACGCAAGATATAGCTCGTGTATTAGAAATTGATACAACATATGATGAGGTTGTTCACAGAAATAATCTAGTAATTATTCATTGATGAGGTGCAGTATGAATTCATATGAAAGTATATTTAAAGAAATGGGTGAATCTGCACGAGCAGCATCTATTGTTTTACAGCAATTACCAGAGAAACGCATCAATGAGGTATTATGTGCTATGGCCGATGCGTTAGTTCAACACAGTGAACAAATTTTAACAGCCAATCACATGGATATGGATTCGGCTCGAGGCGTGGTGCCTGATACGATGTTGGATAGATTACTACTATCTAAAGAGCGCATTAATCAAATGGCAGAAGGTGTTCGTCAAGTTAGTCTATTACCATCACCGGTAGGAACCATACTTGAAACTATTAATAGGCCTAACGGACTTCACATTGAAAAGCGTGCCGTACCATTTGGTGTTATAGGTATCATTTTTGAAGCGCGTCCTAATGTAACTGTTGATGCTGGCGCCTTATGCTTTAAAACCGCTAATGCCACTATTCTGCGCGGTGGTAAGGAAGCATACCGTACAAATCGCGTCATCGTATCCATTATGCAAGATGTATTAGAAGCCAATGATTTACCAAGAGCAGCTATCCAGTTAGTAGAAGTATTAGATCGTGAAGCTGTAAGTGTATTGCTACAACAACGCCGTTATATAGATGTAGTGATTCCACGTGGCGGTGCAGGGCTAATACAACGGGTTGTACGTGATAGTATGATACCCGTTATAGAGACGGGATGCGGTGTCTGTCATACCTATGTTGATGCTGAAGCTAACATTGACATGGCTGTTGATATTGCTGTGAATGCAAAGGTACAACGTCCTTCTGTATGTAATTCTATGGAGACCCTATTGGTTCATAAATCTATTGCTCATGAGTTTTTGTTGGCATTAGACCATAAATTGGAGCCCCATCATGTAACGATTCACGGTACACCAGATGTATTACAGATTGTTAAGGGGATTGCTGTTGACGAGCACTCATTTTGTACAGAATATAATGATCTTGATTTAAATGTAGCTATCGTATCATCTGTGGATGAGGCTATTTCACATATTAATCAATATACGACACATCATTCTGAAGCGATTGTAACAGATAATATGAAAACCGCTCAGCATTTTATGAATCTTATCGATTGTTCTACTGTATATCATAACGCGTCTACACGTTTCACAGATGGTTTTGAATTTGGATTTGGTGCTGAAATTGGCATTAGTACACAAAAACTCCATGCTCGTGGACCAATGGGATTACAAGCATTAACATCCTATAAATATTTTGTATTTGGTACAGGACAAATTCGTTCGTGATGCGTTTATATTATTTGATACGAGCCTATTATCGTTATATTCAGACTCCAAAAGGTCGTTATGAGTGGGTATCGTATGTAAAAGCATTAGCATTATTTATCTTGATTTGTATTATAGTCATAAAGGGTGTGACTTATATATGGTAGAGAACCGGCGGATTGGTATTATAGGCGGAACTTTTAACCCTATCCACTTAGGACATCTAATGATTGCAGAGGTGGCAAGGGAAAGCTTTCATTTAGAAAAGGTTATATTTGTTCCTGCCAGAATACCTCCTCATAAACATAATGATGTTATTGATGCTAAGCATCGTTATGCCATGACGGCTGCAGCGGTAGCTGAGGACCCGTATTTTGAAATATCCGATGTGGAAATGCGTCGTGAAGGGCCTTCCTATACAATTGATACTATTCATTATTTCAAAAAAATATATGGAGATTCTGTTTCTTTT
>OFCM01000527.1_pt1 | contig 9907 bp, 10 predicted proteins | sample 1520841 | NCBI WGS metagenome assembly OFCM01 (sample SAMEA2699037, study PRJEB24076) | metagenome | biome: Human gut stool | place: Spain | collected 2012-11-21 | reverse complement strand
TGTAGGTTAGAAGGCAGTAAGGAAATAGCCTTACACCACTTTTTGAGACGTAACTATTTCATATTCCTTAACTCGTGTATTTCAAGAAAAACAATTGTTTTTTTAAACATGTTTCAACGGTTTGGTAAGTATATATGAAAAGAAATCGCAGTTATACCGCCAAAACACCCAGTTATAGATATTCTTAAAATATCTATAACTGGGTGACAAAAACGTTATTTATTCAGCAATTACAGCGACTGAATAATCTCTTCTCCACGAGCATTCTGTGGAATAAAGCGAACTTGACGGCGAGGCTCAGCGTCGTCAGATTCCAGTTCTTCCTCAGACAATCTAGAAACATACACATCAAGGGTTCTCTCGCCAATTTGCTCTGCAAATTGCTCTCCCCACTCGATGATAGTTGGACCGTCAGATTCAAGCGCATCGTACAGGCCAGTGTCTTCAAGCTGGTCGGGATCGTTTAAGCGATACAGGTCAAAGTGGTAGAGCGGCATGGTTGTGCCCTCGTAGACCATCTCAATGGTAAAGGTTGGGCTGGTCACGTCGTCCGTGACACCCATACCAGCAGCAATGCCTTTGGTGAGCTGCGTCTTTCCTGCGCCCAGGTCTCCCGTGAGCACCAGCACGTCTCCAGCTTGCAGGAGTTTGCCCAGAATCTGACCAAGAGCAATGGTCTGCTCTGTGGTGATAGAGACATACGTGCCAGCTGCAGTTTTCTCTGGCAGGTAGCTCGCGGCGGTGTCGTTGTTTGCAGTGTTGTTTGCGCTGGTAGAAAGGTTAGTCACAAGAGCCTCCTCGAGGGTGTTCCTCAAGCCAATCAGCAAGAAGTTGCAGGTCATCTTTGAGGAACTGCGCCCACTCCTTGCGGTAAATAGTTGATGCGGGATGCATAGTAGGCAGCACGCTAAAGGCGCCTATCTGGTAAAACTTGCCGCGCAGCTCCGTCACGCCCTTATCGGTATGCATAACAAACTGCGTTGCAAAATTTCCCAAGCAGACAATAACGTCCGGCTTAATAGCGCGAATCTGATCGCGAAGGTACGGAGAGCACTCCTCCACCTCGGCTACCTTGGGATTTCTGTTTGAAGGCGGTCGGCATTTGACCACATTAGAGATAAAAACATCCTGACGAGAAAGGCCAACTTCTTCTAACAGTGCATCAAGCTTTTTGCCCGATACGCCTACGAAAGGTTGACCACTTAGATCCTCGTTTTTACCAGGAGCTTCTCCCACAATCATGATGCGAGCCGTGGGATTTGGACCACCAAACACAATGTTGGTGCGCGTTTCCCAAAGCGGACACTTCTTGCAACCAGCTATCTGCTCACGAATCTCATCAAGCGTCTTACCTGCTTGTTTAGAATATGCGATTTTCGCATATTCTGCGTTTGACATGCGCTTTCTACCTAAAGCATTTTTAGGAGAAGCAGAAGTTGCTGCCATTAGATGTACACCTTATCGAGGCGCGCGCCAAAGTTGCAAACTACCTCGTAATTGATAGTCTCGCGAAGATCAGCCATCTCATCTGCGGTGATTTCTTGATCGCCATCTTTACCAATGAGAGTAACCACGTCACCGTAACGAATCTCGTGCGCGGGCTTATTAGCGTGTGTACCTGCGGTATCAACGGCAATCATAAACTGGTCCATGCAGATGTTGCCCACCTGGCGGACACGGTCTCCACGCGTCAAAACATCCATGCGGTTAGAAAGGCTGCGCGCAAGACCGTCGGCGTAGCCAATAGGCACGGTAGCTACCTGGATGTTATTGCGAGGAACGCGCCATGTCATACCATAGCCAACGCCATCGCCAACAGCTGGATACACCACGCGCGTCACACGACCGCGCACGCTCATAACGGGCTGCAGGTCAATGCGGGGAATAGTGAGCTTACTGGGATGAAGTCCGTACAGGCCAATGCCCACGCGGACCATATCAAACTGAATGTCTTTGTGCAGGATAGTGCCAGGAGTGTTGTCGGCGTGAACCAAGCCCAGCTCATAGCCTGCGTTTTTGAGCGCGGTAACCGCTTCAATAAAGCGATTAACCTGCAGGTCAAAGTCCCAGTTGTCGAGCACGTCGGCCGTAGCAAAATGCGTAAACGTACCAGCACATTCAAGACCCCTGTGGAAATCGATAGAGCCACGAACCTCAAGTAGATCTTCTCGCCTGACGCCAATACGAGTCATACCGGTATCAATGACCAGGTGATAGCGGCCAACCTTATTAGCTGCGGCGGAAGCCTCGCCATACGCAAGGGCAAAGTCCACCGTGTAGACTGACGGCATAATGTCAAAGCGGACGAGGTCTGGAATGGAAGTGACCGGAGGCTCGGAAAGCACCAGGATGGGGTTATCAATGCCGGAACAGCGCAGCTCAACACCCTCATCGACCGTTGCAACGGCAAACTGATCAGCACCCACGGACTGCATGGCTTTAGCGCACTGAGCAGCACCGTGACCATAGGCGTCAGCCTTAACCACACACATCATTTTGACACCGCGGTTAAGCTGGGCCTTAAACGCCTTTACGTTGTGGCGGACGGCAGAAAGATCAATCTCTATCCAAGCCCATCTATCCTGTGGATATGCCGACATCAGGCTCACCTACTCCGCAGCTTCTTCAAAGTCTGCCATAGGGAATGCAATCTGCTCCTCAAGTGCGTCGGAAGCAAGGCCAATAACGTCGCAGATGTCGCCAGCCATAGCTCCGCGTACACCGAACTTCTCGGCAGCCAGCTGACCTGCGTATGCGTGAACCTCGCACGCAAGTGAGCAGAAGGTTGGCAGGTCATCAACTTGACCAGCAACCTGAGCCAAGCGGCCAGCAATAGTACCAGCAAGAACGTCGCCAGAGCCAGCAGTTGCCAGCGTAACGGGACCAGGCTTTGGCAGCACGGCTTTCTGGACGCCAACGCAGCCGGTAGCGGTTCCCTTAGCAACAATGACCAGCTCAGAGCCACCGTCTGCCCAGACAATCTTGCGGGCAGCCTCAAGCTGACCCACCAGGCTTGCAGGAGGATTATCTACCTGGTTAACCAGGCGACCAAGCTCGCGACGATGCGGCGTCATGATGAGCGGAGCGGTACGACGAGTGAGCTCGGGGAAATCTGGAAGGTTGTTATTAGTGAGGCGAGCAATGCAGTTGAGCGCGTCGGCGTCAACAATAACGGGCAGCTCAGAGTCAAGCAGCGCAGAGGTAACCTTGACGGTTCCGCCGGATACGCGCATGCCAGGACCAACCAGCGTAACGGTACGCATGGCAGCGAGCTGCAGCACCAGTGGAGCTGCTTCCTCGGTAAACACGCCCTCAGCGTCGCACGGGAGGCCAATAACGGGAACCTCTGGCAACATCATCTGAACGCAGCTGACAATGGCCTCAGGAACTGCCAGCGTAACGTAGCCAGCACCCGCACGAGCAGCCGCCTTAGCAGCAAAAACAGCAGCTCCGGGGAAGCGGCTTGAGCCACCAACCACCAATACGGAGCCACGAGAGTATTTATCGCAGTCGTTGAGCTGGGCAGGAACAGAAGCAAGATAATCTTCCAGGTCAACGCGCCAGGCAACAGGATCTGCCTCAACAACCAGACGCTCAGTCTGCTCGGCCAGAGGAGCCACAACAATGGAGCCGCAAACGTCGCGACCTGCGTCTGCAATAAGGCCGGGCTTGAGCGCAATCATGGTAACGGTAACGTCGGCAACAACACACGCGCTTTCTACCTGGCCCTTCTGCGCAGAAAGGCCACTGGGAACGTCAACGGAAAGCACGCGAGCGCCGGACTGATTCAGGCACTCAATCCAAATATCAAACGGAGCACGAACCTTGCCGTGGAAGCCGGTGCCCAGCATGCAATCAAGCACCACGTCAGCCGTTGCCAGCAGGTCAATCAGCTCCTGGCGAGAAGGGCCAACAAGCACGGAAACTCCCGCGCGAACGGCGCGCTGCGCCATCTGACGTGCAAGATCGCCGGAAATCTGATCAGGCTCAAGCGGAGTGACTACCTTAACGTTGCAGTTTCTAGAGCGCAGCGCTTCTGCTGCCACCCAGCCATCTCCACCGTTATTGCCAAGACCTACGAGGATGACAACGTTAGAGATGTCCCCTCCCATGCCAAGGGCCTCTTGAGCAGCAGCGTAACCTGCACGGTGCATGAGCTCGGAAACGCTCACGCCCACGCGTGTCAGCGCAATCTCTACACGCTTGATGTCCTCAACATTTAGTACCGGCTGCATAACTTACTCCTCGGATTTAACAACATCATCAAAGGTTGTCTCAATTATAGGTTCTTGCACGCGCTCAAGTTCATCCAACACAGAACGAGCTTCTTTGAACGAACGTGCCAGCTCTTGGGCAGCATCTTCCTTTTGATCTACCTTGGGTTTTACGGCATTGGTTACCGCAACCGCATTGGCTACCGCAACATCTCTGGTATACGAGATAGAAAGCGCAATCTCCTGCACGCCCTGCTCAGCCGCAATCTGTGCAGCCTTGCCCGCTAGACGAGCCTGTGGCCTGCCCAACTGATCTCTCTCAACAGAAACATCCTGAAAACCAATACCAGACGAGAAACCCGTTCCTAAGGCTTTGAGCACTGCTTCTCTTGCTGCAAAGCGGGCAGCATAGTGCTCTGCAGGGCGAGCAGTGCGCTCACAATACGCACGCTCGGCATCGGTGAACATACGGCGAATAAAGTGAGGGCGTCTCTCAATTGCCTGCTGCATGCGGGCAATCTCAAGCATATCTACACCTATTCCTGCCAGTGCCATCGTATCCCCTGGATCTATCTGCGCTTAAGCGCTGAGCCTATACTCCTCAAGTGCGTCGAGCACAATCTGATTTGCCTGCTGACAGAGCTCATCGGTTGGAGCTTCTGCAAGAACGCGCACCAAAGGCTCTGTTCCGGAAGCGCGGACCAACACGCGACCATTGCCCTCAAGGAACTTCTCGGCAGCTGCAACTGCATCGTTGACCTTAGGAGACTGCATAGCAGCCTCTTTGTCAGTGACGCGAACGTTAACCAACTGCTGTGGATATAGTGTAACGGGACGAGTAAGCTCAGAGAGTTTCTCGCGCTCTGCTCGTAAGACCTCCATAATACGGAGGCTGGTCAGGATGCCGTCGCCGGTCTTAGCAAGATCACCAAAGATGATGTGACCACTTTGCTCGCCGCCCAGGCTGTACTCGTTCTCGTTCATGCAAGCGTAGACGTACTTATCGCCCACGTTGGTCTTCTCGTAAGAGAGCCCAGCGTCGTCAAATGCTTTGAACAGGCCAAAGTTGCTCATGACGGTAGTGACCACGGTCTGCTTTGCCAGACGACCATACTTGTTGAGGTAGGTGCCGCAGACGTAGAGGATCAGATCTCCATCAACCACGTGGCCACGCTCGTCAACTGCCAGGCAGCGGTCAGCATCGCCGTCGTAAGCAAAGCCCACGTCAAGGCCATTCTGAACCACAAAGCGCTGCAGCTGGTCAATGTGGGTAGAACCGCAATCAACATTGATGTTGAGGCCGTTTGGAGCGTTGTTAATAACGTGGGTCTCGGCACCCAGTGCGTCAAAAACAGGGCGAGCAACACTAGAAGCTGCGCCGTTTGCGCAATCCAGGCCAATCTTCAGGCCCTGCAGACTAAAGCCGCAGCTAGCAATAAGGCTGGAGATGTAGCGGTTGCGGCCCTGCATGTAATCAACCGTGCGGCCAATGGCGTCACCCGTTGCCAGAGGAACGTCAAACTCGCCGTCAATATAGGCCTCTACCTGCTCAAGGACATCCTCGTCCATCTTGTAACCGTCTTTATTGACCAGCTTGATGCCGTTATCGGTGAACGGATTGTGGGACGCAGTAATCATGACGCCGCAGTCAAAAGCGCCGTCTACAACCTCGTAGCTAACACCAGGCGTAGGAATGACGTGCAGCATGTACGCGTCAGCGCCAGAAGCAACCAGGCCCGAGACAAGCGCGGACTCAAACATATAGCTTGACCTGCGGGTATCCTTACCAATGATGATACGAGCCTTGCGAGCCTGCTTAGCTCCGTAATACCAGCCAATGAAGCGGCCAATTTTATACGCGTGATCGACGTTCAGACCCTCGTTTGCGCGGCCTCTAAAGCCGTCGGTTCCAAAGTACTTCATAAGCGTCTCCTAGCTGCGAATGTAGTGTTGTCGGGTGGAGAGCAACGTGCGCGCGAAGCGCCAGCGAACTACTCGACAGGTGGGGCTTCTCGCCAGATGGCGAGAAGAACGTGCGGACTAAAGCGGTTGCACAAATATGCAAAATGCAACCATTTAAAAGTATACAAAAAAGAGACCTGCCGATATACAACAGGTCTCTTTGTGAGGACTTTTTTGGGTCCAGCGGCCTTAGCGCTTGGAGAACTGAGGACGCTTACGAGCCTTCTTCAGACCGTACTTCTTACGCTCGACCGCACGAGAATCGCGGGTGAGGTAGCCGGCCTTCTTAAGGTCATCACGATACTCGCCAGCCTCGAGAAGAGCGCGAGCAATGCCCAGGCGAAGAGCGCCGGACTGGCCGTTGATGCCGCCGCCATCGCAGTTTGCGAGGACGTCGAAACGACCAAGAGTATCAGTAATGCGGAGAGGTGCGGTTGCGTTGTCTACGAGCTGCTGGCGACCAAAATACTGGACTGCCTCGCGGCCGTTAACGGTAACCTTACCAGTTCCAGGAACAAGACGAACACGAGCGACGGCCTCTTTACGACGGCCGGTGCCGGTGTAAACAGCGGTGTTATCTGCCATCGTTTAGCCCTCCAGCTCAATCTTGACGGGATTCTGTGCAGCATGTGGGTGCTCAGCGCCGGCGTAAACCTTAAGCTTCATACCCTGCTTGCGACCAAGAGTGGTCTTAGGAAGCATGCCCTTGACTGCGTGCTCAACAACACGCTCTGGGTGCTTCTCCATCTCTTCCTTGAAGGAAGTGATCTTCAAGCCACCAAGGTAGCCGGAGTGACGCCAATACTCCTTGTGATCAGCCTTAACACCAGTAAGGACAACCTTGTCTGCATTGATGATGACAACAAAGTCACCAGTATCAGCGTTTGGGGTGTACTGTGGCTTGTTCTTGCCACGAAGAATCATGGCAGCCTTTGTAGCCAGACGACCGAGCGTTGCGCCCTCAGCGTCGATGAGCACCCACTTGCGCTCGACTTCGCCAGCCTTGGCGAACTGAGTCGACTTCTTCACTTGACTCCTCCTACGAATTACGAGTTGATAACCCCTGGACGGGTCATCGATGCTTTTTCTTGTCAGAGATTACGGGGCTCTGTGGAAAAGCCTTAAAAGTATACTCCACTCTTTAGCTGTTGTACGCGGGAATTTTTGTTGCTTCACGAATGCAACAATTCGTTCAAATTTGACGGGTTTCTCCACATTGAAAAGCCGTCCACAGCACAAGAACAACCACTTGGCCTGCTGTGCGATGCATTTTGTTTCGACTTTTTATTTCATAGGGCGAGAAGTGCGGGCGTGCTCGTATGTTTACACCAAGGTCAAAGCTACAACGTCAGGAGGAAACAATGCGTGACACAGATTTTGTCGCACGTTTGCACCGGAACATTGTGTTGCTGGGCAGCCAGCTTAAAACCCGCTTCAAGAACCATGTTGTTCTGAGCACCTCGCTTGCTCTGTTTGCGGCGCTTTTGCTGGTGATTCCATTTTATGGTTGCTCGCCAGCCGCTTCTGAGAACGCTCAGGGCAGCTCAACTGCTCAAACGGAGGCGCAGAAAGACGAAGCTCCTAAAGGTACGGTTAAGGCCACATCATTCTACTCGCCAACCCTTGGTCTGGACTGGAACTATGACGTCTACCTGCCCGCAGACTACGAGTCCAATCCCGATAAGACCTATCCTGTTGTATATATGCTGCATGGACTGTATGGCAATCATCGCAATCTGCTGGAGCGCTTTGATTCGTCCGCCATGCTTGACGAGGCTATTCAAACCGCTGGTCAGGGAGCTATCGTAGTCTTCGTCGACGGCTTTAACAGCTTCTACATTGACTCCGCCGACCGCGGCCTCAAGATGGAATCCGCCATCATGAACGACCTGGTACCTTACATTGAGAGCACGTATCGCGTGTCAAAGGACCGCAAGGATCACGCAATCGGCGGCATTTCTATGGGCGGTTATGGTGCGGCACGATTTGTTTTGCACCACTCCGATTACTTTAGCAAGGGCATTCTGCTCTCGCCTTCTGTTTGGACCACACTTGCTGACGACAACTTTATTTACACCTCTCAGCACGCCTTTAGCGACGGAACCACCAGCTGGTCATGGGATTTGTACAAGCAGCTGTTCCCCACTCAGTATCTTGGTGAGGTTGATCCAAGCCAGGTTTCTTTCTTTGTGGCAACAACTTCCGACGACGGCGTAGTGCCTGTTGCTGACGTCGACGCCTTTGTTGAGCAGCTCAAAAATGCTGGTATCAACGTTGATTACCAGCGCGACTCCGGCGACAACCACAACTGGAAGTACTGGTCCAGGGTTGCTCCAACTGCGTACGCTTGGGCGCTCGACCAGTTCAAGAGCGCTGACAGCAAGTAAGCGCTGACGGCGCGCCGGGCAGCGCGGGGCGGCGCAGGGCGAGCGGCGTGTGCGCCACCGGGCCGCGGGTCCAGGACGAGCCGCAAGTGCGCCGCCGGGCCGCGGGTCCAGGGCGAGCCGCGAGTGCGTCGGGTTTCTCGCCAGAAAAGACCGCGGATATGCGCGTAACAGCGCTGTCCGCGGTTACTTTTTTGCCGAAACTGAAGTATTATCAGCGTAGATAACTTGCGCCGCTTGGCGGTGCTACTCAAGCGCCGATTGCGGCGCTGCAAACCGAGGAGCGACTATGCCCAGCATCTACACCGTCACGCTCAACCCCGCTCTGGACAAGACCGTCCAGGTGTCAAATTTTGCCGTTGACCAGGTAAATCGCATCACGTGGCTCAGGCAGGACGCGGGCGGCAAGGGCATAAACGTCTCCAAGGTCATCGCTAAGCTGGGAGGAGAATCTACCGCCATCGCTGTTCTTGCAGGTCAAACCGGCAAGTGGATCGCTGACACACTTGGCGAGAATAACATCAAAGTCCAGGCGATTTCCGTTCCCGGTGAGACGCGCACCAACCTGAAGGTCGTTGACACCGAGGGCGGCACCAATACCGATATCAACGAGCCCGGTCCCGAGGTCACTGACAGCGTGCTTGACCAGGCACTTGCTGACGTGATTGCCAAGACTTCCGTCGGCGACATTGTGGTTCTCTCCGGCAGCCTCCCCCGCGGAGCTGCCGCTGATACCTATGGCCGCTGGACTCGCGCTCTGCGCGACGCTGGGTTGAAGGTATACCTGGACGCTGACGGCGCGGCCCTCTCAGCTGGCCTTGAGCAGAAGCCATACTTCACCAAGCCAAACGACCACGAGCTTTCCGCCATGCTGGGCCGTGAGCTTGCCGACGTGGACGCGATTGCCGCTGCCGCATCCGAGATTGTTGCTGGTGGCATCGACACGGTCTGCGTTTCCATGGGCGGCAACGGCGCCGTCTACGCTACGGCCGACGAGGTTTGGTATGCAGGTCCAGTTAAAGTCCAGATAGGAAGCACTGTCGGTGCCGGTGACTCCGTTGTGGCGGCGCTTGCCTTTGCAGATGCACAGGGCCTCTCGACAGAAGACGCGCTGCGACTGGCCATGGCCACGGGCGCCGCAAACGTCATGGAGAGCGGAACTCAGGCGGCAGAGCGCTCGGTTGTGGATTCGCTTATCGAGAAAGTGCAGCTCACGCGCCTGCGCTAACGCGCGGGGAGCTGCGGGTGCACAGGGTTTCTCGCCAGGTGCGCCATAACAGCATGCGCGCCTGAAAAGTGCAAAGAATCTGTATTTTGAATACAGATTCTTTGACAAAATCAGGCAAA
>OFCM01000514.1_pt1 | contig 10399 bp, 9 predicted proteins | sample 1520841 | NCBI WGS metagenome assembly OFCM01 (sample SAMEA2699037, study PRJEB24076) | metagenome | biome: Human gut stool | place: Spain | collected 2012-11-21 | reverse complement strand
TTACTAGTTTTGGAAGCGCTTTTTATCAACTCTAACATCACGTTCATAGTCATAATCTAATTTCTTCACGTCATCCCCTGATAGGCGTTTGAAACTTCTTTCTTCAATAAGTTTGCCTTTCTTATTATAAGTTGTAACGATCAATCTATCACCCTTAACCTTGTATCGAACGGTTTCTTCAAGAGATTCTTTGTAGGATTTAACGTAAATCTTTTTACTTTCATCGTTATCAGCCTGAGTTCGATATTCACTTATTTTGTATTGATTATCTACCGCTTGGTCAATGACTTTGGTATATTCAGATAGTGACATGGTTGGTTTAAGCGTTCCTGACCAAGCATCTGGCTGCTTTCTTTATCTTCTCGTTTCTTACAACTATTGGTATCTCTATGCTCTTCTCGTGCTTATAAATTCTTTTATCACACTTTCCATAGTCTTTAATAAGAATGTGACTGTTCAAAATATCCAAGGAGACACAGTTCAGGCTCAGGACGCTGAAAGTAATGACAAATTGATTTTGATTACACTCTCTGTATTTGCATTATTTCTATTAGTAAGCGCGGCTCTATCTTTTGAATTCAGCATCTCAATGGCTATAAAGCTCATTCTTGTAGTAGCTTTCATTGGTCTTGGAGCTTTGCTGATAAACGCTAGTGGAATCAAAATTTCTTTTAAATAATTTTTTCAGACTTCTTATTTTTCCAAACTTTTGCTTTTACGACGCTCTTTAAAGAACGCTTTGAGCTGTGCAGATGCCTCGTCTGCTAATACTCCGCCTGAGACCGCAAATTCGTGGTTAAGTCTTGGATCACCGCTTACGTCAAACAACGTACCCGTTGCGCCGCCCTTGGGATCAAACGCGCCAAACACGCAGCGATTAATACGGGCATTAACCATCAATCCTGCACACATCAAGCAAGGTTCCAGCGTCACGTAAACCGTACAGCCCGAAAGCCTCCAGCGGCCAAGCTTTTTTGAAGCCTCTTGCATGGCGAGAAACTCAGCGTGTGCAGAAGGGTCGTTATCTATCTCACGGCGATTATGTGCAACGGCAATAACCTCTCCATCGCACACTACAACTGCGCCGATAGGCACTTCTCCTATCTGAGCTGCAAGTTCTGCCTGTTCAAGAGCAAGTTTCATGTACTTCTGATCAAGAGCAGCCTGTGGGGTCAAAGGCTCTTGCGCTTCGTCGCTCATAGCTGCTCCTCTCTTGTCTGATTGTTGCTACTAATCTGTCGCTGTTCTGTCGCGATTCTGACGTAAATCTTTCATGACTCTGACGCTTATTTATCTACTCTCAATTATGAAGCAAAACCTAACTTGCTAAATCCCCTACTCGCAAAAAACTGAATTATGAGGTAGGATATTACCGCTTTGGAGAGGTGGCAGAGTGGTTGAATGCGGCGGTCTTGAAAACCGTTGAGCGGTGTCCCCGTTCCGAGGGTTCGAATCCCTCCCTCTCCGCCATTTTTTGGCGGACCTCAACTTAACGTTTTACCTTCAGAACTTTCATTCCATTCCATTTCACGTCATTTCTAGCTCAACGTTCTTCTCGCCAGTGTGTGGACGAGCATTCCATTTACCGAAAGACTCCTTAAAAAGTTAAAAGCTTTAATCAAAAACGCCTTAGATTTTTAGTTTTGGGTATAATTAACCTGTCCAAATGGATGGCTGACACAAAATTGTCAGTGATTGAAAGGATTTAGCATGATTATTGCCGCAGTTGTAGTTATTGTCCTCTTGGTTTTCTGGGCCATTAGCATTCACAACAACATCATCCGCGCAAGCAACAGGTGCGATAACGCTTGGGCAGCTATCGATACGCAGCTTCAGCGTCGTAACGATCTGATCCCTAACCTGGTCAACACCGTTAAGGGTTACGCAGCTCACGAGTCTCAGACTTTTGAGGCAGTTACCTCCGCTCGTGCTGCAGTCGCAAACGCTCGCACTCCTGAAGAGAAGATGCAGGCTTCCGGCACTCTTTCCAACGCTCTGACCAACCTGTTTGCTGTTGTTGAGAACTACCCAGAGCTCAAGGCAAACCAGAACTTCCTGGAGCTTCAGGCAGAGCTTACTGACACCGAGAACCGCCTCAGCTACGCTCGCTTGAGCTACAACGACGTTGTTATGAACTACAACAACATCATCGCTGTTTTCCCAAACAACCTTCTTGCTGGTGGACGTTCCCCACGTACCAGCTTCCAGGTTACCGACGAGTCCGCTCGTCAGGCACCAAACGTACAGTTCTAAGAGCTGTTTCGTTACACTTTGTACCAGCTCAGCCCGGTATCTGCATTCCGCAGGTACCGGGCTTTTTTGTGTGCTGTCAAGCTTCGCTAATCGGGCCAGCCGTGCGCTGACTGCGCACGTCGCACGCGCGCCGGTCGCACCTCGGCTGCAGGTAAATCCGAGCAGCTAGATTATGTGAAGAGTCTTTACAGCCTCGCGAGAAAATCGTTAAAATAGTTACATCTGTGAATTGTCCTCGCAAGCACAATTCACGTTCTATTGGATGAAGAGAAAGGTCAGCATGAAACCTCGACCTCACAGTCGCTGACCTCTTGCGGTGTGCCGATTTGCACCGTGAGGGGTGAAATCGCAATGCAGTCCCCGTGGCAAGTACGCAGAGTTTCTCGCCAAAAGCCACGCTTTAGTCTTCGGACGCATGTAAGGAGCACACATGATTTATCTTTCCCAGTTAATGGGTAATCCGGTTCTAGATTCAGAAGGCGAGAAGATCGGTTCTGTCTCCGACCTTGGAATTGCTACCGGAGAAGTTTTTCCTCGCATTACTTCCCTGGCTTTTATGGGCCCCGGCCGCACGCCAATGATGATTTCTTGGCGCAAGTACGTTGATACCTACGATGAGGACGTCATTAGGCTCAAGGTGCCTTCAACTGAGATTCGTTTCTCGTACCTGCAGCCTAACGAAGTTCTTCTGGCCAGAGATATTCTGAACAAGCAGATTGTTGATACGCGCGGCATTCGTGTTGTCCGCGTAAACGACCTCAAGCTTTCCGATACCAGCTCAACGCAGCTGCGTCTTTTGGGCGCAGAGGTTGGTGCGCGCGGCCTGCTGCGCAGCCTTTCTCCCCAGCTAGAACACCTGGTCACCCGCATTGCTCGCGCTATGGGTCACCCCATGCAGGAGCGCATCATTGCGTGGAGTTACATGGACCTGGTTGAGCGCGACCTCTCCAACGTTAAGCTCTCCGTTTCCCACAAGACTCTGGACGAGCTGCACCCTGCTGACGTCGCAGACATCATCGAACGCCTGGACTCTCGCCTGCGTAGCCAAGTGTTTGCCCAGCTTGATGACGAGCAGCGAGCCGGCGCAATGGCAGAGTTCAACGACGACGCTATGGCAGTTGAGCTCATCGGCGGCCTGAACGAAAAAGAAGCATCTCGCATCCTGTCCGAGATGGACCCAGACGACGCAGCCGAGCTTGTCTCCGAGCTGAGCTATGACCGTGCCGAGAAACTCCTGCGCTTGATGGGCGTTAAGGAGCAGCGCGCAATTAGGCAGCTGCTGGGATACCGTGAGTACACCGCCGGCCGTATTATGACGTCCGAGGCTCTTTCTGTTCCTGAAGACCAGACTGTTGCATACGCTTTTGATCGCCTGCGCAACCTAGACGAAGACTTTGAGACCGTCCGCTACCTCTACCTTACTGACGAGGATGGCCGCCTGTCCGGAACCGTTACGCTGAACCGCCTGATTGTCTCCGAGCCAGAAACTCGTCTGGAGGAGATTGCTAATAAGAACCTGGTCACCGCCTCACCAGAGGACGACCAGGAGGACGTTGCTCGTAACATTGCAAAATACAACCTGCTGGCTATGCCTGTTGTTTCTGACGACAACCGCCTGCTGGGTATTGTCACCGTCGACGATGCACTTGACGTTCTTGAAGAGGAGCACGCTGAGGACCTGCAGATTGTTGGTGGCGGCAGGAGCGATTCCGATTCTGGTGACCGTGGCCGCAATATTATTTGGTTCCTCCACCGCAACCTCTGGCTTTTGTTCTGGGTTGCTTCCGTTGTGATTGCTGCCTTTGTAGGAACGGCTGCAACATCTAATCCAACCATGGGTATTTTCGCAGCTCTTTGCACTATTACCATGCCAATCTCGCTGAACTTGAGCGAGAATACCGTCAACTACGTGACAAACTTCTTCCTCACAGACGATCCTGGCAGCGAGAAGTCTCCTTCTATCTTGGGCTTTGCCTTCCGCTCGCTTCTACTGGGTCTTCTGGTCAGCGGACTCATTTGCATCCTTGGTGCCGCAGCCCATGCCCTGCTAGAGGCTCTGTTCCACCCGTACGATCCAAATGCAGGCGTATTCTACGCCGCGCTCTTTGACCAGACCATTATTCAGATCTTTGGCGCAGCAGCTGGCTCTACGCTTATTTCCTTCCTGCTAACCCCAATTTTCTTGGCTGTACTTCGCCATCATGAGGAGAAAAACCAGGAAACTTCAGGTCTCACGCTTACCCTGATTTCCATGAGCCTTTCGGTGGTGACATTCTTCGTCCTCTCTTACGCTCTCTCGCTTGTGAGTGTGATGTAAATGGCGCAAGAGAACGCACAGGTAAAGAGCACGGTTGTAGAGCAGGACGCTGCTGCAGAGCAGGACGTTGCTGCAGAGCTGGACGCGGCTGGCCAGGACGCCATCGAGCAGGGTAAACACGCGCCTAAGCAAAAGGCTCCGGTCAACAAAAACAGCCTCAAGTACATCTTGATGGCAATGGGTCCCGGTCTTCTCGCCGCATTTGCTGGAAACGATGCCGGTGGTATTGCAACTTACTCCAGCGCGGGCGCCACCTTTGGCTACTCGCAGCTGTGGACCGTGCCACTCATGTGCTTCTTGCTGATTGTGGTTCAAGAAACCGCAGCTCGAATGGGCTGTGTTACCGGTAAAGGTATTGCATCGCTGGTCCGCGAGCGCTTTGGTATTCGCCTTTCCACACTGGCAATGGGCGCACTGCTGCTCTCCAATATTGCTGTTACCTTCTCCGAATTCGCAGGTATTGCCTCCAGTATGGAGCTCTTTGGCATCCCGACGTATGTCTCGGTGCCTATCAGCGCTCTGATGGTGTGGCTCTTAACCGTTGGCGGATCGTACCGCCGCATCGAGAAGATTTTGCTGGCAATTAGCTGCATTTTTGTCACATATGTGGTGGCTGGCGTGCTTGCTCAACCAGACTGGGGCGAGGCTCTGCGCGTCACCATCATTCCGCAGCCTTCCGCTGAACCGTCATACATTTCTCTGTTGGTTGCAAATATTGGTACTACCATCAGTCCGTACATGATCTTCTTGGTTGCATCAAATGTTGTCGAGAAAAACCTTGATACCAGTGATATTCCCGCACAGCGTGCAGACAATGTTGCCGGCGCAGTCCTGGCCGAGGTCATTACCTGGTTCATCATGCTGACCACCGGCGCCGTCCTCTTCCCTCGTGGAATCTCTGTTGACTCTGCTGCCGACGCTGCTCGCGCACTTGAACCACTTGCAGGTCAGTACGCAAGTACCCTCTTTGCACTGGGCATGGTTGGCGCGTCCTTCCTTGCAGCATGCGTTCTACCAGGCATTACCGCAAGCGCTATCTGCGAGGCATTTGGTTGGGAGCGCGGAGCCGACCGTAGCTGGCAGGAGGCTCCTGTCTACCACGGCATTATTACAACCGTCCTGGTCATTTCTGCACTGGTTGTTCTGATCCCAGGCATGAGCCTCTTTGGCATCATGATGGCCGCCCAGGTCATCAATGGTATTCTGCTGCCAATTCTGCTTGTCTTTATGGTTATCATTGCGGCCGACAAACACATCATGGGTAAATATGCCAACGGTCGCATCTGGAACGCGCTGACCTGGTTTACCATCGTCACCGTCATCATCCTGACCATTGTGATGTTCATTCTGCAAGCCATGGGCTTATAGCACTTGTAGTTCCACTGGCACGTGAGCTCCATGCATTGGCGAGCAACGTGTAATCACAGCACAAAAACAGGGCGAGAAGATCGATCTTCTCGCCCTTTGTTCTTTGCGTTTATCTGCAGTTTATTACTTGCTTGCCTTGTCGAACTCGTCCTTGAAGTCAGAGAACATCTTACCCATGCGGCCAAGCTGCATACCAAAACCCTTAGCTGCCTTGTTAGCGGTGGCCTGTGTGGACGACTTACTTGTAGACTTAACAGCAGGCTTACTAGCTGCGCTCTTGTCCGCAGCGACCTGCTCCTCCGCAGATGGCTTCTCGAGGCGAACATCCTCTGCAGCAACAGGGGCTGGACGCTCGGAATCGTCTTCTGCGTCAGGCTCGGTAGCATCTTCGATGGCTCGCTTTGCCTTGGCCAGCGTCTTACCAAGGGCAAACGCGCCCTTTTCGGTGGCCTCTGCAACGGCCTTTCCGGCTTTAGCTGTAGCCTCAGAAGCCTTAGCAGCGGCTGCCGCGTAACCCTCGCCCGCCTTTGCAGCTAGACCGCCAGTGAGCTGGGCATCTGCTGCCTCATCGGAGAGGACCATGGCGCCGTTAGAATAGCCAAGCAACCACTCAGGCTTGATGGCAAACGAACCTACCAGCGCTTCCGATCCAGCGCCGTCACCCACAAGAAATGCCGAAACCACACCAGTGACCTGGTCAAACTCTGCGCCGCTTACGTAACCTAAGGTTTTACCGCTCTTAGTTCGAGCTTCCATACCGTGCCACAGAATGCAGGTATCAAAGTCCAAGTTCAGGCGCTTGATTGCAGCTTTATCAACGTTATTCTCGGGATCTTTTACGCAAAGCCCCTGCTCAATGGTCTCCAGAGACTCCAGCGTGACAAACGCGTCATCCTGCTTAATCATGCCAGCAATGTCGGGCTTCTGAACCATCACGCCCACTACCTGCGAGGACTGACCCTGTTTGAAGGGTGCAAAAACCACGTTGTGAATTTTTCCTAACTTAGAAAACCGCTCTTCTCCCGCATGCTTGCCCTTTGTAACAGGCTTTTTGGGAAGAAGGACCTTTGCGCCTAGGAGCTCGGTTGTTTTCACGTGAAACCTCTCTATAAAAAACGGGACGTCATAAGGCGTCCCGTCACATTTCTTGTAAGTGAGGCTTATGCCTCCTGGTAGCCCTCGCCAGCGTTCTCCTGCTCGTGGGACTCAACGTTCTCGATGCGAACAGCCTGAGCCTCAGCGGTTGTGGCGGTTGGCTCTGGAACAACAAAGGAGTCTGCAACAACATCAGCAGCATCTGCGACAGTGTTAGAAGCAGAGGTCACAGCGTCGGAAAGTGACTCACGAAGCTGATCCATGCGCTCGCGAGCAAGGTCAACCTTTGCGCGGAGCTCGTCGGTCTTTGCGTCAACAGTAGGCTTGACCTCGTCAATCTTAGTGCTCACAACCTTAGATGTGCGCTCATAAGAATCAAGTGCGGAATCCCATGCGTCATTGACAGCATCTGCAGCCAAAGCGCGAGTCTCCTCGCCGGAACGTGGAGCCAGGAAAAGACCAGCTACAGCGCCAGCAGCAGCACCAAAAATAGCGCCTAGAAAGAAACCAGCAGACTTCTTGCTCATAAGTACCTCCTGTTAAACAGCAAAACGCTGTACGTAATCATACCGCAATAAGGGCGTTTATCGAACGGGCTTTGAACGAGGAACGTTAATCATGTTCCAGTCGTCTGGGACGTCGGTGACCTCAGAGTCGTCAGTGGCGTCCTCAGCAGCTGTTGCAGCGTCGGCGAGCTCGTCGGCGATGGGCTCGGCGTCGGCTGCGGGCTCGGCGTCGGCAGCGAGCTCGGCGACGTCTGCGGACTCGGCGTCGTCGGCTACGTCGATGCCTGCAACCTCGGCGTTGTTCTCCTCAGCGTCAGCAACCTCAGCCTCAACTGCATCAGCAGCTGCGGCATCAACGACGTCCTCGGAGGAGTTGTCGGCAGCGTAATCCTCTGCTTCTACGCTCTCTGCCTGGGGTGCAGCGTCCGCCTCAGGTTCTGCGGAGTCTGCAAGCTCATCGGTCTTCTCGCCGTCAAGGCCCTGGATGAGCGCAACGAGGCCGGAAACAATAGCGTTGATGTCCGGATCGGCGTCCTCCTGGTTGCCATATGCCCAGTTGAGGAGCCACACAGCGCTGGAAAGCGAGGCTGCAACCAGCACGTCGTCTGGACATGCAAGGATGATCTCGTAGAGGCCGCGGCGGGAATCTACCAGGGAAGTCTTGCCCGAAGCAACGTCTCCCGCGAGGTTGGTCAGGGCCAGGAGCTCGACGGTTACGTGCTCAAGCAGGTGCGCAACCTCGGTGTCCTTGGCAACAAGGCCAAAGCGAGCGTCGGCGTCACCCAAGCACAAGTGATTGGAAAGACCTGGCAAAAGCTCAAGTACGCGCTCAGTTGCCTCAGCATTTTCCGAGGTCAAACGTGGCGCTTTGGCCGAAAACTCAACGGTAGCGGTCAAGTTTTTGGGTCCTACCACAACTTTTTTGATAGAAATCAACTGCGCCATTTCAACCTCTTTCTATTGGTTCACTCTATTGTAATCATTCTTTTAGTTATTCATTTTCTGATGTGTCAGAGTTTTCGCCAGCTGGCTCAGATTCACCGTCTACCTGTGCTTCTGGCGCGATTACGCGCAGCAAAGATAGTCGGCGACGACGCATCGACTGTACACGGAACACGTAGCCATCCTTCTCAAAAACCTCACCTGGACGAGGCAGATGATTTGCCAAATCCAGCACAAAGCCCGCGATAGTCTCGTACTCCTCGGATTCCCCAACCGGCCATCCAAGTTCAGCTGCATCATTGAGCGAGAAACGACCATCTACCAGCCACTCTCTATCAGAGAGCTGTGTCAGGTACTTGTTGTCCGGATCAAACTCATCCTCAATCTCGCCGACAATCTCCTCGACGATATCCTCAACGGTAATGACACCTGCAGTTCCGCCGTACTCGTCAACAACGATGACCATCTGGTCGCGGCTTGTCTGCATCTCAGTGAGCAGTGGAATGATGTCTTTGGTATCGGGTACGTAGTCAGCGGAACGCACGAAGCGCGCGATCTTCTCGTCACTATCGTGCTGGTCAAGCGCCGGCTCCAGCAAATCTTTGATGTGAGCGATGCCCACGATGCGATCGATATTCTCGTGGTAGATAGGGATGCGCGAGAAGCCCGTCTGGCGCATGACGCGCAGGACCTCGGCGATAGTTGCGGTGTCCTCCATGGCGGTCATGTCAACGCGCGGGACCATTACCTCACGGACAACGGTGTCGCCCATCTCGATGACCTCGTGGATCATGGATTTTTCTTCTTCAGAGAGGTCCTCGGAATCCTTGACAATGTAGCGGAGCTCTTCCTCGGTGACCTCTTGACGGTCGTTGGTAGTGTCAATGCCCATAAGCGTGGTAACCGCATCTGCCGAGGCAGACGTAATGAACACGAGCGGACGCACAATCTGCATGAATGCCGTCATGGGGCCGACAACTGCTTTGGCCACTGCCTCGGAGTTTGCTAGGCCGATGCTCTTTGGAACCAGCTCGCCGATGACCACGGAAAAGAAGGAAACAATCAGCGTAATAGCCACGACAGCTAAAGGAAGCGCCAGGTCAGCGTGAACTCCGATACTGACCAGCCAAGCGCCAAATGGCGCAGAAAGGCTTGTTGCAGCAAATGCTGAGGACGCAAAACCTACCAGGGTAATTGCGACCTGGATTGTTGCGAGGAAATATCCGCGATCAGTGGCAATGTCAATGACAGCAAGGGCTCTTGGATCGCCCTCGTCCACGTCCGCCTCAAGTGCCGCGCGACGAGAGCTAACAATGGCCATCTCAGCCGCAGAAAAGAAGCCGTTTACCAGGGTAAGCAGCAGAGTTATTCCAATACTTAACGCAATGTCCATCGAGTGTATGGGCACCTACCTCTTCGAAGTTACTTTTTTGTACAGACTATTGTACTCTAACGCGCTCTACCTTGTAGTCTGCAGGAATTTGACACAGTCTCGCCATGAAACGTCAGGCGCGAGACGCGATGGCGCGGACGGCTCCGCGAGGTGATAGTGTCAACTAAGCGCGAGTTACACGGCGCGGCTGACGGAAACGCGGCGTGATGACGTCAACTATACGAGCAGCACGCTTTTCCCGCGATGCGAATCACTTTTCTGCGGTTCAAAACCGCAATTTTGATGTTGTAGTTCTCCATTTTTCGATGTCAATTCCGATTAATAAGCAGTTCCCAATATTTGATGCAGAATTTTGAATAACTTGCCCAATTAATTCATTACCATGAATACGTAACTTTCACGCCTAAAATTATGTGCCGAAAAAGGTAAAAAACCCGTTTAGTTGGAAATGAAAACTTAAAATTAGCCAATTTATCTCCAACTAAGACGATTTTTTACCGCCTCAAAAACTTTTATCTGGGCAAA
>OFCM01000510.1_pt1 | contig 10430 bp, 10 predicted proteins | sample 1520841 | NCBI WGS metagenome assembly OFCM01 (sample SAMEA2699037, study PRJEB24076) | metagenome | biome: Human gut stool | place: Spain | collected 2012-11-21 | reverse complement strand
TCGTGAGCTGGTCCCGGATGGCGTCGAGGCGTTCGGGAGCGAACATGCGCATGCGTGACAGTTCGTGCGCCGCCTCGTCGGGCCAGTCCGACAGGGCGTCCAGGTCGAACCGGCTCCAGTCCTCCACCAGTCTGAGCTGCCGCAAGGCCGAGGGGCGGCCGGTCGCGGTGTAGAACGGCTTGGCGAACCAGTCCCGGCCATCCACGTCGAGCTCGCCGCTCCACAGGCTCGCGCCGGTGTCGTAGATCGGGGCCGGACGGACCGCAAGGGTCTCGATGTTCCGGATTAGACCGAAGTTGTTGTAATGCCTATCTGTATTGCGCATGAGGTAGTCGGCCACAAGCCAATCGTCCGTGGCGTCACGGATCTCCCGTTCGCCGACTCCGAAGCCGACTGCGGCGTGGATCCACTGGTCATGCGAGTTGAGTCCATTGGTGGTTTTGACGGATTGGAGCACCTGCCAGGCGGAGACCAGCTCCTCATGGCTGGTGAGCATGTCCTCGCACGTGCAGACCAAGCGGTTGCCGCTGCGCGCCGGCGAATACGGGACGGCGGGAACGCCCAGCCGCACGCAGAGCTTCGAGGCGATGACCTCGTTCATCGGCTCCTGGCCAGTACGGCCCGACTTGACGAGCAGTCTCCTGCCGGTGGCCCTGTCGATCGTCCAGCGTTTGGGAAGGTCGCCGCCCGTGGAGACGTCGGGAGCGTTGAGGCTGATGTCATGGGATGACGAGTACGAGGTGAGCAGGATCTCGCCCAGCGCCTCGTCGAAGGGATTGTCGAAGAAATTGATGTCCTTCCATTCGACCGGATCGTCCTCGCGTCTGACCCAGTACTGGTCCGACAGGCTCAGCCCGTAGGTCCTGTCGAGCAGTTCGTCGGTCGATGCCGCGCCAAGCGATTCGAGCACACGGCGAATTCCGTCACGGGTGGAGGGGATGGCGCGGGACCTCCACCATTCGTCGATCCTCTTGGCGTACAGCGCGCTCTTGCCGTGCGTGGTGAACTCCAGGGGCAGGCGATTGGGGTCAAGGACCTCGCCCGAGGAGCACGCGCGGCCGGACGCGGGTTCGTATTCGAATGCGAGGACCGGATGGTCCCCGCACATGATCAGCTTGCGTGGCATGCTCCCCCTTCCTTTCTGACTCGGCGTTTCAGAAAATAAATTCTACAGGTGCGAATCGAACGTGGGTGCGGCGGCCCGTTTCATGGCGCGGCGCTCGGCCCTGGTTGGCCGCTCGAGAATCCACTCGGCGAGCATACGGATGAGGATGGATGCGACGATCACGCCGATGGATCCCCAGAAGCACGGGACGAAGTCCGATTTAGAGTGGTCGGTCCAGAACCAGGCGATCAAAGCGAGGATCAATGCCAGGCCGGCGGCCAGGGCGGCGAGCTTGTGGAACACGAGGGCGAGCGTGCGGATGGGATGCGTGACCAGTCCCACCGCCAGCGCGACGACGACGAGCAGTGCGACGAAGCCCGCGGCGATGATGGCGATGCCCAGGTATACTGCGAGCATATAGAGTCCGAACATGATCGGCCTTCCTTCCCTCTCCTATTTCGTTCCTTCGGGCATGTAGGTGTAGTCGACAGCGACGCCCGCCGCCTCGAGCAGCACGGCCGCCTCGCGCACGGCGGCGGCATGCCGTTTCGCGGACGCCTCGGCCTTGATCCAGTCGGGCAGGTCGGAGACGTGCGAGAACGAAAGCGTGGCCCGCTCCTCTCCTCTGTGCCGTTCCACGATGGCCGCGACGGCGCGCCTGTGTTCGGCGAGATAGTGTTCGAGCATCTCCCGCATCCTTTCCGAGGGTTGGATCCGGTATTTCTCCGACTCGTATTTCTTGACCATGTCCACGGTGAGGCTAACTAGCACGGCCACGTCGTGCTGGGTCATGCCGATGCGTTCGCGCGTCGCGCGCATCCACGCCTTGGACTCGCTCCAATCCCCTTCCGCCATGATCCCTCCTGGATATTAGAAAGCCGGGTTCGCCCGCGCGAACCTCGATTATACTTTTAGCATAATCGGTGTTTTCGGCAGGGCGGACCCGGCGTTTCCCGGTTTCGTCACTCGGTCGGGGTCGGCGGGTTGTCGCCGGCGTTGGCCTTACGCTGCTGGTCGAGCATTTGCTGCTGGATCAGGACGCTGTTGGTCTGGGCCGCGTACTGCTTCTGGGTCATGTCCATGCTCTCCTGGTGGCGTTGCCCTTCGACGTCGGCGAAGACGAGCTGCTGGATCGCCTGCGCGAGCTGCATGAGCTTGGCCTTCTTCAGGATGGACACCTTGACGGTGTTGCGGCCGCCGGCCTGGTTGACGAAGTCAAGCTGCGCGCTCATCGTGTTCGCCAGGTTCGCGGCGGGGAGCACGAGGAACAGGATCCCCACAAGCGCGCTGTCCTTCATGCAGGCGAGACCCGCGATGAGGAAGATGTTGGTGTCCACGGACGCGATGTTGCGCAACGGGATCGTCTGTGTGGACGAGCCGAGCGGGATTACGCCCAGGAGGGTGTTCGGGCTCTTGCACTGCACTCGCATGCTGCTCGCGGCGATGCTGGTCTTGAGCCAGAACAGGATCACCGACGGGCTGAACCGGTCGCCGGTGATGTTGGTCTCTTTAGTTTCCTTTCTCTAGTGTTTATTGCCGAAGTCGAAGATGACGCCGCGATCCTTGTCGACGACGAGCGAGGCGTCGAATTTGCTGCCCTTCTTCGAGGTGAAGCCCTTCAGGCTGACCTTCCGTCCGGCGAGCAGCCGGCGTATGGCGGAGTCGGTGACGGTTTTGCCGGCTACGGTCGTCCAGGCGCGCCAGCCGCATCCTTCCGTGGTCCTCCATGTGCCGTCGGATTGTTTCTCGCGCCGGTTGGTGGAGCATTGGAACACCTTGCCCGTTTTGATGACGGGCTTGCCACAGCGTGGGCATGGGCCGAACGACTCCGTGTTCCGCGTCTTCGTCTGCACATGGTCCTGCCGGACGGCGGACCGCGCGTCGGCCGGGATGCGCACGGCGAGGTCGCGGAACTCCGTTTCGACCTGCGCGGGGTCAGCGTGGTTGTGCTCGACCTCCGAGAGTCGTCGTTCCATGCCGGCGGTCAATGCCACGTCCTTGAGCTTCGTGGCGACCACGTCGATCAGGGATCGTCCCTGTTCGGTGGAGCGAAGCTGCTTGCCCTTGCGGTCCACGTATCCGGAGTGGACGAGCTGTTCGATGATGTTCGCCCTGGTGGCGGGCGTGCCGATGCCTCCCGAGTGGGATTCGTCGTCATCCAGGGCGGCCTTGAGTTCCTTGTCCTCCACCCAGCGGCTGGCGTGCTCCATCGCGGCGAGCAGCGTCGCCTCGGTGAACGGCTTCGGCGGCTTCGTCTTTCCCTCGGACAGTGTCGCACCGTCCTGCGGGACCGGCGCGATGAAGACCCCGTCGGTGAGGTTGACAGGGATGATGTTGCCCGCGGTCTCGTCGGTGTCATCCTGGTCTTCCTGCGGGGCGGCATGCTCGATGGCGTGCCATCCGGGCGAGACGGGCTGGTCGGAACGGCTGGTGAAGCGGCATTCGCCTTCGGGCAGAAGGCGGCCTTCGTCCGGATGCTTTTCGCACCAATGCGGGTCGATGTTCGCGACGACGTTCGTCACGTCGTGCACGTAGTCGTCGCCCACGGCCTCCCACATGCGGCGTGCCACGCGCGTCAGCACGAGGCGTTCGTCATCGCCGAGTTCGTCGAGCGCCGCCTTGTCGGCCTGCATGGTGGGAAGGATGGCGGTGTGTCCGGCGACCTTCGCGTCGTTCACGGTCAGTTCGAGTCGCGGCCGTTCCGGTTTCGCGGACGGTTCGATGAAGCCGGTGACGAGCCGGTCGCCTTCGGCGAGGCCGCGCAGCGTGTCCAGGTCGTCGTGGGTGATGTACCGCGAGTCGGTGCGGGGATACGTGGTCAGACGCTTCTCGTAGAGCGACTGGAGCGCCGTGAGGGTGCGGGCGGCGGTCAGGCCGTGCAGTCTGCTCATGTCCTTCTGCAATCCGGTCAGGTCGTACAGGCTCGGTGGGGCGTCGTGCTGCTGCTTGCGTTCGGCCTTGAGGATCTGGAAGGTGAAATCGTCCGAGTTGACGATCCGCAGCAGCGTCTCGGCGTTCTCCCTCTTGTCCAAACGTTCGCCGGTCAGCTTCCATCCGCCCATCGGGGCGACGACCTTCCAGTACGGTCGGGCCACGTGGCCGGCGATTTGCCGGTCGCGGTCCACGATCATGGCGAGCGTGGGCGTCTGCACGCGGCCGACGGTGAATCTCGCGTTGTAGACGAGCGAATAGGCGCGCGACGCGTTCATCCCGATCAGCCAGTCGGCCTTCGCGCGGATCATCGCCGAATCGGCGAGTCCCTGGTATTCCATCTCGTCCTTCATGGACGCGAGGGCGCCGCGGATGGCGTCCTCTTCCAGACTCGCGACCCACAGGCGTCGCATCGGCTTGGAGACGCCGGCGTGCGCCACGATCCTGCGGAAGATGGCCTCGCCCTCGCGGTCGGGGTCGCACGCGTCGACAAGCATGTCGATATCGCCGCGGCGCATCAGTCCAGCGACGACCTTGTACTGGCGGTCCGCGCCCTTGTCCCGGCTGACCTTCCATTGCCAGCCGGGTGTCGGGTCGATGGGCAGCGTGTCGAGGCTCCACTTTCCCCAATCGTGATTCTTGTATTCGTCGGGCGCGGCCAGGTCGACGAGGTGGCCCTGCGCCCAGGTGACCAGGTCGCCGCCGACCTGGATGTAGCCGTCGTGTTTTTCCGCGTGCCCGCCGACCGCCTGGGCGATCGCCTGGCCGACCGAATGCTTCTCGGCGATGATCAGTCGCATCTCGCATCACGTCCGATCATCAGTAGTTGCCGGACGCCCATGCGGGCCGTCCGTCGTCCGAGGTGTCGGGTTCGGCTGCGGCCTCCTGCGGGGCGGTCTCGTCGTCCGCCGCCTGGACGTCGGATCCGGTCGTCTCCGGATCCGATTCGGCGACGGTTTCCCGTTCGGGTTCGGCGGGCGGGGTTTTCCTTCCGGCCGGCGCGGCGACGAGCTCGCCCTTAGCATCGAACGCGACGTTCTTCTCCGTTCCGGTCATCGCCAGCTTGTCCGCGATCATCGTCCGGCTCATGCCGGGGAACGCCTCCTCGAATTGCCTCGCCGCGTCGCGCAGCACCTGCGCGCTTTTGCGGAAATTGTCGAGACGGCTGTTGAACTTCTTCGCCGCCGCCTCCTTGCGCTTGAACGACTCGCGTTCGTCGCGCAGGAAGTCGTCCACGTAATCGGATGCCATGGTCGTGTTCCTTTCCGTTATCGAGATCCGGCCCATGCCGGCTATGAACCATGCTCCCGCCATGTGGACGGCTCCGGTTTGGACAATCGGCTCCGCCAGGATCACGCGGACGTGATCCTGGCGAAGCCGAGGAAACGGAGCGGCGGCATGGATGCCGCGCTCTGCCACTGCCAACCCTTCCTGTATTTCCAGGCGTCGCCTGGAAGGGAATGGTTGGCCGGCCATGGTTCATCATCGCGACACCGCGCCCGTGTCTTCGGGCCTGCGTGTTCCATGCTTCGTCTCGGGAAGGGCTTCGCCCGATTCTCCCTCGACGGGCACGGCCCACGCGTCCTCCGCCGCGCGGCGGCGCCGCAAGGCTGCCCCATGTCCGGCGAAAGGAAACGCCGGCGGAACCAAGGAGGAACCATGGAAAAGAAATCAACCGACCTTCAGCACGTCGTGTTCGAGACCGAGGAGGCGGGGCGCGTCGAGGCGATGTGGAGCAGTCTGCGCCTCAACGGCCAAGATGTTCCGGACGGGTGGCACCGCTACGCCGTCAGGGGCGGGGACGACGGATGGGAGCCGTGCAGCATCGAACCGTTCGTGTGGGTGAACCACACCGCCGACATCATCACGCCCGTCGACCTCGAGCTCGACAAGCACGACCGGATGCTCACCATCAGGGACTGGTGGTTTGACGACGAGCCGTTCCCGGCCGAGTGACGGGCCGGGAACGATGCCGCCCGCACGACGCGGGCGGCGCCTCCAGCGGCCAGAGGATAGCTACCGTCCTCTGGACTCCAATATCCTAGAATGGAATACAACGAGAGCCAGGAGGCGACGGACATGACCATCGACTATTCAATCAAAGTGACCCAATGCGAACCCATGCCCGGCTACAAGCTCAAGGTCACCTGTTCCGACGGGGCGACCGGAATCTTCGACATGTCCCGATACGTCGAACGCGGCATGTTCAAACCGCTCAAGGACACGCAGACGTTCGGCCGCGTGCGACTCACGTTCGGCGTGCCCTCATGGCCCGGGGACATCGACATCGCCGCGGAACGCGTCCGCTCCGGCATGCAAATCATCTAGGAGCCCGCGCGCCCCTGCCCCGACCGTCACCAAGACGGCCGGGGCTTTTTTCATGTCTGCATGCATGACGGACATGACGCGCCGCCGACCCCGCGTTTTTTCGCGAGGCCTTTTCATTTCCCGCGCTCCAAGTGTCCAAACCCATCGCCGTTTCCGCGACGGACGATTGGCGTAAGACACCGGCCTTCCCCTCAAGGCCATGAGCGAAAGGAGCGAGGAGTGAACGCGATCATCCTTCACGGCATTCCGCAATCATGCCGTGCGAAATCGCTCCCAATCCATGAAATGGATATGGGAGCAGCAAGCGACGTGATTGTAGCTACAATCACTCGATTCGCGGTGCGAATCGGCTTGCCGGGAAGACCCGTACCCCATAGTCGGCAGAGCCTCCAGACCGCTCGCGCGGCATCACAGAAAACCCAACTCCGCACCTCCAAGAGAGGTGTGGAATGAGCTGGGCAGCAGGCAGAGATCGGAACATCTGCAAGCGAATCACGTTCACTCAGGACGAGTGGGAGCGGGTGCGGAATCTGTATGAGGAGCTGACCAGGTACGCGCCGGAGCACCGGTCGTTCAGCTCCTATGCCCGCAGGATGCTGTCCGAACGACGAATCCACGTCACCGAGATCAGGCCGCTGACGGACCCCGAGCCGCTCGCCAGAGAGATCGGCCGCATCGGTGTGAACGTCAACCAGATAGCCCACTGGGCCAACGCGAACGAGCACATCACCGCCGAGCAGGTGGCCGAGCTCCGCGCGTCGTTCGCCCGCATCGAGCGCCTGCTCGGCGACCTGTTCGCCGACAAACGCGAAGCCCGGAAGGACGTGTGAGCATGGCCGTGGTCAAGCTCGGCAGGCCCGTGAAATCGAATCTCGGCGGCTCCAACGGGGCGATGGCGTACATCATCGATCCCGCCAAGACCGACGGCGGAAGACTAGTCAGCTCCAACTACGAGCGAACCGGAACGGACTACGACGCGCTGACCGATCCAATGCTCGAAGACAACGAGAACTCACCCAAAGGCATCCGAAAGAACAGCCGTCTGGCGTACCACATCAAGCTGAGCTTCAGTCCCGACGACCCCGTGACACCGGAGAAGGTGCACGAGCTCGGTGTGGAGTTCGCACACCGCATCACCAGCGATGAATACAAGTTCGTGGTCGCCACGCACACCGACCGGCACCACCTGCACGACCACATCATGGTGTGCGCCGCCTCCCGGTACGGGAAGCATCTGAAGGCCGAGCTGCCCAAGGACATCATCGAACAGTGGCGCGCGGTCAGCGACGAGATATGCCGCCGCGAGGGGCTGAGCGTCGTGTTCAACCCCGTCGTGGAAGAACAGACGCGCAAGATGCGGGACGGTGCGACAGCCGGAGGCGACGACGGAACGCCGCCGGCACGCGACCCCAAATACGACGATGAAGCACCCGTGCGGAGCGTGAACGAACCGGAGGCGACGGCGCGGAAGGCCTCGGGCGGGGAGCCGTTGGAGCGCCGGTACGGCATGTCGATGGAGGAGATCTACGCGTCCGCGAAGGGCATGGGAACCAAGGACCGGATCCGCATGCTGATCGACCTGACCTCGTCCACGGCGAAGAACTTCGAGGACTGGAAGGACATGCTCGACATCCGAGGCGTGGACGTGACGATCCGCGGCCAGCACCTCACGTACACGCTCAAGGACACCGGCTTCAAGGTCCGCGACGCGAAACTCGGCCAGGCATACGACATGACGAACATCATGGCCGGTCTGCAAAGCACGCCCGTCATCCCCATCACGTTCAACCGCAGACTCGTCGCCAAACAGACCAGGAAGACGATCACCGTGTGGCTGCCAGGCACCCACCGGAAGAAGAAGATCACGTTCGACGCGAAGCGCCTCGTGGACGACGGCGGCTCCACGCTGCGCGCGTTCCTCCCCCGCGACCGCGACCAGATCATCCTCGACCCGTCCAACCGGTACGCCGGCAAGACCCCGACGCCCGGCCTCTACCAGTGGTTCGGCGAGCCCGCGAGCCGACTCGAACCGCAGACCACGCCCGAGCGGCTGCCTCTCAGATACGGGGTGAGCCCCGCCCAACAGCGGTACTACCAGGCGCAGGCAAGACGCCTCGACCGCCTCGCCGGCGAGGCGAAGGCGCTGAACGCGGCGATCCGATGGACCCGCCTCGCGGGCGGCGACAGCGCCAAGGGACTCAGACTGCTGCGCGGGAAAGTCCGCGAATCGCACGACGAGCTCCAGTCCGCCGTCATCGCGTTGCACGACGCGATCCAACGTGGCGACCCCGACCTCGTGGCCGAGACGCGCGGCGAGATGGAACGCCGCGAGGCCCTGTGCGACCGGTATGAGGGCGAGCTGTCCGCCATCGAACGGGAAATCCACACGACCCGCGACCGCGAGCAAACGGAGACCGAACAGCGCGAACAGCAGCAACAGCAGCACAAGCGTGGACGGTCCATCTGAACCGTCCCAGGAAACACCAACCAACAAACAGAAAGGAAACCGCAATGCCAATCGAGGAACAGGCTGAGGAGAAGATCCAGAACGCCGTCCAGACCATCATCACCGGAGGCGCGAAGCTCATGCTCAGAATCCCCAAGGGCGTGGCCATGGCGCTGCTCCGCTCCGGCATGAAGCTCACCAAGACCGGCGTACGCGCCGCGGGCGAGGCCGTCAAGAACAAGATCGACAGCGGCGAGATGTCCGAGAAACGATTGCAGAAAAAGAAGGACGGCGACCTGCACGAGCTGCAACTCGACGACTCGACCATGCGCGAAGTGCAGCACAGCCTCAAGACCGCCGGCATCGACTACCACCTCGAACGCGCCGACCAAGGCCAGTTCATCCTGCACTTCGCCGGCAGGGACGAAGACCATATCCGCCACGCCGTGCAACGCGCGTTCAAAGGCATGGGCCTGGACGTCACCGACGACGACTTCACCGTCGAGCAGACGGAACAGACCCGAAACGAGCCAGAACCCCCGGCGCGGGAGACCCCGGCCGAACCGGCCACGAAGCCCATGCCGACGCAGCGCATCGCCTGGGACTTCGTGGACCCGGAGGTCATGGAGATGGCCGCGAACAGCCTCACCGCCCGCCACCCCGAACTCTCATGGGACAAGCTCATGGGCGACACAACATGCGACGAGCAGGCCGGCCGCAACTTCGCGGACCGGATCATCGGCAAGGCCACCGCCGACCCGAGCCTGCGCGACGAGCTCGACGACATCCTGCGCGACGACTACGGGCAGGGCGCGCAAACCCAGGAGCAGACACGCAAGCAGACGACCGAGCCGAACCGGAAGACGCCGACATCGAAGCCGGAAAGCGAACCGGAACCCGCACCGGACGAAGCCCGGACACCGGCCACGCGACAGCAGACACAGGCCAGAGCAGACAATCCCAGGCCGGCCGGCAAAGAGCAAAAACCGAAGCCGATCCGATCGAAGAAGGCACTGCTTGAACGCTTCAAGACCCGACTCAACGAGAACCTCGCCGAACAGAAGAACCACATGCCACCCACCCAGAACAGGGACCGCACGCCCCGCAAGGGCCGCTGAAAGGAAACCACAATGAACCAGCAGGAACAGGCGACGAAACGCGCCGCGATCTTCCAGGACACCATCAACGGGACCAACGACCCGACCCCATGGCCGGTGACCATGTGGGCCACGTCCGGCGACACGATATGGACGGCCGGCACGGCAAGGACTGCCGGCGAGGACTCGGTGGGCATGATCTACGCTCCCGGCGAAACCATCGCCCACCGGAACACAATCGCCGGCGACACCACCCGCGCCACCGAATCCTTCGCCATCAGACCGGAGAGCGGACAGAGCCCGATGGACGCGATGCTCGCGGGCATCGAACAGTGGGACCACCGCCACCCCGACCAGTGGGACACCGTGACCACACCGGGCGAGTACCGCATGACGGATCCGACGACCGGCCGACCGCTCCCGATGGGATGGAGCGACAGCCTCGCCGTGGCCGCGTCCGCGGCAGGCCGGCTCGACCCCGACCTGCTCCAGGCCAGCCTCATGCAGAACGCGGTCGAGCACG
>OFCM01000504.1_pt1 | contig 10574 bp, 13 predicted proteins | sample 1520841 | NCBI WGS metagenome assembly OFCM01 (sample SAMEA2699037, study PRJEB24076) | metagenome | biome: Human gut stool | place: Spain | collected 2012-11-21 | reverse complement strand
CAAGGGATAGTAAAGGACGGCCTAATATGACATTAGCGCCAGGTATGGTTAGACATCTTAGCCCTGGTGAATCCATTGAGTTTGCGGACCCTAAACGTAATGCAGGGACTGCTAGTGAATACTCGGCAACTCAGACACGGAGAATTTCCTCCGGTCTAGGAATGAGCGCGGATATCGTGGCTCGTAATATATCAGGTAACTTCTCCGCAGCAAGGCAAAATCTGTTAGAGGACCAAAAGACCTTCCGACAATGGCAAGAATTTGTTATCGCACACTTTTGCATGCCGATTTGGAAAGCCTTTATTGACGCAATGTACTTAGCGGGTGAACTACCATCTGACTACTTGGCGAATAAGGACAAGTACCAAGAAGTATCTTGGCTTGCGCCAGGTTGGTCGTGGATAGACCCAGTTAAGGAAGTTAACGCCAATAAGGAAGCTATCAAATCAGGCCTTACAACCTTAGAGGATGTGTGCGCAGCATCTGGGCGTGATTGGGAGGAAGTTCTTGAACAACGGAAACTCGAACAGGATAGAGCCAAGGAGCTCGGGGTGTTACTAGATTATTCCAGTGAGTTGCAACCATTGATGGACCCAGATAGGGACGATAACGTCCAACAATCACAGGAAGGAGCTGATGGCTACCAATGGACGAAAATGAAAAACGTAGCGTTCAAGGTAACTATTGCCGTGAATCTACGATTGACCAAGTCGACTCCGACAATCGGACGGTAGAACTTTCCTTCTCCTCCGAAATGCCTTATGGCCGTTGGTTCGGCTATGAAATCCTTTGCCATGATGAAGAATGTATCAATCTCGATAGATTTAACGATGGCTTAGGCACTGTGCTCTTTAACCATGATCGTGATGCGGTCGTGGGGCACATCGAAAAGGTGTGGAGGGAAGATAATCGAGGTAAAGCGCTAGTACGCTTTGACGAAGATGAACAATCTGACGCCATATTTAAGAAAGTCCAATCCGGAACACTTCAAGGTGTTAGCGTAGGATATGCTATTAACCGTTATGAATTGCTCGAAGATCAAGATTCTGTATCCAGTAATGGCAGATTCAAAGGACCTGACACATATGTAGTAACCGATTGGGAACCTTTAGAAATCAGCATTGTATCCGTACCTGCAGACCCTACGGTCGGCGTAGGGCGCAGTGCAGATGATATTCAAATTCATACAAGTATTGACACACAGGAGGAAAACAAAGGTATGGATGAAAAAGAAAAATTGACTGAAACTCCAGAAGTGAAATCCGCTCCAGTTGAAGCAGGTATCACAAAAGAACAATTAGCAAAAGCTATGGAAGAAGAACGTAAACGTACTTCCGAAATTACTGCTATGTTCCGTGACTTCGATGTAGAAGGCGCAGACGAAGCCATCGTAATGGGTAAATCCGTTGACGAAGCACGTGCAATGGTAATGGACCAATTACGTGCACGCAACGCAGGTGTGTCCGTTAAAATGGGCGAATCCGAATCCGATAAATTCCGCGCAGCTGCACAAGACGCAGTATTAATGGCGGCAGGTATTCAAGTAGCTGAACCGGCACCAGGTGCTAACGAATTACGTGCTCATTCCTTGGTTGAATTAGCACGTGAAACATTACGACGTGAAGGCCTTCGTGCTAACTTCGGCGATAACTTGGAATTGGCTCGTGAAGCAATTAACTCTACATCCACATTCCCTGCTATCATGTCTAACTTGGCAAATAAATCCGTAATGAACGGTTTTAACGAAGCAGAAACTACTTACCAATTATGGGCAGGTAAAGGCTCTAACCGCGACTTCAAGGAAGCTACTCGCGTAGCATTGTCTGAAGCAGGTGATTTGGAATTAGTTCCAGAAGGAAGCCAATTCAAAGCTATGACATTTGGTGAAACTTCCGCGCGTACTTACGGCAAATTGTTTAGCTTAACTCGTCAAGCGATCATCAACGATGACCTTGGTATGTTCTCCGCTATCGCAACTCGATTTGGTTCCGCGGCTAAACGTTTGGTTAACAAAATGGTGTATGCACAATTGACCGGTGACGTAGTAATGGACGACGGCGTTGCATTGTTCAATAGCAAACATGGTAACGTTGCATCCACAGGCGAAGCATTATCCGTCAAAGCTATTGCTAAAGCAGTAACTGCTATGCGCCGTCAAAAGGGTATTCAAGGTACAGCTACTCTTAATATCACACCTAAATATTTAATCGTTCCACCTGAACTTGAAATGGTAGCTTACCAACTTATGAACTCCACCGCAGATGTGACAGGTGTTAACTCCGGTGTGGTTAACCCATACAAAGGTCGATTCACTGTTATCGCTGATGCAGAAATCACTGATCCAGATGCATGGTACTTAGTAGCCGATGCAACCCAACACGATACAATCGAAACTACATTCTTGAACGGCGTAGAAGCTCCACGCTTAGAAACTCGTCAAGGTTTTGATGTAGATGGCATCGAATATAAAGTTGCATTGGATGTAGGTGTACGTGCACTTGACTTCCGTGGTCTATACAAAAACGCTGGTAAATAATTAGGGGGTAACGATATATGATGACACAATTCGTACAAGAAACAGACCGTATTGACATTACTGCAACTGCAGAAGTCAAAGCCGGTAACATCGTAGAAGTTGGTGCACTTCATGGTGTTGCTATCACAGATTTAAAAGTCGGTGAAGTAGGCGCTATTAAAGTAACTGGCGTGTTTAAAGTAACGGCTAATAAGGCAGATACTTTTGCAGTCGGCGATGTAGTTAACTTCTTGACAGATAAGGCTGTTAAAACAGGCGGTAAGCCAATGGGTATCGCGGTAGCACCTAAAACTGCTGCACAAGATACAGTTACCGTTATGCTAGTGCAAGCTGTCAAAGTTGGCGCATAGTCAATAGCTATATTATGAGGATAACGGGGGCCACATGCCCCCGTTAAACCTATGAGGTACAAATATGTATACCTACGATGAAAACGTCCTCCTGGGGGCATTTGGTGAGAAAATCACATATGAAGGTAAGACCATCAAGGCGAGCGTGGAAGTCGGTGAGTACGATGGTAAGGGTTCAGGATTCGTAACTGGATTAGCTGATAAGGCTGAGATTTGGGTACGAACCAAAGATATACCGCTACCTAAGACGAAGGATGAAATCTACATCCACGGCAAGAAGTGGTATGTGGATCATATCTCCGATAGCGACGATAAGATGCATTGCCTAGAAATCGTGGCCAACGTAAGGACGGTGAGACCATGAGTAATGAGCCTATCACCATTAACGATGGTGCTACGCCCTACCTTGAATTTATTGCTAAAACGAAGCCTGATTGGATGCGTAAGGCAATGAAGTCGATGGGGTTCATGATGTCCAAGGCTATCAAGGAGGGCATCAAGTCCGGAGCGCCTGGCGGTAAGAAATATGCTAGCTTCATGCCACCGGCTATGCGGGCACAACTCGAAGCAGCATTCGGTGCTAAAGTTCGAAGGGCCTATCGGAAAGGCGGAAAAGCTGACCGAGAAGGATGGACACATAAGTCTCGTGATGAGCTTATCGCTAGCGGCGTAAAAGCCGGAACAGTTGGATACACGCCACTCGGTAAAATGTACCGGGCCGTAGGGTATCAGTACGACGCAAAGTCTGAATCGGTCAAAGTTGGTTGGCTATCTAACTCTGCTAAGAAATTAGGGGAACAGATTGAAAAAGGCTATACCAAGGAAATAACAGAAAACATGCGTAAGAAATTATTCGCGCATGGGTTCCAGTTGGCTAAAGGGAAAACCGCTTTCACCATTAAGCCTCGCGAAACTTTCGGTCCGATGCGTAATGCACTTCAGCCAAAACTCGTACCGTTCCTTGAAAAGAAAATCGGTGAGTACGCACTCGGTAATACCTCATGGGGCTCCAGTAATCGAGTATACAAAGTGAGGTAGCTATGCAAACAATTCCACTCGCAGTCATTGCGAATCGATGGGTTGAGGCAATCAAGGACAATGATCATATCAATGAGTTCTGTAAAGCGAAGTATGGTAAGGACCTAACTATATTCGTAGGTTATGACGATGCGGGGGCTCCTCTTGAGGAGGACTGCCCATGTGTTATCGTCCTTATGGATAATAAGTCTGAAGGGCTCGCAGATTCTTATTCGTATACTCTCCAACTCGTATGGGGCGTGTGCCGGAAGGAAGCAGAGCGTAATGGCCGAGTCATTACCTATACGGGGGCCTTTGAAACCGATGAACTTGGCCAACTACTCATTGAATGTATTATGGCCGTCAACCCTAATTATCCAGTCATTCACATTGACTATGAAACGGATAACGTATCGTGGCGCCCGGTGTATCCAGGTAAGGCCACATTCACAATAGAAATACCGCACGTAATCGGCGGTCAAGTTGAATATTAATAGGAGGATAACATGGCAGTAGCTAAACGTGCGCAAGGCGCACAATCCAAATTAACAATGGCTTTTGAAACTGACTTTGGCGTTACACCGTCCACCGGTGGCGTGGTTATGCCAATCATTAGTTCCTCTCTAAAAGCAAGTCAAAATCTAAATGATTCTAATGTAATTCGTGGTACACGTAATCCAGCTGCACCTAGCCGAGGTAACATCGATGCATCCGGTAGTATTACACCTCCAGTCGATGTAATTGGTTTCGGTTATTGGTTGAAATTAGCGTTTGGCGCACCTACTTCTACAGCTGGCGCCGGTTCCGCGCATAAGCATGTGTTCAAAATTGGTCCGGATATGCCGTCCGCAACTTTCGAACAAGGCTATAAGGACATCAGCACATATCAACAATTCAGCGGTGTGCGCATGAACAAAATGGCGCTTAACTTCGGCGGTGACTCTGAGTTAACAGCCACTATCGACGTAATGGGCTGTAAGGAAACAATGGCGGCAGTACCATTCGATACAGCCCCTACGCAAATTGCATTTACACCATTTGAAAACCTCGAAGCCACAATCAAAGAAGGCGGTGTGACAGTAGCTAACATATTGTCCTTAAGCCTTAATATTGACTTTGGCCTTGATGGTGATTCTTACGCCATTGGCGGTAAGGGCTTCCGTACCTATATCGATACAGGCATTGTCGGTGTATCCGGTACATTAAAAGCGTTCTTCCAAAATATGGACCTTTTAAATAAGGCTGTAAATGGTACAGAATCTAGTCTTGAATTAACCCTTACGAAAGGGGCTAACTCCTTGGTTATCAAATTACCTGAATTGATTTACGAACGTAATTCCCCAGGTATTGACGGCCCTAAAGGCGTTAACATAGAAATGCCGTTCAAGGCATACTACGGCGATGACGCTGCAGCGTCTGCCGTTCTATTCGAATTAACTAATACGCAAGCATCGTACTAATAGGGGGTATCTATGAAGATTCAAGGTAAGGAATTAAAAGCAAGAGCGCTCACATGGTCTGAACGTGAATCATTGATTAAAGCAGGATTGGACTTCGTATACTGTCCAGTCGAAGGCGAGGATCAATTAGCGGGCATCATTCGTAGCCGTGACATTATGCGGTTCATCTTGATGGATGTATATGGCCTCAGCGATGAGGACCTTAATACTGTATCTGACAAGGAAGCTATGGACTTTGCGGGTAAAGTTATCACGGCTACCTTCCAGGTACAAGACGATACAGAAAAAAACTAAAAGAGGTGTGGGGGTGGATGTCCTCTGACCGGCCGAAATACTGCCAAGGGTGTAGGGAGTTACAATCCGCCACCCGGCAGTCCTTCGACTGCTTAGAGTGTGAATACAATCCTCCACACCTATTATTTGGTACGAAATTGGCTATGAAACTGTATACCCTATCACGCAGTCAGCGAATATATCACACAGGAGGGCTAGCTGGATTCGATTATCCGGCTATTCGCAATGTAGCGGAAATGAACAATATCAATCTGGGTCCGATGTTGTTTAACCTCATGTGGATATTAGAGGGACTAGAAATGGAGGCGATGAATAAGGATGCCGAATAATGTAGTAGATATCGTAGTGCAACTGACCGATAAGAATACGCAAGCCGGTTTGGAAAAAATCGCAGCCGCCTCTAGGGGTACAGTTGCAGAGCTAGCGAAATTAAAGACTGAAATGTTGACCATTGGAGCCGGTGCCGGTATTACCGGTCTAGGTTCAAAGCTTGCCAAGGAGGCACTCGACTGGAATTTATCGGTTAAGAAAATGCAGTCCTTGACCGGTGCCACCGCGGAACAGGCTAGTACTTTTATCTCCGTGGCCAACTATATGGGCGTTGCTACCGACGTAAGCACCACGGCATTTGCCAAGTTTGCGAAGGCTGTATCAAACGCTCAAGATAAAATGCAAACAGCCTCCGCAGAGGGGAAACTTGCGACCGATATGTTCAGTCGGTTAGGGATTAGTATTGATCAGATTCAAGGGAAGAACACCCTTGAAGTATTCCAAATTATCCAGGAACGTCTAAGAGGCATGAAGGACGGCGCCGAGAAAACTCGGGTCGAAATGGAATTATTCGGTAAGACTGGGTACCAACTTCACGGCATGCTAAACATGTCCGCTGAGGCGATGAAGCAAGTCGAGGACCGAGCACGCGCCATGGGCCTTATCATTGACGATGAAGCGGCCAAAAAATCGGCGCAGTTCAATCGCCAATTAAAGGACATGGAACAGACCGGCAAACGTTTGGCCATCATGATTGGCCAAGAGTTATTGCCAGTCATTATGGACTACACGCAATGGGCTATCGACTTAACAAAGTCCTATAGCAGTATGGCCACCGAACAAAAGGAAGCTATCTCAGGGGTAGTGAAATTTAGTTTCGAGGCCGGCATTGCGGTAACCGTGATTCAGTCCGTAACGACTGCATTGAAGTTCATGAGGCTTGCTACACTAGCAGCTGCAGGTCCTTGGGTAGCTTTAGCCAGTGCTATCGCGTTGGCAGGTAAAGCACTACTTGACTATCGTTACAAGGAAGCTACTAAAGGTACTGACCTAGGTGTTGATGTGAATGGGCTTAGAGCTCATAAGAACCTCAATGCACCAGGTACTAATGCAGCCTATATGGCTAACAAAGACGGACGGTACTGGGTTGAAGATAGTGCGTTCTTTGGACTTATCAAGAACGATCGCTTGGCAACTAAAGAAGAAGGCGCTCAAATCGATGCTGCGATGAAAGCTAAGGAAGAGGCTGATGCGGCGAAGAAGAAAGCCGAAGAGGAACAGGCCAAGCTAGATCAAGAAATCGAGAACGCTAAGAACGGCTTATCTAACAACGAAGCTATTAATAAGGCTAATGAGGAAGCCGGCAAAGCGGCGAAAGCCCAAGAAGCTGCAGCTAAGAAAGCAGAACAGGCGGCCGAAAAATTAGCAAGCTCCGTGGAACGTCTTAACGATATGATTCGAAGTCTAACCCTTCAATCCTTAGAGATTGACGGCAGTCAATATGAAATTGATAAGCTAAACGCTAAGAACCAATTTGAAGCAAATAATAAAAATATTCGTGATATCATTCGTTCTGCTGCAGGCTTAAATGGTGGCGGTGGTACTGGCGAAGCATCAAGTGTACTAGATGCAGCCAACGCTCAATTAGGCAAGAAGTACGTATTAGGCGCGGAAGGTGACTGGGCTACGGATTGTGGCAAGTTGTTCGCAGATAGTATCAGAGCATCATTCGGGGTTAGCACTCCTAGATATGTCCCAGATATTATGCGTGATGCTAGAGCGGTTGGCGCATGGCACGACCCAGGGGATGGATACGTTACTAAAGCAGGCGATGGTGTAGTGGTACTCGGTGATAACCATGTAGTCATTGCCGATGGGAATGGTGGCTATACTGGGGCTAACTCTCACGGACCTGGTGGTTATGGCCCTGGTCAAGTACTTCAATCTAGTTCTATTGAAGGTGACTTCGGTGCCGTAACAGGTTATGTAGATACAGCACTATATGCTAAGGCTTATGGAGGTAGCGCTCCTACTGGTGCTTCTAATGACGCGCTTAAAATTGCTAATGCTAAAGCACTTGCTGATTCAAACTTAGTTGCAGAGGCTAAGGCTAAGAACGAGGAAGTATACCAAAAGAGACTAGCTGAAGCTGAACGTAACCAAAAGATACGCGTTCGTAAGATGAACGAGGATATCGTCAAGTTAGACCTTGAACGTACAGGCGATCGCTTGCAACTTATCAAGGCTGAATCTGATGCACAACAAGCTCAGATCGACGATAACCTTCGTGAGTACACAAAAGCAGTTGGTGATAAGACACTGGCTGAAAAGAAAGCTAATGCTGAGAAGTTAAAGCTTACTGCTGAAACTAACCAGAAGATTCGTGAGTTAGCATACACGCAACTCAACGAAGATGTGGATAAGCAATCCAACTTAGTGAAGCTTGGCCGTGTATCTCAAGAGGATGCGGATAAGGTACTTGATGAGTCGCTAAAATCTTATATCTCCTATGCTCAATCTGAACTCAATGAAGCTCAATTAAGCGCTACTCAACGCTTACAGATCGAGAAGAACCTAGTTGAAGCTCAGCAAAAGTTATGGGAAATGGCAGGTCGCAGTCTTAAAACAAGCCTACAAGAAGCTGCACGTCAATATAAGCAAGAGACTACCAATTATGCTGATTTAGCTAAATCGACTTTTGATAGTACGATGAGTTCTATCAACTCGGCATGGACGAATAATCTCGAGGCTATGGCCACAGGTACGAAGTCCTTCAGTAAGGGGCTCATTAGTATATTCAAGGATATGACTAACAGCATTATCAAGATGATGGTGAACCTATCCTTCCAACAATATCTACAACCTAAACTACAAAGCCTATTTGGTGGCGTGGTTGGAGGTATAGGAAATATTGGGATAGGACGCGGGAACGTATCTTCATTCTCTGGTGGTGGTTCCTTCCGCGCTGCATTTACTGGCAACAGTATGGGTAAGTTTGCAAGCGGTGGTATCGCTCCTGCGGGGATGACTCTGGTTGGTGAAAATGGTCCAGAGCTCTTACAGTTCAACGCTTCACATCGTATCTATAACGCTAGTCAAACTCGTAAGATGCTAGGGGGTAACCAGGGGAATAACGTTACTGTTAACATCATCAACCAATCTGGCCAAGCACTTGAATCTGAACAACAAAGTTCGAGATTCGATGGCGAAAACTACATCATCGATGTAATGGTTAAAGCCGTAACAAATAATAAAGGAGGTGCGCGGGATGCAATTAAAGCAGCCGCAGGTTAATCATGGCAACATTTCCAAACATTAGATATCCAATATATCCAATTCAAGAAACTACACCGGATATGACCTATAAAGGCCAAGTGGAGAATATGACGATTATTAGTCGCCGTAAGACTACTAAGGCCCTACGGTCATACAACGTGAATTATAAGGTGCCTACCTCCGAGTACTTACGGCTAAGGGCGTTCTTCGACGAGGTCAACTGTTCGACAGTGTTTGACTGGACGAACCCTGAAACGAAGGAAACTATCAAGGTACGATTCAGTGATCAGTTAGATTTCGCAGCGAATGACTACGGCATATGGGTTGGTACCGTGAAGTTACAGGAGGCATAACATGTTAACACTTTCAACAGCTTCTATCTTGGAGAAAAACAAAATAGACGCCACAGGTGTATGGCTCATGCTCCTTGATATTGAATACAAAGGCGATATCGTACGGCTCGTATATAACACCGAGGATATCACCTTCCAAGGGAATAAGTACATCGCGTTCCCGTTTAAGTTAGCGGACGTCAACCATAACTCTACTGACCTTCCAAACGTGAAATTGTCCGTGTCTAATGTGACACGGACGATCCAACGCCTGGCAGAGGATAACCAAGGGTTCACCGGTGCGAATGTCATTGTCCGTGTAATAAATACAAACATACCAAATGTGTGCGAAGTAGAAGAACACTTCGTTATTACAGGCTCCGTTGCTAATGCTGAATGGATGGAGTTCACACTCGGTACGGATTTTAGTTTCACACGTCGGTTCCCATTGGTCCGCATCATGAAAGACTTTTGCCCATTTAAGTTCAAAGGTGTTCAGTGCGGATACAAAGGCAATGAATCCGAGTGTAATAAGACTTTGTCACGATGTAGGGCACTGGGGAATAGCGTTCGATTCGGAGGCGAGCCAACGATTCCACAGGGAGGTCTGTATGCATCTAACAAGTGATTTGACTGATATGATTGGCACTCCATTCGAGGAGCTAAAATGTTGGGACGTAGTGGCTGAGGTGTATCGCCGTAACGGTGTTACACTTCCTAACTACACAGATATTCCTATGGACGAGTGGCAAGAGGTCAAGGAACCTACGGAGGGCAGTGTCCTGGTATTCTCGCTAAAAGGTAAGGAACTTGACCATGTAGGCGTGTATTTAGGTGATGGTCGATTCATTCACGCCACTAAGCCAAGCGGTGTATGTATCGAACATATTTCTAAATACGTTCCTAGGCTTAAACATATATACGATAGAAAGGAGTAGCCGATGATTAATGTAGTGCTAGTAAGGAATCCGTTTAAACCGGATCAGCATGAATCACAATACCGCCCCTATAAGGCGGATATGCCATTAAGCTTTTATGC
>OFCM01000503.1_pt1 | contig 10575 bp, 2 predicted proteins | sample 1520841 | NCBI WGS metagenome assembly OFCM01 (sample SAMEA2699037, study PRJEB24076) | metagenome | biome: Human gut stool | place: Spain | collected 2012-11-21 | reverse complement strand
AATGAGAGGAAAACCACTCTTCATGAAGTGAACTAAAGTGTAAAAGTTACATTTTTCATGTACTTATGAGAAAGGGGTTCAAAGGTTTTATGAATAAGGTCTTTAAAGTCGTTTGGAGCAAATCTAAGGAATGCTACGTTGTAGTTCCTGAAATTGCGAAAAATAATAGCGGCAAAAAGAAAGTCCTAGCTAGCGTATTGGCTGGTTTAGCTGTAGCTGGCGTTGTTGGCGGTATTGCTCCTCAACAAGCAATGGCTGGTTATGATACCGGCAATAGCCATGTTAATATCTGGGCAGATACAAATCCAAAGAGCAATGGTCAAAACTATAATGTTGGTCAAAACTCTATCGTTGTAGGCTATCAAAATACTACTGATAATGTGGATGGTCATGATGGCAAAGTAGCAATTGGTGCTAAAAATACATCTACAAATAACGCTTCTACAGCTGTAGGTAATGAAAATAAAGCTACAGGTGGTGCGGCAACAGCTGTTGGTGCTGGTAATACTGCTTCTGGTAAAGCTTCTGTTGCTCTTGGTAATGTAAATAATGCCGATGCTAAGGCTGCTATTGCTATTGGTACCTACAATAATGTTAATTACACCAAAGGCTCTTGGGAAACAACGCCTAAAAAAGCAGGTGAATATTCTACTGTAGTAGGTAATTACTCCAGTGCCACTGGTACTAGCGCTTCTGCTATGGGTGTATATACTAATGCTACTGGTGCAGGTTCTTTTGCTGCTGGTTACAACAATAATGCAAAGGGTCAAAACTCAGTTGCCATTGGTTCTGAAAATACATCCCATGTGGCAGACACTGTAACTTTGGGTCAATTTAATAATGCAAAAACAATGGGTGGTATCTCCATTGGTAAAAATAACTTGACTGACTCTACAAATGGTGGCACAAACCATCCAGAAACGAGAGATGAGAATTCTCAAATCGCCATCGGTCGTGATAACACAGCCACTCATTTAGATACAATTGCTATCGGCCGTGATACTCATGCAACAGGCTCTGGCGCAACAGTAGTTGGTGCTCGTGCTGATGCGTCTGGCAACAATGCTATCGCTATCGGTAATAGTGGTAAGAATTCACGTCGCGTAATAGCATCTGGTGTTAATTCCATTGCGGTAGGTATGCAATCCCAAGCAACTGGTGAAGCTACTATTGCACAAGGTGCAGCTGCTGAGGCAACTGGTAATTTCGGCATTGCTGTAGGTCGTATCTCTAAAGCAAAAGCAAACTATAGCCAAGCATATGGCAATGATGCTACATCCTCTACAATGGGCTCCATTGCGATGGGCGCTCTAGCTAAAGGCGGTAACGATAATGGTGCAGCCTCTGAAGGTGGTTCCGTAGCCGTTGGTAATGCTGCTTGGGCTACTGGTAACCGTGCGATTGCCATCGGTAGTATTCGTCCTACTGAAGGCAATTTGAAATACCCAACTGGCGTAGGTAAAGATGTGGCTACAGGTCTTCAAGGCACTGATTACAATACACAAGCTATAGCTAACCAAGCGATTGCTGTAGGTTCCGGTGCACGTACGGAAGCGCAAAACTCCATTACAATGGGTACTAATGCTAAAGTTGATGCTACAGAAGAAGGCTATACATTCCAAAAAACTAATAACGCTGGTGTCAAAGAAACGTTAAAACTTTCAACAGCAGATCGCCCTACATATGGTCTTGATAAAAAGACAGTGTATGAATCTGGTAATGGCATTGCCATCGGTAGAGCATCTCATGTAACAGGTAAAACTACTAATGCTATTGCTATTGGTGATGCAGCTGTAGCTGGTGATGGTGCTGTTGATGCAACTGTTATTGGCTCTAGTGCTAATTCCAAAGGTGTAAGCTCTGTAGCTATTGGTACAACTGCTAACGTACAAGGCGGCGAAGGTGCTGTTGCAGTTGGTGCAGGTGCTACTGTTACAGGCAATTATGATAATGCATCCGCCTTCGGTTCCGGCGCTACCGTTAATAAAACAAATGGTACTGCTCTTGGTGCCGGTGCACAAACTAATGTACGCGGTGGCGTAGCTATTGGTTCTTTATCCCAAGCTGATGAACGTTCTGGTGCAGGCGAATCCACAGGTTTCCATGCAGCTAACCGTACACGTGAATACCAAGGTGAAAATAAAGGCCTTGCAGATAATAACTTGCAATTATTCCATGCGGATATTGCCGGTGGCGATGCTGGCATGGTTTCCGTTGGTAATGATGGCATTAAACGTCAAATTACTAATGTTGCATCTGGTACATCCGATTATGATGCGGTTAACGTTGCCCAATTGCGTAACGTTGGCGTCGTTGTAACTGGTGATACTGGTAAGAGCGATTTCCTTGTACATGATGGCAAGTTGAACGTTGTTGGCACAGGTCGTGTTTCTACAACAGCTGCTAATGATGGTGCGAAAGATTCCAAAATCACTGTTGCTTTCGATGACAAAGGCATGGTGAAAGCTGGTAAAAATGTTACTGTTGATGAAAAAACAGTTAATGGTCGTACTACATACACAATCAACGCTGCAGACGCTGCTGCAAAATACGATTTCTTAACAAATGCAAAAGCTAACGGTGGTAACTTAGACGGCACTGCAAAACCTGCAACTGTAGCAAGCGGCACTACTATTAACTACGCAGCTGGTAAAAACTTAACAGTTAAACAAGATATCAGCCAATCTACAGGCGAACAAACCTATACATATTCCTTGAACAAGGATTTAAAAGAAATTACATCCATTACTAACAATGGTGGTACAACAATGAACTTTGGTGGTGACAACATCAGCATCACTGGTGGCAACCTAGATCTTGGTGATCACAATATCACTAACCTTAAATCTGGTGGCGATGTAATCAATAACGCTGCTAACATTGGTGACGTTACTCGTATCTCCAAAGCTAATGATTTACACATTGCACCTACAGCAGGCACTAACAACAATGTGACTGAATACACTGTAGATGCTAATAAAAAGGTTACATTGACTTACCAAGATGGTAATGGCAAAACTGTTAACGGCCCTAAAGCAGTCATCGACTTGAGTGGTTTGAAAACTGGCGACATGAGCTCCTTCAACGTAAAATCTTCTGCTACAGAAGGTAAAGTGGCACAAGGTTCCGCTGGCGTTCAAGAAATTCGTGATGGCAAAACTGTGGAAATGCAAGCCGGCAAAAACATGACCATTAAACAAACTAATAAAAATGGTAATGCAGCTGTTGAATTTGCATTGAACAAAGACATCGATTTGACTCCAGATGGGTCTATCAAAATCGGTGACACTAACATTACAGACAATGGTTTGACTATCAATAATGGTCCTTCCATTACTAAAACTGGTATCAACGCTGGTGATTTGAATATCACTAATGTGAAAGCTGGCATAAATGATAATGATGCAGTTAACGTAAGCCAATTGAAGAAAGTTCGTGCTGACGAACGTCATATCAAACCTGGTGAATATGCGGTAGATGCAAACGGCAAAGTAACGATGACATACCTTGATGGTAACAATAAAGACGTTGCTAACGAAACGGCTGTTATCACAGGTATTGCTAAACAAGATCTTTCCAATATCAACAAGGGTGGCGAAACAGTCATCCAAAATCTTGCTAAAAAATCCATCGACATGGAAAACGGTAAGAATACAACTGCTTCTCACCGTGACGTAAATGGCGTTAAAACTTTCAAAGTAGACGTTGAAGGTGATTTAACTGACATTACATCCATCACAAACAAAGATGGCGATGGTAAAGTTGTATTCGGTGGTAACCAAACTGTTAACGTAGCAGGTGATCACAACATTAACTTGAATGCTAAAGTTGGTGACATCACTGGTTTAACTAACGTAACTTTGGATGCTCCTGACTTTGCTAAAAAAGGACGCGCCGCTACTGAAGAACAATTGAAGATCGTTAACAATGGTTTCAATAATACAGTTGGTTTAACTGGTAACACAGGTGCTACTGAATTACAAAAATTGAACAAACAAGGCGGCTTGAGCTTTGGTGTAGTTGGTGCTAACAATGGCCAATACATTACAACAACTGCTGCTGGTAGCAACGTTGTAGCTGACTTGTCCGACAGCGCTAAAAACAAATTGAACAGCACTGTTGTAGTAGAAGGTAAAAACGCTGCGAAAGTAACTAGCAATGTAATTCAAAATGCAGATGGCAGCACAAAAACTGTATATACTGTAGATGTTAACAACGTAAAACCTACTGCAGCTTCTACTGAAAAAGTACAAGCTAAAGCAGACGTAGCTGGTTCTAGCGACAAAAACATCGCTAAAGTTGCACCTAAAGCTGGTGAAAACTTCGGTGATGCTGGCGCAACATACGAAGTAAACGTATCCCGTAACGACGTAAAAGACGCAGCTCGTGAAGCGGTAACTGTAAATACTACAAACACAACTAACAACCCTATCACTGTTACACCTGTTCAAGATGAAACAAACCATAACACAACTTACACAGTAACATTCGATGGTAACAAAGCAGCTACTCAAATTCCTTTGACATACAAAGCGAATGGCCAAAATGCTCAAACAGTTACATTGGATAAAGGTTTGAACTTCACAAACGGCAGAAACACAACAGCTTCTGTAGATGCTGAAGGCGTTGTTAAATACGATGTGAATAAAGATTTAGTTAACATCAATTCCATTTCCAATACTACAAATGGTCCAAAAATGGAATTTGGTCCTAACTCCATTAACATCACAAATGGCCCTATCAACATGGGTGACCAAAACATTACTAACCTTAAATCTGGTGGCGATGTTATCAATAACGCAGCTAATATTGGCGACGTAAAACGTATTTCTAAAGAAAACGATTTACACATTGCACCTACCACATCTAATCGTCAAGGTGAAACAACTACATCTTACGCTTACGATGCAGCAAGCAAATCCGTAACATTGAAATACAACGATGGCAACGGTGCTAACCAAGCTGGTACAATCGCAAAAATCGACTTGTCCGGTTTGGCTGATCAAATCAAAGATGGTTACTCCTTCTCCACTGACGCTAAAGGCAATGTAGTTGGTAACCACGCTGTTACAGCTGTAGCGAATGGTAAAACTGTTTCCTATGCAGCAGGCGATAACTTGACTGTAAAACAAGATATCGACGCTACAACTGGTGAACATACTTACACTTACGCATTATCCAATGACATCAAGGTCGGCAAAGACGGTAAAGATGGTGTCGATGGTAAAATCGGCGTAAACGGTAAAGATGGTTCCTCCGTTGTGATTAATGGTAAAGACGGTTCTATCGGCCTCAATGGTAAGGACGGTAAAGATGGTCTTACTATCCGTGGCGAAAAAGGTCAAGATGGCGTAGACGGTAAAAATGGTACTAATGGTATCACTCGTATCGTATACGAAGACCACAACAACGATAAACACGAAGTGGCTACATTGGATGACGGCATGAAATATGCTGGCGACGATGCACAAGGCACAGATAAATCCAAAGTAATCGCTAAGAAATTGAACGAAACTATGGACGTTGTTGGTGGTGCAGATAAGTCCAAATTGACTGACAACAACATCGGCGTGAACAACGTAGATGGCAAGTTGAAGGTTCAATTGTCCAAAGAAGTGAACTTGACTCCATCCGGTTCCTTAACAATTGGCGATACTGTAGTTAATAACAATGGCTTGACTATCTCTGGTGGCCCATCCATTACTAAGACTGGTATCAATGCTGGTAATAAAACAATTGTTAACGTAGATGCTGGTGTAAATGATACTGATGCAGTTAACGTACAACAATTGAAAAAAGCTAAAACAGAAGTTAAAGCTGGTAATAACGTAACTGTAGACACAACTTACGGTAATGATGGTCATACAATTTACACTGTTAATGCGAACGACGTAGCTCTTGGCGATGCAGTATTGAAATACTCCGCTAACGGCACTAACACGCAATCCGTTAAATTGTCTCAAGGCTTGAACTTCGTTGACGGTAACTACACATCTGCTTCTGTTGATGCAAATGGTCAAGTTAAATACGACGTAACAATCGGTAAGGTGAAAGACGGCGTTGACGGTAAACCAGGCGTAGATGGTAAAGATGGTATCGCAACAGTTAAAACTGTAGTTGATACAATCAACAACTCTGGCTGGAAAGGTGATGTTACTGGTAACACAGTCAATAACCATACTGCAACAATCGTTAAACCTGGCACAACTGTAAACTTCGGTGCTGGTAAAAACTTAACTGTAGAACAAATCGTTGATAAAGTAACTGGCGATCATACTTACAACTATGCATTGTCCGATGACATCAAAGTTGGTAAAGATGGCAAAGACGGTGTTGACGGTAAGATTGGTGTAAATGGTAAAGATGGTTCCTCCGTTGTCATCAATGGTAAAGACGGCTCCATCGGCTTAAATGGTAAGGACGGCAAAGACGGTCTTACTATGAAAGCTAAAGATGGCCAACCAGGTGTAAACGGTAAAGACGGTATCACTCGTATCGTATACGAAGATAACAACAAGAATACACACGAAGTGGCTACTTTGGATGACGGCATGAAATATGCTGGCGACGATGCTCAAGGCACAGATAAATCCAAGGTTATCGCTAAGAAATTGAACCAAACAATGGATATCGTTGGTGGTGCAAACAGCACTAAATTGACTGACAACAACATCGGCGTGAACAACGTAGATGGTAAATTGAAAGTTCAATTAGCTCAAAACATCGACTTGACTCCAGCAGGTTCCTTAACTATCGGTGGTACTAGCATTACTGATAATGGTTTGGTAATCAACCAAGGTCCATCCATTACTAAAGGCGGTATCAATGCTGGTAATAAAACAATCGTTAACGTAGCTCCTGGCGTAAACGATACTGATGCAGTTAACGTAAAACAATTGAAATCCGCTAAGACTGAGGTTGAAGAAGGGGATAACGTAAAAGTAACATCCCGTATTGGTGCTGATGGTCAAACAATCTACAAGGTAAGTGCTACTGGCGTTAACCTTGGCGATGCAGAATTGAAATACTCTGCTAATGGCACTAACACTCAATCCGTTAAATTGTCTAAAGGTTTGAATTTTGTTGATGGTAACTACACATCTGCTTCCGTTGATGCAAATGGTCAAGTTAAATACGACGTTAACCTTGGCAATATCAAACAAGGTACAGACGGCAAACCAGGCGTAGATGGTAAAGATGGTATCGCAACAGTTAAAACTGTAGTTGATACAATCAACAACTCCGGTTGGAAAGCTAATGCAACAGGTAATGTGGTAGGTACATCCACTGCAACAATCGTTAAACCTGGCAGCACAGTAAATTACGGTGCAGGTAAAAACTTGAACGTAAAACAAACTGTGAACGGCGAAGAACAAACATACGAATTCGCATTGGATAAAGATTTGAAAGAGCTTAACAGCGTTCAAACTAACACAATCCACTTAGGTAGCCCAACATCTCATACAACTATTAACTACAATGCAGGTAATGATCGTATCGAGTACACAACTAAGAACGGCACTAAACAAGTAGCTAACTTAGATGATATCTGGACTATCCAAGCTAATGGCACAGATGTTAAACCTGTAGGCGGCAAAGTTAATGTAGTGGGCGGCGATCACATCAAAGTTTCTACAGATGCAGCTGGTAAGATGACAATTAGTGCTGACGGCGTTGGTACTATGAACGGCTTCAATGTTAAATCTACTGGTAATACAACTAGCGATTCCGATAAAACAGCTAAAAACATCACTGATGGTAAAACTGTAGAATTCTCTGGTGGTAAGAACCTCACTGTTAAACAAACTAACATTGGTGACGGTGCAAAAGTAGAATTCGCATTGAACAACAACATCGACTTGACTCCGAATGGTTCCGTAACTATTGGTGACACAGTAGTTAACAACGATGGTTTGACTATCACTGGTGGTCCTACTATCACTAAGAACAATGTTGATATGGGTGGCCAACAAATTCACAACGTGAAATCTGGTGGCGATGTAGATTCCAATGGCGCTAACATTGGCGACATCAAACGTATCTCCAAAGCTAACGATACTCGTATCAAAGACGGTAACTACGAAGTTAGCAAAAACGGTACTGTTGAAATGACATATGTTGATGGTTCTGGTAAACAATTAGTTGACGAACACGGCAATCCTGTGAAAGCAACTATTTCCGGTATCGCTCGTCAAGACTTGTCCAACATTACTAACGAAGGTAAAAAGGTTATCACTGGCCTTGGCACAATCGTAAAAGCTGGTCAAAACGTATCCGTTGATGAAGCAACTGATAATGCAACTGGTCAAAAAACATACACTGTAAACGCTGATCTTTCTGGCGCGAAAGTTTATGCTGGCGTTGGTACAGATGGTTCTGGTGTGGCTAAAGGCCTTAAGAACCCTGAAAAAGTTGAAAAAGGTACGCAATACATCGCTGGCGACAACATGGTTGTAGAACGCAAACATGTTGATGGCGACGATAAACTTGATAACTCCATCACTTACAGCTTGTCTCACGACTTGACTGAAATCAACTCCATCAGCAATGGTGGTGCAACACTTAGAATCAACTCTAACCCTGGTAGTGTTCCTGGTGATCGTGCTCCTGCAACCCCTGCATTTGAAGTACATGGTGGTAACCTAAGCATGACTGGTAATCGCATCGTTAACCTTGCACCTGGTATCGATGGTACTGATGGCGTAAACGTTAACCAATTGCGCGATTCCTTAACAACTGTTAAATCTACAGATGGCACTGTACGAGTTACAGATTTAAGCACAGATCCTAACAAACATGAATACGATTTACATGTTAACCCTGCAGCTGACCCTCGCGTAGATAAATTAGGTGAAGAAATCGGTCATGTAGGTGCACAATCTGCTGCATTATCCGCGTTGAAACCTATCCAATACGATCCAATGGAACCAACTCAAATCATGGCTGGTTATGGTAACTATCGTGGCAACTCCGCATTGGCATTGGGCGTAGCTCATTACAAGAACGAATCCACAATGTTCCATGCAGGCGTGTCCTGGGCTGGCGGCAACGGCCATATGATGGCTAACGCTGGTGTAACTTGGAAGGTTGGCAACCGCGATAGCGAAGCTGCTGTAGCAGATCGTTACCGTAAGGGTCCTATCAGCTCTACATATGCAATGCAAACTGAAGTGGCTTCTATGAAAGCACAAAATGCCGGATTAAAAGGCGAAGTATCTGATTTGAAAGCCGAAAATGAACAAATTAAGGCTCAAAATGCAGGCTTACAAAGCGAAGTAGACCAATTGAAAGCTCAAATGGCTGCTATGATGGCTAAATTAGGTATGTAATAAGATACACATGGATGGGGATTCTCCTTGAATCCCCTACCATCGCTAATATTCGACAATGAAAAGAGGAATAGATATGAAAAAATCTACAATGCTTGCTTTCACAGCAGCAGCACTTATGAGCGCTGCATCCATTACAGGATATGCTGCTGGCTCACCAACATATGATGATAATTTGATTTTGCCTAACTCTGCTTCTACACCAACTACAGGTCCTGTTGTACTCGTTCCTGTGGCTAGCCCACAAACGGTACAAGCTTTGCATACATTTGTACAAGCATGGCAAAATGCAGAAGTTAACTATACTAAAGCTAAGATTAAACATGACAATCATGAACAATTGACTAAGGCTGAAAGTAAATGGTTACATTCTAAGGATAAACATAACTATGCGGACTACTTCCGCACACATTCCTTGGGACGTGTTCATGGCTTTGAAGTCGCATTCAACTGGAACGGCGAAAACCGTAACAAAAATGAATACGAATTCTTTGATATGCCAAAATACAATGAAAAAGATGGTTTCGTAAATAGCTACGGATTCAATGTATTACGCGGCATGGTAGACCAAATCAATGCAGTCGTTCAAAGACAAAAAGAAATCGGCGGTCCTATGACTAACGATGAAGCAAGTGCTTTGGAAGACGCAATCTTGGATATCATGGCACAAGATCAAGAACATGTGAACAACGAAGACCTTCGTCACATGATGAACGAAACAATTTGGTACGCAGCTAAAGAAACCGTAAAAAACAAAGCAAGTGAAGAGCCTACTGCTACTGAAGAACACGTAGTAGACCTTCGCAAAGCAATCAATGAGCCAGTGGAACCTTCCGCTCCTCACACAATTGATTTGCGTAAAGCAATTCAACAATAAGATTGCTGACCGTATATCTTAAAAAAAACAATATGGCCCCTCATATGCTGATATAGGGGCCGTATATACCCTAGAACCCCTAACTAGGGCACAAATAATCCTTATACGAATGACGCCACCCTTGTGGGTGGCGTCATTTGTTTTATAAAAGAATGTAAATGGTATATCAGATAAGACGTTAAGGTGGATCAGTGGGTCATATAAACATAATGATGTTACATAAGCATATTATAGTATTATATAGTGTTAATTAATTACTACAGGCCTGTACTGATTCTAGGATGACAGTTGCAAGATCTCCCAAGAAATAGAACAGGCCTGTACTAATTGTAGGATGATAGTTGCAAGGTCTCCTGAGAGATAGAACAG
>OFCM01000502.1_pt1 | contig 10604 bp, 11 predicted proteins | sample 1520841 | NCBI WGS metagenome assembly OFCM01 (sample SAMEA2699037, study PRJEB24076) | metagenome | biome: Human gut stool | place: Spain | collected 2012-11-21 | reverse complement strand
TCTTACAAAGCTGTAGCAGCCGTGTAGAGATTGGTGGTTATTTAATCTATGCAACCTGTTCGCTCTCAAATTCAGAGAATCAGCAGGTTGTAGATGATTTTCTTGCAAGCTCAGAGGGCTCTCATTTTGAGGTGCAAAGTCTTTTTGAGTGTCCCGTGCGTGCACGTTTAACACCAGAAGCACAAGAGTTTCTCGATACGTGCATTACGCCAGAGGGATTTTTGCAGACGGCTTTTGCGTCTGCTGATTGTGATGCTCACTTTATGGCGGTCCTTAAGCGCAAATAAAAGCTCTTGCTGTGTATCACAACAAGAGCTTCACAAATACGATTTATGAGCGGTCTAGAGAGCCAAAAAAGCGCGGAATTACTTGCCTTTGCTATCAGTGTTGTAGAAACCGCTGCCCCTAAAGACAATGGTTGAGGTGTTGTAAACGCGTTCTGTCTCGTGTCCGCATTTTGGGCACTGAGGAGCTTCAATCTTCAGGCTCATTGGACGCTCAATCTCAAAGATATTGTCGCAGTGTGTGCAATGATAGCTATAACGTGCCATGCATCCTCCATGAAAACAATTTATAAACGTGAGATACTTTACCCTACTTAGAGTAGATATTTCACGATTGCAACTAATAAGTTTGTTTACGGAGGCATTATGCAGGTGACCGGTGCAATTTTTGATTGCGATGGAACTCTTGTTGATTCAATGCGCGTTTGGCACAACGTTTTTGGCGCTGTTCTTCCTAAATATGGCAAGACTATTGATTCGGATATTTTTGACCGCGTAGAGGCTGTTTCCCTCATTGGTGGATGTCAGATTTGCGTTGATGAGCTGGATTTGCCTATTACAGCGGAGGCTTTGTATGAAGAGTTCTGTGCGTACGTAACTGATCAGTACCAACATCATGTTTCAATCATTCCCGGTGCAAAGGAGTTCTTACAGGAGCTCTACGATGCAGGTATTCCTATGGCCGTTGCTTCGTCAACTCCCGTGCGAGAAGTTCGTGCAGCTCTGGCAGCTCAAGGTATTGAGCACCTCTTTAAAACAGTGGTCTCAACAGAAGATGTGGGGGGAGTGGACAAGGTTGAGCCCGATGTTTACCTTGAGGCCCTTCGCCGTCTTGGCACCGATAAGGCAACTACCTGGGTCTTCGAGGATGCTCCGTTTGGCGCACAGACAGCTCAAAATGCGGGCTTTCCTGTAGCTGTACTCTACAACGACCACGATGGCCGCGACCCCGTCTTTATGCGCGAGCACTCTAACATCTTTGCCCACACCTACGGCGAGCTGTCGCTTCTGCGCCTTCAGGACTACGAGCGCCCTCTGGCCGCAGCGCCTTCTGCCGAGAAACCCCTTGAGGTCCTTGTTGTGGGCGGATCTCCAGAGGCGGTTTCGCACACGACGCTCTCTACCTGCGCCCAAAGCGCTGACTACCTGATAGCGGTTGACCATGGCGCAGATGTCTGTCACACTGCCGGCGTGATTCCACAACTTGCGCTTGGAGACTTTGACTCGGCTACACCAGAAACCGTTGCTTGGCTCAAAGATCAGCAGGTACCTTGCATGAAGTTTAATGCGGACAAGTACGATACTGACCTGGCTCTAGCTCTAAAGTCTGCCGAGTATGAGGCAATTCGCAGGGATAGCAAGCTTTCTCTCACGGTTGTCTCCACATCTGGTGGCCACCTTGATCACCAGCTTGTAGTACTCGGTCTTCTCGCCACGTGGGCAAAGACGGGCAAGGCAGCGGTTAAAGTTGTTGAGAATGACTTTGAGATGCGCTTTTTAGCTGCGGGCCAAGTTGATTCTTGGCAGCTGAGCGCAACTGATGTGGGTAAAAAGATTTCTCTTGTTGCTCTGTCAGAGGAATGTGAGGTTTCTGAGACTGGCATGAGGTGGAATCTTACTCACGAGAAATTCACCTTGCTGGGAGACGATGGTATTTCAAATATCGTCGAATCAGACAATTCCTGGGTAAGGTGCGAGAAGGGCTGTCTTTTGGTGCAGCTTTGGAACTAAAACGTTTATTGAGTCGCGTCTGCGCTGCGTTTGAGTTACAAAGCCCCAACATGTGACGATAAGCCCTAGCAGGCTATGTTTGGGGTTATCGACAGATAATCGAGCTAAGAAAAAAGGTCGCCAAAGCGACCTTTTTAAGTTTGAGGTAAGACGAGCTGAGTTGCTTAGTTGCGAGCAATCTTGCCGGACTTGAGGCAACGGGAGCAAACATTCATCTTCTTGCGCTGGCCATCGACAACGACAGTAACACGCTGGATGTTTGGCTTAAAGGTGCGGGCCACAGTACGGTGAGAGTGGGAGATGGAGCGACCGGCAACGGCGTGCTTACCGCAGAAATCACAGACCTTCGACATGAGTAAGACCTCCATAGGATAGGCGCCCTCTGCGCCTAAAATTTCCAAATAGCCGAATAAATATAGCACAATATATTGTGCTGTCAAAGCATGAATATAACATTCACAATTAGATAGCTTTTAGACAGCTTTTGAATGTTTTTCATTTATTACACCAAGATTAAATAACAAGAAAAAGATTTGTCAATTGCAAGGTTATCAACTTGTATATATAAGCCGCTTTAATAATAAATGTGCTCTGCGGTATACTAAATAACAATGACTTGAGAGAGGAGTTATGTAATGACTACCGCTGTTCCCGGAACACTAAGAGTTTCTAATGATTGCCTTGCTGACCTGGCGGGCTATGCAGCTATGGAATGTTATGGCGTTGTTGGCATGGCAGAGATTGATGAGGCAGCAGGTGTTGCTCGTCTTCTTCCAACCTACCGACTTCGTAAGGGTATTGATGTGACCCCAACTCCTAAGGGAGTTCAGGTTGACCTTCACATTGTTGTTGAGCAGGGCGTTAACATGGCGTCTGTTGTCGACAATCTTGAGAGCTCAGTAAAGTTTTTGCTTAAGCAAATTGCAGAGCTTTCATGTGTTGATGTAACTGTACATATCGAGGCCATGCGTAATTCTCGCTAAGCTTTTTGCTTCAAATGAGTAGGAACTGAGGTCTAACGTGATTTCAAATGTCATTCGTACATGCTTCCCTGTAGCAGCCCTTGCCGTTGCAGACAAAGCAGAAGAGATCAACAAGCTCAACGTTTTCCCTGTACCAGATGGAGACACCGGCACTAACATGTCCCTTATGCAAGCATGCAGGATATTGCAAAGGCAATCACTCACGGCTCTTTGATGGGCGCTCGTGGTAACTCTGGTGTTATTACGTCTCAGATTCTTCGTGGTATTGCTGAGGGTCTGTGTGACGTTAAAAATCCTGAGGCAGTAACTCCAAAGGATATTGCTCACGCATTCCGCCGCGGTAAAGAGGTTGCTTTTAAGGCTGTTAGAAAGCCTGTTGAGGGCACTATTCTTACCGTCCTTAAAGACGTTTCTGCTAAGGCAGACTCCCTTGAGAAGTCTCAGCTCACTCCAGTTGAGGTTTTGGATGCCCTGGTTGTTGAGGCATATGAGTCTGTTGCCCGCACTCCTGAGCTTCTTCCTGTTCTTAAAGAGAATGGTGTTGTTGACTCCGGTGCATTTGGTTTTGCAACCTTCCTTGAGGGCTTTGTAAACGCCGTTACCGGCAAGACTGAGACTACTGACTTCCAGACAACCGTTTCTGTTTCTGATGCTAAGGCTGCTACCAGCGCAAAGGTTGAGATTGAGCTCAACGATGACTGGGAGGGTTCTGAGTATCGCTACTGCAACGAGTTCCTCTTCAAGGCAGATAGCCCAGACTTTGACGAGGAAGCAGCTCTGAACTTCCTGGCAACTATGGGTGATTGTGAGCTTCTTGTTGGCGCAAACCCAGACTATAAGATTCACGTTCACTCAAATACTCCTAACAAGGTTCTTGAGTACATGCTTCAGTACGGCCAGATTTTTGAGGTCTTCATTCATAACATGGACCTTGAGGCTAAGGAACGTACCGAGAAGATCGCTGAAGATAAGAAGGCTGCTACTGCACCTAGAAAAGAACTCGGTTTTGTTGCCGTAACCGCTGGTTCTGGCGCTGCATCAATCTTGAAGTCTCTTGGCGTGGACGTTGTTGTTTCTGGTGGTCAGACTATGAACCCTTCAACTGCAGATATTCTTGCTGCAATTGAAGAGGCCAATGCAGACCAGGTCATTGTTATGCCAAACAACTCCAACATTCGCATGGCAGCAGAGGCTGCTGCCAGCGCATGCGAGGATGTTAAGGTTGCCGTTATTCCAACCAAGTCTGTTCTTCAGGCATTTGCTGCAATGTTTGTTGTTGCAGATGGCGTTCCATTTGAAGAGCTTGTAGAAGAGATGACTGACGCTATCTCTGGCGTTCGCTACGGTGAGGTAACTACTGCAGTCCGCGATTCTTCTGCAGCTGACGGCACTCCTATCCACGATGGTGATGTCATGGGTATCCAGGGCGGCTCCATTGATGTTGTCGGCTCTGATGTCATGAAGGTCACGCTTGACCTTATCGCTAAGATGCAAGAGGAGGAAGAGGGCGACAACCTCACCATTCTTGCAGGTGAAGACTTCTCTGACGAGCAGCTCGATCTTCTCGCCAGCAAGATTGAGGATGCCTATCCAGACCTTGAGGTTGACGCTCAGCGCGGCGAGCAGCCACTCTATCCAGTTATCTTCTCTATTGAGTAGGACATGTCTGAGTCCAAGGTAAGCATCGCTCCCGCATCAGAGCGAGTAGCACATACCTGCTCGCTTGTTGATAGCGTGACCAGGTTAAGGTATGTCAATGCAAATCGTGCCGAGGCGCTTGAGCGTCTCGGCATTCTGCGTGTACGAGACCTTTTGCTCAATGTTCCTCACCGCTACCTCGATTTTTCTCACCGCGTGCAGATTGCTTTTGCGCAGATAGGTGAGGACGCTACCATTACCGGCCGCGTTGCTTCGGTAAAGACTAAGCGTCCACGTCCTAAAATGGTCATTATTGAGATTGAGGTTGTGGATGATACGGGCGTGCTCACAGCTTCGTTTTTTAGGCAGCCTTGGATAGCTGAGCAAATCCACGTTGACGATGAAGTGGCGCTGAGCGGTAAGGTTCTCTTTGCCTACGGTTACCGTCAGATGAAGTCACCGTTTTACGAGGTGCTTAGTACGGCAAAGTCTGACTCAAACGATGAAGCACGCTCCAAAGAGACACCTTCAAAAGCTGCAATTCTTCCTGTTCACCCAGCTACCGAGGGTGTGAGTCCTGCATGGATGCGTCGCATTATGTCAGCGGCTTTGGCGGACACGGGAAGCGTGTGTGATTGGCTGCCTTCAGAGCTTGTCACCAAACACCACCTCATGTCGCTCTCATCGGCGCTTCGTGAGGTTCATTTTCCCTCCAGTTTGGACGCAGCTGAACAGGCTCGTCGCCGTCTTGCCTTTGATGAGCTCTTAAGTTTGCAGCTTGCTCTTTTGGCGAGAAGAAACTTGGAGCTTGCAGGTCATAGGCCTTTTGAGCATGTTATAGATGGACCTAAAGTTAAGGCTCTGATTGAGGCTTTGCCTTTTGCCCTAACTGACGAGCAGAATCACGCAGCTCAAGAGATTCTTTCTGATATGGCTGCACCACGTATTATGAATCGCTTGCTTTTAGGTGATGTTGGTACTGGTAAAACAGCCGTTGCTGCCGTTGCCTTGGCTGTAGCAGCAGATTCTTCAACTCAGGCAGCTGTGATGGCTCCTACCTCAGTTCTTGCTCAGCAGTACGCTCAAAAAATCGGTCCTTTGCTCTCACTTGCGGGAATTACGTGGGCTCTTATTACGGGTTCTACCTCAGAAGAAGAGAGACAGCAAATTGAGCTTTGCCTAGCTGACGGCTCTTTGTCCGTTGTCTTTGGTACCACTGCGCTTCTTTCTGACCGTGTGGTATTTAAGCAGCTCACCCTTTCTGTTGTAGACGAGCAGCATCGTTTTGGCGTTGATCAGAGAACGGCGTTACGTAAAAAAGGACAAGGCGTAGATCTTCTCGCCATGAGTGCAACGCCTATTCCGCGTACGCTGGCGCTTTCTTTGTACGGAGACGTTGATACGTCTCGCATTACCAAAAGACCAAAGGCGGGAGCAGGCGTTACCACCAAGTTGTGTGTGCCAGAAAACCTTGACCAAGCATATGCTGCTGTCGCCGAAGCTGTTCAGGCTGGTCATCAAGCATATTTGGTCTGTCCTTTAATTGACCCAAGCGATTCTGAAGAAGAGCTTGAAGATGTTCCTGAGGCCGCTCGTACAAACGGTAAGCTCTACAGTGCAACTCGCGTATATGAGGAGCTCTCAAAGACCGTTTTCAAGGACTTTACCTGTGATCTTTTGACCGGTAGACTGCCTGAGACACAAAAAGATCAGGTAATGGAAAAGTTCCGTGCAAATAAGACGCAGATTTTGGTCTCTACAACCGTCATTGAGGTTGGCGTTGACGTTCCTAACGCTACGGTCATGATTGTCTTTAATGCTGACCGTTTTGGTTTGGCAACGCTGCACCAGCTCAGAGGTCGTGTTGGTCGAGGAGACTTCCCAGGAACTGTGTATCTTGCAAGCAATGCCAAGCGAGGCTCTACCGCAAGAAAGCGCTTAGCCGCCCTTGAGCAAACCTCCGACGGCGCGCGCTTGGCAGAGCTTGACCTTGAGCTCAGACACGAAGGAGAAACCTTGGGATACCGTCAGTCGGGCGGCACCACACTCAAGATCTCTGACCTTTATGCAGACGCAGATCTAATTGAGGCGGCTCACATGGACGCCCTGGCAATTACTGCTCAAGACCCAAATCTTACCAGTGATGCCTATGCTACGCTGGGAATTGAGGCAAAAGATCGCTTTGGCATCTACTTTGAAGAGCTTGGCTATAAGTAATAACCTGCAGGTAAACTGTAGTACAAGATAGGTTTGGTGGCGAGAAAACCCATGAGGATTGTTGGCGGAAAATGGAAAGGTCGTGCAATTGAGGTCCCTGATGGCAAGGGGACTACGCGACCAACCACTGATCGTACGCGTGAGGCTATTGCAAGCTCCATCTTGGCTTCTCGCGGTCTTGACCTCAGTGAGTCCAGAGTGCTTGACGCTTTTGCAGGTTCAGGTGCTATGGGTTTTGAGCTTCTTTCTAGAGGAGCGCTATACGCTGCTTTTGTTGATAAAGATAGAAAGACGTGTGATCGCATTAAGCGTACGGCTCAATCTCTTGGCGTAAGCACCTCTGAGATGAGTGTTATCTGTGGAGATACAGCGCGCTTAGCTGAGTCATCCCAGCTGTTTGGAGGTCCTTTTGACGTGGTATTTTTGGACCCTCCTTATGCCGTCGAGGCAGAGGTAGTATCTAAGCTGCTCAAAGACTTGACTCAGGCGGGAAGTCTGACAAAAGACGCAGTAGTAGTCTATGAGCATAGCCATAAATCTGATTCACTTTCTCTTTATAATTTTGAGCTTTCTAAGAGTAAGCGTTATGGTATTGCTCAAGTTGATTTACTTGTTCGTTGTGAGGGATAGGAGATACGTTGAACAGCATCACTCACGTAGTTGTACCAGGTACTTTTGATCCCGTCACAAACGGACATCTTGATGTAATCAAACGAGCTTCTCGCCTTTTTGAAAATGTTACGGTAGCTGTTGCGGCTTCAAAGCGCAAACACGGCACGGGAACTACGTTTTCTCTTGAAGAGCGTGTACAGATGCTCAAAGACGCTCTGGTAGATGAAGGACTTGTGGACGTTTCTGTAGAGCCTATGGAAGGTCTTCTGGTTGATTTCTGCAATGCTCGCGGCGCAGGTGGTGTTGTTAAAGGTCTGAGGGCTATGACAGACTTTGAGTATGAGCTGCAACAGGCAGACCTTAATACTCATATGGCTCCTGAGCTGGAGAGCGTCTTTGTTATGTCCAGTCCAGAGTACGGCTATATTTCTTCCTCAATTGTGAGAGAAATTTCAGCTATGGGCGCAGATGTATCATTTTTGGTACCAAAGAACGTCATTAAAAAGCTTGATGCTCTGCATAATTGCGGTAATTAAGTATATTTGCCCTGCATTTTCATTATATTCTGCTAACATTCTTAAAAAGGTGTTTTATGCGTCGTGCTCATAAGGGCTAAAACTGCATATAACACAGCTTATGTATTGGATTGAAAGGAGCCCTGGATGCAGCCAGGCGAGGAAATTGAGAGCCTTGTATCTGAGATTGAGCAGATGGTAACTGAGGCTAAGTCACCTTTTATGGATGGCGGTAACAAGAAGATTATTGATGCCCAGGACTTCTACGAGCTGCTTGACGAGATTCGTCGTGTCTTCCCAGAAGAGTTTGCAACCGCTCGTCGCATCATCAAGGAAGAGGATGAGACCCTTGAGCGCGCGCGTGCTCAGGCAGAATCCATCATTGCTGACGCACAGCAGCAGGCTATGATTCTTGCTGGTGACCAGGAGGTTGTCCGCCTTGCTCAGCAGCAGGCAGATGGCATTCGTGACCAGGCAGAGCAGTATGAGCGCGATACTCGCTACAACGCTGAGGAGTATGCAGATACAGTTCTTGCTCACCTTGAGGAGAACCTCAAGAGCCTGACAAATTCAGTCTCTCGTGTTCGTCAGACACTTGATGAGAACTCTGGTCCTCGTAACACCAGCAATAACGTTGCCTGGTAATTCCAATGCAACCAGTTCTTTATGCACTAGATGATCGTCTTGCAAATGCAGGTGATACCGTGTCTTATGCGGGTCATCTTAATGAAGACTCGTATGAGCTAGGGGAGCATGAATATTCTCTTCCTATGGGAATTGCTTATGATCTCGTGCTTACCAACCCGGGTGAGGGCATTTTGGTTACCGGAATGCTTCGTGCTGACGCAGTTGGTACGTGTGACCGTTGTCTTGAGGACGCACATCTCTCTTTAAACGCAGAGGTAGATGAGTATTATCTCTTTGAAGAGCCTGTAATTTCTGCAGATGATGAAGATGAGGCAGATTACGTTTTAGTAAATGCCGATAAAACCATCGATCTTGCAGAGGCTCTTTTGCCTTCGCTTGTTATGGAGACGCCTTATGTTGTACTGTGCAAGTCCGACTGCAAGGGACTATGCCCAGTATGCGGTTGCAATCTGAATGAAGAGGATTGCGGTCATGCAGCTCAGATTGAGCAGAAGCGAGAAGAAGAAAAGCTTGCTTCAAACCCGTTTGCGGCTCTCAAAAATCTTGTGATTGAGCCGGATTCGGAAGAGTAAAATAAAATTTCTTCTCCTAAATGGTGAAGAAATGCTGTATCTACGTACAAAATGTGTCAGTACGTGGTATAGTATCCAACGCATTATGTGAATGGGTCGCGCCCTCATATGTTTTAGGGGCGCTAGCAAGAGCAAAAGAGGTTTAAGATGGCAGTACCTAAACAAAAGAAGGGCCGCGGCGCAACCCACACCCGTCGTTCGGCAAACAGCAAGCTTAACGCAGCAGCTCGCTCTGTATGCCCACAGTGCGGCGCTCCAAAGCTTCCTCACCACGTATGCCCTAACTGTGGCTTCTACAAGGACCGTGAGGTTGTTGTTACTGAGTAACACTCATACATCGTATGGCCAAGAAGGCTGGTTCTTTAGGGGCCAGCCTTCTTTTTTATAGCACTAAGGAGTTATCATGCCCGTTATTTGTGTAGACGTTATGGGATCTGACCAAAGTCCTGAGGTTGTTCTTGAGGGAGTTCGTATGGCTCTTGAGAAGGACAAAGAGCTAGAGGTTCTTCTCGCCGGAGCTGATGAGTTTGTTACTCCTTTTGCAAGCAAGCATGAGCGCGCAAAGGCTTTGGTAACCACTGAAGTTATTGCCATGAGCGAGCATCCTGCTAATGCGGTTAGACAGAAGAAAGACGCCAGTATTGTAAGGGCTGCACAGGCAGTCAAGGCTGGAGAGGCTGACGGTCTTTTTTCGGCAGGCTCTACAGGAGCAGTGCTTACTGCAGCTACCTTTGGTATTGGTCGCATCAAGGGCGTAAAGCGCCCTGCACTTACCCTGATTCTTCCTGGACTTGGTGGCCATAAAACAGTCTTTTTGGATACTGGTGCTAACGCTGATGTGCGTCCAGAAGTTTTGGTGCAATTTGCACAAATGGGTAGGGCTTTTGCCAATGCATCGCTTGGAATTGAAAACCCAACCATAGGGCTTCTCTGCAATGGTTCTGAAGAGACCAAGGGTTCTGAGCTTGCTCTTTCATATCACGCAGCTCTTACAGAAGCGGCTATTAATTTTGGTGGAAATGCTGAGGGAACTGATATTTTAGGAAGCCGCTTTGACGTTATTGTGACAGACGGCTTTACAGGAAATGTGGCCTTAAAATCCATTGAGAGCACGGGTAAGTTTATTATGTCTAGCCTCAAAGACGCAATTAATTCCTCCAAGAAGGCTGCGTTTGGTGCACTTCTTTTGAAGGATGCTCTGAAGGCTACAGCAGCGGAACTTTCAGGAGATTCTGTTGGTGGCGCCTTCTTGCTAGGTGTTTCTGCACCTGTACTTAAAGGACATGGTGCTACCAGCTCTTCTGCTGTGTGCGCAGGAACACTTTCTGCAGCAAATGCAGTACGTGCCAACCTTATCGAGAAAATTTCTTCGTCAATTCAGCTGTAGTAAAAGCGCCTGTTGCA
>OFCM01000488.1_pt1 | contig 10944 bp, 8 predicted proteins | sample 1520841 | NCBI WGS metagenome assembly OFCM01 (sample SAMEA2699037, study PRJEB24076) | metagenome | biome: Human gut stool | place: Spain | collected 2012-11-21 | reverse complement strand
GCGTAGATTTCGGGGTCGCGCTGCCCGTCATCGCCGACCAGGAGCCAGCGCATGTGCGGGAACATGCGGGCCAGGCGGCGCAGCTCGCGGCGCTTGTGCTCGGGGCCCGAGCGGAACCATCCCGTGTTCGACGGGCCGAAGTCCGTCATGAGGAAGCCGCCGGCCGGATAGCCGGTGCGCTCCAGGAAGGAACGCACGGTCGGCACGACGTTCCACGCGCCCGTCGACAGGTACATGATGGGGGCGTGGGTGCCCTCGGGCACGCCCTCCGACGTGGCCGAGGAGGTGGTCAGCGTCGTCAGCAGATTCGCCATGCCGGGGACGGCCTCGCGCGCGGAGACGCGGTCGAGGAACGCGTGCTTCGCGGCCGTGACCAGGCGCGGCAGCATCGACACCATGACGGTGTCGTCGATGTCGGAAACCACCCCGAAATGCTCGTCGTCGGAGACGATGCGCAGACGCACGCGGGCGGGGCGTCCGGCGCGGATGCGGCCCTTGCGGGGGCGCTCGTGCATCGCCGAGGCCGGGGCGGGCAGCGGGGTCGCGGTGCGCAAGGTGGCGGCGAGCTTGGCGGCGGTGTCCTCGGACATGCCGAGGGCGCGCACGTCGCCCGCGTGCAGGACCTGAATGGTCGCGTCGTGCCAGCCGGGTTCGAGGCCGTGGCCCAGGACCGTGATGTCGACGAAGCCGCCGCGGTCCGCGAAGGCGAGCCTGCGCGCGTTACCGACCGTGACGAGCACGGGCTGGCGGGGGACCTGGGCGTTGAAAAACTGGCGCCACCCGCGCCTCGTCTGGAGCCAGGAGCGGCCCTCGTCGCCGCGCGCCATGAGGACGCGGCCGAGGATGCGGGCACTGCGCTGGGAGCCGATGCCTCCGAAGCCGACGACGCCCGGGTAGTACCAGCCCTGCGACATGACTGCGACCAGCAGAGTCGACGCGAACTCGCCGACGCCAGCCGTGAGGGCGAGCGCGAGCGAAGGGGATTCGTCGTCGATGAGAGGCGGTCGGAGGCGCATGAGGGCAATCATAGGGCCTCGACCCACCCGGAGCGCAAGAATCGGGGTTGCGTGGTCCTCAGTCGAGTGGAAGCGTCGGCATTGGGGCGGCAGCGGTGCCCCTGCGCAGGGCGGGCAGGCCGATAAGCATGAGGAGGACCATCGCCCAGCCGGATCCCGACATGGTGAAGAGTCCGCCGCGCGCGCCGATCGCGTCGATCGCGGGACCTGCGACCGCGGTGCCCAGGGAGGTCCCCAGGTTGATCGAGGTCGACATCCAGGTCAGGCCCTCGGTGAGCTTCGCGGGGGAGACCGACTTCTGGATGATGACGTTGACGTTCGTCATGGTGGGCGCGCAGGTGAGGCCCGTGATGAGGATGACGGCTGCCATCGTCCAGATGTTGAAGGCCACCGGGAAGAGGCTCATGCCGATCGCCATCGCGATCACACCGATCACGAACAGCTGCCAGGTGGGTCGCCGCCACGTGCGGGCACCGTAGATGAGCGCGGCCGTCAGCGAGCCGATCGAGAAGAGTGCGAGGAGGATACCGCCGAGCGCGGGGGTACCCAGCTCCTCGGTGAAGCTGACCATTGACACTTCCATCGCGCCGAACGTCATGCCCATGCCGATGTAGGTCGCCGCCATGACGAGGACGACGGGCTTGCGGATGACGGACTCGCGCGGGGCGCTCGGGTCGTGGGGGATGATGGCGGGCTCGGAGTCGCGGCGCGACAGGAAGAGGATGCCACCCACCGCCAGGCTTGCGATCGAGATGATGAGGCCGGTCGCGGGGTGCACCGCGGTGCCCAGGACCGTGGAGAGCACGGGACCTACGATGTAGACGAACTCGTCGACCGCGGATTCGAGGGCGTAGGCGGTCGTCAGCTGTCCGGGCTTGTGCAGGATCGTTGACCAGCGCGAGCGCACGAGCGCGCCGGGTGCGCCCCACGTGGCACCCGCGAGGGCTGCCGGGATGAAAAGCGTCCACGCCGGGGCGTGCATGAAGACGGCGGCGACCAGCGCGGACATCGACAGGACCGAGATCGTCCACGCGGGGCCCATGACGCGCAGCTGCCCGTGGCGGTCGACGCGGCGCGCGAGGATGGGCGCGCACAGAGCCATGACGATGATGTTGACCGCCGAGACGGCGCCGGCCAGCGTGTAGTTGCCGTACTCGGCGCGCACCATCAGGATCGTCGACAGGCCCACCATCGACATTGGCATACGCAGTACGAGGCCAGCCGCGGAGAACTTCCACGACTGACGGACACGCAGAATATCGAGATAGGTACCGAGCATCCTCTCATTTTACCGTTGGTCGGTGGGCGGAAAAGCCGCGCGGAGTGGGGCGTACGTAACCATCCGGGCCCCGCGCGCGGGAGGAAAAACCCGCTCAAATGGCCCTCGATTTGTGGCGCAAGAACCGGGCCCCGCGCGGGGGAGGAAAAACCTGGTGTCGCGATGACCGACGAGCGCTGGCAAGCCGGGCGGCGCGCGGGAGGGGACACCGCGAAGAAGCCACGGCCTCGTCCGTGGGGGACGAGGCCGTGGCCAGGATCGGGGAACGGCTTCAGTCGGTCACTTCGAAGACGCCGGTCTGGCCCTTTTCCGCCAGGGAGAGTGCGTGGTTGACGAAGGCGTAGTGGCCGGCCTCGAGGGGCGTGAACTCGACGAAACCGCCCTCGGCGGCACCCAGGGACAGGACCTGGCCCCAGCCGCCCCCGCTCCCGCCGCCGCGGATCACGTAGGTGCCCTCGCGCCACACCGTGTCGAACTGGGTGCCCACGACGTGGAAGGTGGTCGCCAGGTTGGGGCCCGCGTCCATGACCCACACGCGCACGCGCTCCTTGGTCTTGATGGGGATCGGGTGTGCCTTGTACTGGAAGGGAACGTCGTTGAAGGCCATTGCGTTGGGTTGCAGGGCCGACAGGAGGGACGCGTCGGCGCTCTGCCCGTCCGCGCCCAGGTAGAGCTCGGAGGCGACCATGACGTACTCGCGGTCGACCTTGTCGAGGTCGGTCGGGTCAATGATGACGGCGCCGAACATGCCGTTCGCGATGTGCATCGACATGGGCGCGGTCGAGCAGTGGTAGAGCCAGATGCCCGCGTTCTTCGCAACAAACGTGTATTCGAGGCTCTGCCCGGGCTCGATGGAGCGCATGACGTTGTCGGGGGCGACGAGGCCCGCGTGGAAGTCCAGCGAGTGGCTCATCGTCCCGTTGTTGACCAGCGTGATGTGGAAGGTGTCGCCGATGTGTCCGCGCAGGATCGGGCCGGGTGCCTCGCCGTTGAAGGTCCACGTCTGGCGGGTCAGCGTGTCGGTGACGTTGGTGGTCTGCTCGGTGACCGTGAAGGTGTAGTAGCGCTCGGTTTCGCTGGTCGCGGCCGGTAGGGCGGGGTCGCGCGCGTCGATGGACGCCGCGTAGTCGGTCAGCTCGGTCGCCGTGGCCGGCCCGCCGGTGGCGTCCTGGCCGTGGTCGTGCCCCGCGTGGCCGCTCGAGGCCGAGGGCCCCGAGGAGGACGAGGCGCCCGTCGCCTGCACGTGCAGCGTCATGCCCATCTCGCGGTGACCCGGCAGGGAACACCAGCCCTCGACGTCGCCGCCGATGACGCCGAGATCCAGCTCCTTCGTCTCACCCGACGCCAGGGACCCGGAGGACACGCCCGTCTCAAACACCAGGTCGTGGCGCTGATCCCCCGAATTCGTGAAGTCGATGATCAGGCGGTCACCAACCGGCACCTCGATGTGGTTGGGGGTGAACGCCATGCCCTCGACGCCCACCGACACGCGGGTCGTGTGCCCGGTCGGCGTCACGGACGAGGCCGTGGCCCCCGATGCGGTCCCCGTGCCCGACGTGGTGGGCGCGGACGGGTTGGATAGGAAGATCGCCAGCGCGAGTGCCACGACGGAGACGACGCCGATGATCGCGCCCGCCGTGCGGCTCATGGGCGAGTGGTCGCCCGCCGGGCTCATGCGCAGCTTCGGCGTTCCCGTCGAGCTACCCTTCGGGGCGGACGTTGTGCGGGCGTCTCCTCCCGATGAGGGTGACGCAGACAGGTTCAGGTCAGCCACGGCGGCCTCCTTACGTGGTGGTGGGGGATTGGGCGGCGCGCTTGACACGCGCCTGGGCCACGCCGCAGCGGGCCATGAGGACGATGTCGACGACGTAGGTGGCCAGCAGGACCACCCACGCGGCGATGGTGAGGCGCTCGGCGGGCACGCCGCCCAGGGATGCGACGGCGAGGGCAAACACTGCGGCCACGTTGCGAGCCGCCTCCCGGATGGGCGCCCCGGCCTCGAGCACGCCGACCCCGACGCGCACCGCGGACGGGCCGCCGCCGATGACGACGGGCATCAGGTAGGTGAGCGCGCCGACGAAGAGCTGGCCCACGCCGGCCGCGCCGAGGATCGGCAGCCACGGCAGGAACGCCGCGCGCAGGCCGGTCGCGTCCGCGGCCTCGAAGGCGCGCAGGGACGCTCCCGCGCCGGCGACGAGAATCCAGGCGGCACCCAGCATGAGGGACCATGCGCCGTACTCGGCCGGGCCCTTCGCGAGGGCCGCGCGAAGGAGTGGAACGCCCACGCCCAGCGCCGCCGCGCCCACGACGACGAGGAGCCCCACCGACGCCACGCGCATCGACCCGGCCACGACTCCCGCGCCCGCGACGAGGAGAGCGGCCACCCACAGGGGCAGGGCGCTCGTCGCGAAGGACACCGCCCGCGGATCCATGCGCGTACGCATCGCGGTCGGCCCCAGCGTCACCAGGGTCCCACCCATCGTCAGGCCCACCCAACCGGCCACACCCGCCAGCGCGTGGGCGACCGTCAGACGATCCCGGGCCTCGGCCAGCCACGCGGGTGCGTTCGCATCAAACATGGCCACCGTGACGAAACCGGCCAGCAGCGCGCCGACCACCAGGAAGAACGCCGCCGCGATGTAGTAGCGGATAATCACCGCGAAACGCGACGCCAGGCGCTCGCGGGACGCGGTGAGCAGCGCCCACCCGTGCCATGCGGCGATCACGCCGACGACCGTCGCGCCGGTGACGGTCGCGTGCCACATTCCCGACCACATGGCGCCGATGAGGAGCAGCAGGGAAAGATTGAAAGCAATGATGCGCACGGTATTGTCGCGCCCGGCGCGTCGATCACCCGGGGCCAGATGCGCGAGTGCGCGCGTGAAGTACCAGGACCACTGGAAGATCCCGTTCGACAGGACGCCCAGGGTCACCAGGTGGATCATCGTCCACAGGTTCTGCGGGATACGGCCTCGGGCGACGATCGTGACCGCGGCGCACGCCGCCGCCGCGCACATCCACACCGAGGTTGCGCGGTCCGTGCGGGGGACGCGAGGCTTGGTCATCGCACCTCCCGTCCGCCCGAGGACGCTGGAGCCGCAGGCCCGGCCCCGGCCTCGTCGCTGAGGCGGCGTTCGCGCGAGACCGCGCGCGCCCGGCGAATCGTTACCGTCAGCGTCGTGGCGACGAACAGGAGGACGCCCACGACACCCAGCGTGCCGCCGAGGCGCCACGGGTAGGCAGCCTCGCGCGCGCCCGCGAGGAGGCGCAGAGCGAGGGAAACCTGCAGGAACGCGAAGGGAACCCACATGGCGGCGTGGTAGGGGACCTCGCGCCGAGCGACCGCCGGGATGATGACCGGCGCATGGGCGAGCAGCATCGAGACGACGAAACCGATCGTGACCGCGTGGACGCCGGCGTCGTACCCGTACCCGTCGAAGGCCGGGGGTGCGATGACCCACATCAGCGCGGGAACGAGCGCCCATGCGTAGCCGCTCAGCATGCACACGGCGGCCAGGCGCGGCAGGCCCTTCATGCGCACGGTGCCGCGCGCGACGTCGTGCCACGCGGTGTCCACCATGAGGGCGCCGAGCGACAGACCGATCAGCGGGTAGCCGACCGCGGGAGAGTAGAGCGCGACCGTCAGGCCCACCATGAGTGCGGCACTCTCGGCGGTGATGCGCCGCTCCGTGGAGCCGGACGCGAAGGCGAGTCGCGCAAGTTCGACGCGCTCGCCGACGATCGTGACGATCAGGAAGGCCAGCCACCACGGGACAGCGCGCGGCGTCTCGAGGCCTCGCCACCACAGGAGGATGCCGCCCAGCCCGATGAGTGCGCCCATCAGCTGGATGAGGACCGCGTGGGTGGCCTGTCTGCGCGCCCACACGTAGCAGTAGATGGCGCTCAGCGTCGCCAAACCGAGGGTGATGAGGAAGCCGGGCATCATCCGCTCGGGCGAAAAACCAGTCAGGTGGGCGGCGAGGAAACGTGGGATCGGCAGACCCGCGAGCGTCGCGCGAACGCCCTCGTTCAGGGAAACGACGACCGCGCTGACGGCGCCCGCGCCGGTCAGTAGGGGAGCCGCGTACGCCCACGCGCGCCGCCCGTCGGACTGCAGGGCGACCGCGCGCTCCAGGCAGATCGCGGTGCCCAGGAACCCGTAGATCATGAGGAGTCCGTGCACGGTCCCCAGGCTCGTCGAGGCCACGGGCGCGAGCGCCCCGAGGCGCACGAGGGAGGCGTCCAGGCCCGCGAGGAGCGCGATGCCGGCCAAGAGGAGGAACGCGAGACGGCCGGCGGGCAGGCGGGGGATGGCTGGCCTCGTCGTCGTTGCGGACGAGGCATGGGCTGGCGCATCCGCTCCCGCGGAGTGTGCGGGTCGGCGTGCCTCGCTCATGTTGGCTCCTGGAGGTGGTGGGTGTGAGTCAGGCCCCGGTGGGGGTGACAGTGCCAAGGTAGCCGCCCCGTCACCAATTTTCTAGGGGTGTGAGCGGTAAAAATGTGCGATAGGGGAGTATGGGCGCCCCGAATGAATGGGTGCGCGTCAGGTTTCCGTCCGGTAATATTGTCCAGGTCACGCATCTATGAACACAGGAGTGGACGATGAGCGATCTTTCATTTGTTGCCGGCGAGTTCCCTCGCCTCGCTTCGACGGCGCGCGAGGCAGCAGAGGCTGTTCGTTCTGCTCGCCCCGAGGGCGGAGCCAGCGCGTTTGCCTCGGCGATGCCCGGCACGAGCCTGTCGTCGCAGATGCATGGCGTCGAAGATAAGTTCGCGGATCAGGCAACCAAGACGGGCACGAGCCTGGACGAGCACGCCGACTCGCTCGAAGCTGCCGAGCGCGACTTCATCGCCTCCGAAGACGAGAACAGCCAGCTCATCGGTTCCATCATCGAGGGCAACAGATACGGTGGGGGCTCGGGTTCCGGCTCTGGCGGTGGACAGGGGCATGAGAATCCGCGACTCGTTCCTCTTCCCTCACCGAGCAATGGTGGTCAGCCGACTCATCACGGTCCGCGTCTTCCTGGTGACCCAGACAAGCAGAAGGGGAATCACAGGGACGGTGGGCATCGCCGCCGCCACCAACCCCGCCCTCGCACGGGTCGGCCGAAGGTTGAGCCCATGCCCTATGACCCAGTCGGGCCGATCAAGCCCTTGGATCCGATCATCACAGGGCCGACCGGTCCCCGCCCCCTTCCGAAACCTGCCATCGAGCTTCCCGAGGTGCCTCCCGTGAAGCTGCCCAGGATGGGAAACCCGACCCCGATAGTGGATCCAATCGAGCCGCTGGATCTGGGAGCCAATCGCTTTAGCGCAGAACTCGGAGGGTAGTCGTCACAATGAAGTGGTCCGATCTCCTGCAGTGGGAGGGCTCATCCCTCAGCCAGCAAGCACAGGGATATGAAAAGAGCGCGGAGTTACTGGCGAACGTGCGTGAGAGTCTCGACGCCCAACTGAGCTCTCTGACCGCGCACGGGCGTACCGTCGATGCCGCCCGTAGTGCGCTGTTCAAGCTGTGCGGAGACGTCGAACGGCAGGAGGGTAAGCTCAAGGCCCTCGCCAGCATCTTTAACGAGGCCTCGGAGGGCGCACAAAAAGTCGGATCAGCGGCCAGGAATCTAGATGGCACCGCCGTGAATAACTTCCTCCACATCGGACCGGATGGATCTGTCCATTACGTTGGTCCGCACAATGTATCTCCGATCGATGCGGTGGCGATCAAGAAAAACATGGCGATCGTGTCTGGTCAGGTGGGCGCGATCATGAAGACGGCAGCCAGCGTCGTTCAGAACACGCAGAGCAAACTCGCGGCAATGGGTGGAGTGGGAAGCTCCTACGCGAATGGATCGACCAGTGGTAGCCGCGGCCCGACGAAGAAACTCCAGCTTCCACCCAAGGGGGCTTCCGAAAAGGAAGTGGCGGACTGGTGGTCCTCGCTCAGCGACGCCGACAAAGAACAGATGATCAAGGCCCACCCCCAGGAGATCGGCAACCTGAACGGCATCGACGGAACGTCGCGTGACAAGGCGAACCGCATCTACCTGAAGGACGCCACCGCGCGGGAAGAGAAGAAGCTTGAGCGTCTCAAGGACCGCTACGGCACCCATCCGTCGCGCCGCGAGCGCCAGGAACTGGAACGTGTTGAAGAGCGAGTGAAGGCACTGAAGAATGTTCAAAGCACGCTCGATCGGGAACAGCCCTCGCCGCAGGGAGACGGGACCCCACGCCAGCTCCTGAGTCTGGAGACTTCGGGCAAGCGGGTGCTCGCCGCCGTCGCTCAGGGCAACGTCGACACGGCCGATCATATCGGCGTGATTGTCCCGGGTCTGTACTCCAACGTTGCGAACAACTTGGGCAAGTACGATGACGATGCGAAGATTATGGGCGCGAACGTGAGGAAACACGCTCACGGCGAGAGTGTCGCAATGATCTCCTACCTGGGCTACGAGGCACCGCAGAATATCGCAGAGGTGACGGATATCGGTTACGCCAGGAGGGGCGCAGATAAACTCGCTGGATTCCTGGACGGTCTCGATGCGTCGCGCGAGCGCGGCGCGGGCGACGCGCACATTACCGTCGCGTCCCACTCCTACGGGTCGACGACCGCCGGTATTGCGCTCACAAAGGTCGATTCGGGTGTCGTCGATGATCTCATCCAGTTTGGCTCGCCGGGCTCAGGCGTCCAGGACGTCTCGGAGTTTAAGCTTGAGAAGGGCCACGCCTGGGTCAGCGCCACCGACTATTGGCAGGACATGGTCCAGGGCATGGGCGACGACGGTCGCTTCGGAAAGAATCCCGCCAAGATGCCGGGCTACAACCACCTGTCCGGCGATGTTGGCGACAACGTTGATAAGTCGCAGTTCTATCCGTTCCGCAAGCATGGTGGATACTTCAACGAGGGCAGCAAGGCGCTCGACGACATTTCACGGGTCATCGCGGGACGAGGTAAGAAGTGAAGCGCCCGCCCATTGGGGTGCTTGCTGTTTTTCTAGCAGTGGTGTGCGCCGCGTGCATACCTTTCGCAGGAGGAAAAAAGTTGAACACGGAACAGAAGGAAGACCTGGAGCGCGCGGCGTCTCTCGAACCCATCGAGGCGTTCAAACGCGACGTGGAACCGGCGATCATCCGGGCACGCAATGAGGTCATGACGCGTGAGAACTACCGTAGCTACGACGGGAACGACTATATTTCTCAGCTGAGCGTTGGCGACCAGACGCTGTATCGAATGATTTCGCGGTCCTACGACTTTGATGAGCATGATCCGCAGCGCGTGCAAGAAGCGTTTGACGGCGAGCTCAAGCCGTTCGGTTTTGACCTGCGCCGCGATACCTACGCCGCCGACGGTGGGTCGACCGACACCGTCCTGGTATGGACGAGCGAACGCTATGGGGTCACTGTCGACATCATGGTCTCGCAAAGCTGGCTGACGTCGCTCAACTACTACACGGGATACTTGCGCAGCGACGGCACGTCCGCTAATCCCCAGGAGCTGGCGGACATTCCGGGACGCGTGCCCGAGTGGTTCGACGCGGCTGCCACTGGCGCGCAATCCTGACGACACCCATCGGAGTTATCTTTTCGACGGACGAGGGGGGCGGCGCTCGTATGAGCGCCCCCCGCGCAACCCGCGCCAGCGGGCAGCGCGAGAAACTAGGGAACTTGCTCCTCGAAGATGTTCCCGACAAGTGCATGGACGTCGATGCAATTGGGATCAGGGCGTGGTCGGCCTTCGGCATAAGCGAGTCGAGCCGCAGCCAAGTCTGCAAGACGAATAGCTTGGATAACGATAACGCGACGCAGCCCAGCGGAAACTTCACCGCGTTCGTGCGCGACGGCCGCAACACGAGCGAGCGTCTCCGCACGCCGTGCAATTCGGACATCCGGGTGCTCACGATCCTCGCGGTACTCCTCGGGAATCAAGTTGAAGCGATAAGATTTCGGTAAATCAACAAGAGGAGAAATAGGCGGAATCTTCTCATTGAGGATGGCGTGGTAGCTCGACTGTTCGATTGCATGGACGTACACGGAGTACTCCAGTGAATCAAATGCGGCGCTTCGTTCTTTCCTGTCGGGGTAAGTGTCCAGCAGGTAATCCGCTGGAAAAAACTCGACCTCTGCAACTTCAAACGGATCCAGAATTCTGTAGGCGAGAGTGTCGCTGCGCTGACCTCTGAGATGTCGACCAATTCGAGTCCCAAAGTCCTCCGTTGTTTGGCCAACGTAGATGGGCTCACCGTCGAAGTCGTAAAAGGCATACACTCCGACGCACTTACCGAGTCGCTTACGCGTCAGAGCCACCACGAAGTTGAGAGCCGACGACAGATGTGCACGAAACAGCTGCACGAAACGCGTGGGCATCTCGCGCTTCAGCGGTGGCTTGATTTCTGAATCCGGTGAACCGTACGAGGCGATTCCAGTACTAGCCATGAGCAGCTACTTTCAGTGATGAGAAATCCTGGCTGAATTCTTGACGAACCAAGGGCATGAGGTAGTTCTTTCCGAGCCAAGCAACAACAGGGACGGCAACCGCGTCGCCGAAACCAAAACGAATTTGGTTATCCGTGGCATCGCCGAAGTTATAGTCGGGGATGCCCATGAGGGATGCATATTCATGAGGAGTCATCCAACGTACAGCAACCTCACCCTTGC
>OFCM01000483.1_pt1 | contig 11015 bp, 9 predicted proteins | sample 1520841 | NCBI WGS metagenome assembly OFCM01 (sample SAMEA2699037, study PRJEB24076) | metagenome | biome: Human gut stool | place: Spain | collected 2012-11-21 | reverse complement strand
GCCCTGCCGCCGCCCACGGGCACCGCGACCAGGCCCCGCGCCTCGAAGCCTGCCCGTGCCCTCCGGACCCTCCGGCCCCCTCCACACCAGATTCATCAATTTCGCACGTAATTCCCGTGCGAATGCTTCAAGATTTGAATTGTGATCGTTGGTATTTCAACGTTTCTGAGTGTTGTTGAAATTACATGTAATCGAATTACGTGCGAAATTGGGGGAGGTTCACGTTGGTGGGGCGAGGTGAGTGTTGGTGCGTGACTTTCTTCTCCCTGCGTGGCTTGTTGTTGGTGGGAGCGGTACAAAGTTCTCCCTGCTCGGGTAAAACTGGTCAAAAAGGGCGGTTTCGGGTGTGCTGGGAGAGTTTTGTACCGGTTGGGCCCGCCAGGCCAATGTGCCGGGAGAGTTTTGTACCGGGTGGGCCGCCGAACTGGATACGCCAGGCGAGTTTTGTACCGGCACCGGCCCCGCGTGCGGTACAAAGTTCTCCCTGCTTGGTCTGGTGGTGGGCGAATGCGCGAAAAAGTTCGCCCAGCGCACGAAAAATGGCCCAAAATCGGCGGTTTGTGGCGTGCTGGGCGAGTTTTTTCGCGAAAACACTGTAGTAGGGGCTGCGCTGGGCGAATTTTGTCGCGGGTGAGCCTGTGAAGGCCCCGCGCTGGGCGAACTTTGTCGCACATGATGCCAGCCCCGTGCCGGGAGAGTTTTGTACCGGTTCAGCGCGCCAGGGCAGCCGCCCCCACCGCCCGGCGTGCCCGTCGGAATCAGTCCTGGTGACCTGCCCGGGCCAGGCGCTTGGCGCGCACGGAGGAGACCAGCCAGTCGGCGCTCAGGCACGCCAGCGCCACCCACACGACGCCCATCGCGATCCAGCGGAATGCGGGCACGCTCTCGTGGAAGATGAACACGGCGACGAGGAGCTGCAGGGTCGGGCCCAGGTACTGCAGGAAGCCCATCGTCCCCAGGGTCAGGCCTCTTGCCGCCGAGGCGAACATGATGAGCGGGATCATCGTCAGCGCGCCCGCTCCCACCAGGAGGGCCAGGTGAACGGGCCACGACAACCCGGAGCCGTCGGAAGACGCGATGGCGTGGAAGGATGTGGAGGACGTGGCCACCAGATACGCGTAGTAGCCCAGCAGGAAGGGCGAGACCGCCGCGGTCTCGATCGCCATGCCCGCGAGCGGGTCGACGCGCGCGGCCACGTCCTTCTTCACCAGTGAATACAGGCCGAACGTCAGTGCGAGCGTGAGGGAGACGATGGGGACCGCGCGCTGGCCGATGACGAGAATGATGACGGCGATGACGCCGAGGGCCAGAGCCACCTGCTGGATCGGGGTGACGCGCTCGCGCAGCACGATGAGGCCCAGCGCGACCGTCACGAGGGGGTTGATGAAGTATCCAACCGCCGCATCAGTCGTATGGCCGGCGAGGACCGCGTACACGTACACCGACCAGTTGACGACGATGAGCGCGCCCGCGACCGCGAGGCGCCACAGGGCTCCGCGATCCGCGATGAGTGCGCGCACCTTCCCGAGCGACCCCGTCACAGCGAGCGCAACCACGCAGAAGAACAGGCCCCAGACCGCACGGTGGACGATGACCTCAACGGCGCCGGCGGGGGAGAGCAGCGAGAAGTACAGGGGGAAGAAACCCCAGATCACGTAGCAGGAGACGCCGAGGGCGAGTGCGCGTGGATCGTTCTTCTGGGTGCTCATGCACCCAGTGTATGAACATCGTGTGGGCAGACGCCGCCGCGGGAATGGCCATGATCACCTGGCGAGAAAGCGTGAGGGGCCACGTCGTCCCCCGTAATAAGGGAGGCCTCGTCGATGCCGAGGACCACGCCGAGGGCCTCCAGGTAGCGTTCCTGCTGGCTTTCCTCGCCGGCCCGGCGCGCCATGACGGTCGGGTTGTGGATGAGGCGCGCCGCCAGGTGGCGCAGTGCACGGGCCGCGTCCTCGGTCGAGAGGGGAGCGTCGCCGAGGCGGTCGATCTCCTCCTCGACGATGCGGAAGACGCGCGAGCGCAGGTGTCGCACGACGGGGTCCATGGAGCGTGCGCCGAGGCCGCGTTCGAAGGATGAGACCTCCTCGTCGATGATGGCGCGTGCGCGCTCAAGTGCGTCGGCATCGGCGGCCGGGACCGACGCCTGGATGGTCGGCAGGTCGATGAGCGTCACGTTCGGCAGTGACGCGACAGAGCTTTCGGTGTCGCGCATGAGCGCGAGGTCCAGGACCACGGTGGGCCCGGATGCAGCGGCCATGTCGCGGGTCAGGATGGGGCTTCCGAGCCCTCGGCATGTCACGACTAGGTCGGCGCGCTCCAGCGCAGAGGGTAGGCCTGCGCGGTCGACCCAGCCGATGCCTCGTCCTCGGGCAAACTCTTGGGCGCGCCCGGACGTCGAGTAGACGGACACGTCCGATGCGCCGAGCGCGTTCAGGGCGCTGACGGTCGCACCGGCGTAGGCGCCCGTGCCGACGATGAGCACGCGCGTGTCTTCCCACGGTCCCAGGTGGGCGGCCGCCATGTCGAGGCCGACGGCGACGACCGAACGGCCCGCCCCGGCCAGTCCGGTCTCGGTGGCGACGCGGCGCGAGGTGGCCGAGGCCCGTTCGGCGGCGCGCCCCAGGTCGCAGCTGAGGGTCCCGTCCTCCCAGGCCGTGCGCGCGGCGCGGCGCATCTGCCCGGCGATCTCGCGCTCGCCGATAACCATGGATTCCAGCCCGGATGCCGTCGAAAACAGATCGACGAGGCCGTCGCGTCCCCACAGGTGCCGCAGCTGTACGTCGGCGCGCGGGGCGTGGGCGGCGGTGGCGAGTTCGCGCTCTACCGCGTCCTGGAGCGCGTGGGGGTCGGCCGAGGCCGGGGCGTCGACGTAGATGGTGACGCGGTTACAGGTGCGCAGGACCATGACTCCGCGCGCGTTCGGCAGCGAGCGCGTGAGGGTAGGGCCGAGGTCGGTCGCGCCGGAGAGCCGGGCGATGTCGTCGAGGGGGGCGTAGCGGTGGTCCGCGGAAAGCACATGAATAGTCACAACGCGTCCATTTAAGGGCACGCGGGTAGAGCGGGCAGTGGAGAGAAGCTATTTATGTTGGTGACGCCGTGTCATTTCGGAATGTCGGCGAAATAAATGGCGCACTCACGCGGATAAATGCGCGTAAAGACAGGTGATTCCACGCTTTTAAGACGTGTGAGAAATTGTCTTGAACTAGACTGGAAGCAGACGGAAACGCGCGAATTAACGCATGAAAACATCATTAAATTAAGGGAGATACATGACGAAGCCCCCGCTGATCGCCGCCCTGACCGGGCGACGCGGGCCCACCCCCGTGTGGTTCATGCGTCAGGCTGGGCGCTCCCTGCCGGAGTACCGCCAGCTGCGCGCGGACGTCGGCCTGCCCATGCTCGAGGCCTGCCTGCGCCCCGACGTGGCCGCCGAGGCGACGGTGCAGCCTGTGCGACGCCATGGCGTGGACGCGGGCATCTTCTTTTCGGACATCATGGTCCCCCTGCGCTTGGCCGGTGTGGGTGTCGAGATTGAGTCGGGTGTCGGCCCGGTCCTCGATCATCCCTATCGCACGCGCGAGAGCATCGATGAACTCCTGAGTCATCGTTACGGGGAGGGGTCCTGGACGGATTCCAGCGGGCGCGTGCGCGACTGCGCCGAAGGGGCTCAGGCGGTGCGCGATGGCGTTGCGACGGCGGTCCGCGAGCTGGGCTCCACACCGCTCATTGGATTCGGCGGCGCCCCCTTCACCCTGGCCGCGTACATGGTCGAGGGGCGTCCCTCGCGCGATCACATGGCTGCGCGCGCGCTCGCGGCGTCCGACCCGGGCGCGTGGGACGCCCTCATGAGCTGGTGCGCGCGCGTGAGCGCCGACTTCATCACCTCTCAGGTCGAGGCGGGCGCCAGCGCCGCGCAGCTCTTCGACTCGTGGGTGGGGTCCCTCTCGCCTCGTACCTATCGCGAGTCCGTCGCGCCGTATTCGCGCATGGTTGCGCAGCGCGTCGCCGGCGTCGTCAGCCCGGTGACGGGTGAGCGCGCTCCGCTCATCCACTTCGGGACAGGCAGCGCGCCGATCCTGTCCGATATGGCCGAGGTCGGTGCCGACTGCGTGGGCGTGGACTGGAAGACGGACCTGTCGTGGGCCGTCACTCAGGTGCCCGGAAAGGCCGTGCAGGGAAACTTAGATCCCGCGCTGTTGCAGGCCCCGTGGCCCGTTATCGAACAGGCTGTTCGAGATATCCTCGACGCCGGGCGCGCTGCCCCCGGCCATATCTTCAACCTCGGGCACGGCGTGCCGCCCACGACCGACCCCGACGTCCTGACGCGCATCGTCGAGCTGGTCCGCGAGCTGGATGATGCTCGATGAGCGCGCTTGATGCCATTCCCACCAACCCCGGCGCAGTCGTCGTCGGCGGAGGCATCGCCGGAGCCGTGAGCGCGTGGGAACTGGCCCGCGCGGGCGTGCGACCCCTCCTCATCGAGGCGCGCGGCTACCTGGGCGGCCTCATCGCCCGCGGCACGGTCGGTGGCGTGGACGTGGACCTGGGCGCGGAGACATACGTCCTGCGCGGTACCGACACCTCGTCGATCGTGGACGCCCTGGGGCTGACTTCGGTCGAGCCCGCCGGCTCGGGTGCCCGCCTCTATGCCCCCGCCCTGCGTGGCGGCTGGGAGCTGCGCCCCTTCCTGCGCGACTCGTTCCTGGGCATCCCCGCCCACCCGGACGCGCCCGACTGCGAGCGCGTGCTCGGCGAGGATGGGGTGCGCCGCGCCCTGAAGGATCGCTCGATGGGCGGCGGCGTCGGCATGGACGAGGCCGGGGACACCCTGGCCGGTTTCGTGACCGCGCGCATGGGGCAGGATGTGCTGGAGCGCTCGGTGCGGCCGATCATCGCGGGTATCTACACTGCCGACCCGACCATGCTGGCGACCGATACGGTCGCCCCCGGCCTGCGCGCAGAGACCGCTCGCCGCGGATCCCTGGCCGCTGCGGTCGAGGCGCGCCTGGCCGCCGCGGGATCGCGCCGCACCCCCGAGGCCTGCGTCGAGGGAGGCATGTTCGTCCTCGTCGACGCGCTGCGGGCCGCCATCGAAGAGGCCGGGGGAACCGTCCTGACCCGCACGGGCGCGTTCGTGATGACGCGCGCAGCCGCGGGATGGACCCTCGAGTGCGGGCCGACCAAGCCCGGGCCGACCCCCGGAGCCGAACCCGTGCCGAGCGGGCCGGGCGTGAGCGTCACGACGGAGCGCCTCGTCCTCGCCTGCAGCGCCAGCGCCGCCCTGCGCCTGTTGACCCAGGCGCGCATCCCCGGCCTCGTGCCCGATGTGAGCGTTCCCGAGGGCGCGCCCATCGCGCGCCTCACCCTGGCCGTCCACGCCCCCGAGCTGGACGACGCGCCCGTCTCCCAGGGCCTCCTGGTCGCGCCCGCCCCCGCCGACGAGCGGCCGGTGGCGGCCAAGGCCCTGTCCCACCTCAACGTCAAGTGGCCCTGGCTCGCCGACCAGTGTGCGCCCCACACGCACCTGCTGCGCCTGTCCTACGGGCGCCTCGGCGAGGTCGAACCCGACGTCACCGTCGAAGGGGCCCTGCGCGACATCCGCACGCTCACAGGCGTGGACATCGCCCCCGAGGCCGTCACCGACCACCTGCTCGCCCGCTGGAACGGCACGCTCCCGCCCCTGCCCCCCGAGTATCGCAGCCGCGTCGCCGCTCTCGAGGAACAGGTGCGTCCCCTGGGGGGCGTGGCGCTCACGGGTGCCTGGGTCGCTGGAACCGGCATCGCCTCCGTCGTCAGACACGCCCGCGCGGGCGCGAAAGGACTGCTATGACCACGCGGACATTTGTGCTGGGAACCAGGGGATCGCGCCTGGCGCTCGCCCAATCCACTACCGTCGCGCGGGCGATCGAAGAGGCCGGGGCTCGCCTCGGCGAGGACGTGCGCGTCAAGCTCGAGGTCGTGCGCACGCACGGCGACGTGTCCACGGCGCCCCTGGCTGCGTTCGGCGGCGTCGGCGTGTTCGCCGCCCAGCTGCGGCTCGCCCTCCTACAGGGGGAGTGCGACCTGGCCGTCCACTCCTTCAAGGACCTGCCCACCGCCCCCACGCCGGGCCTGCGCATCGCGGCCGTCCCGCAGCGCGAGGACCCCCGCGACGCCCTGTGCGCGGCCGACGGGGCGACGCTGTCGTCGCTGCCCGCGGGCGCGCTCGTCGGTACGGGCTCGCCCAGGCGCGCCGCCCAGGTGCTCGCCGCGCGCCCCGACCTGTTTGTCCGCGACCTGCGCGGCAACGTCCCGACGAGGCTCTCGCGCGTGCGCGGCGTCGACCTGGGCGCCGACGCTGGCACCGCGCCCTTCGCCCTCGGCACGGGCGATCGCCTCGACGCGGTCGTCCTCGCCCTTGCTGGGCTGCGACGCATCGGCCTCGACGCCCACGCCACCGACGTGCTGGACCCAGCCATCATGATGCCCGCCCCCTCGCAGGGAGCCCTCGCCATCGAAACGCGCGACGAGGACGACCCGCTCCTGCGCACCCTCCTGGACGCCCTCAACGATCGGCCGACCGCGCTCGCGGCCAGTGCCGAGCGCGCCGTTTTGTCCACACTGGGCGCGGGGTGCGCGGCGCCCGTGGGCGCGTTCGCTCGCGTGGACGAGGCCTCCTCGGCCCTCCTGCTCGACGCGCGCGTCATGAGCGTCGACGGACGCGAGCGGGTCGAGGCGAGTGGTGCGTTAGCGCTCACGGGCACGGTAGATCGTGGTGACGATGCGCTGGACGAGGCCATGCCGGTCGAGGCCGCCCGCCTCGGCGAGGACGTGGCGCGCCAGCTGCTCGCGGGAGGCGCCGCCGAGGTCACCGACCTGGGGGCGACGAAAGCGCCGAGGCAACCCTCGTGAACGAGCCCTCAGTGAGCGAAGCCCCGGTGACCTTACCCCACGTGAGCGGCCCCGTTGTGCGTGATCCTGTTGTAAGCGGCCCCCTGAGCGGGCGTCGGATCCTCCTGACCCGCGCCAAGCCCGACGACGCCATCGCGCGCGCCCTGCGCCTCGCCGGGGCGCAGGTAGATGCTCTCGCCCTCACCGTGTCGACGCCGCTGAAGTCCGCGCAGCTCGACGCGGCGCGCGGCCGACTCGCTGACGGCGGATACGCGTGGGTTGTGTTCTCCTCATGGAGGGCCGCACGCGCCGTCGTTTCCTGCCTTCCACGTGCGCGCTCGCGCGGCACGCGCATCGCGGCCGTCGGCGAGGCCACGGCCCGATGGGTCGTCGACCACGCGGGCGTGAGCGCCGCCCTGACCGGCGCCGGGTCCGTCGCCGCGCTGCTTGCGTGCTTCCCCACCTCGGACTCTGGCGCGCGCCCGATCCTCATCCCCCGGTCGGCGCTCGCCCCCGATACGCTGCCGGACGGGCTGCGGGCGCTGGGTTGGAGCGTCGAGGCCGTCGACGCCTACACCACCACTCCCGCGGGTGTCGGCGATATTGACGCCGATATCGCCGGGAATTTCCGCGCGGGTCACTACGACGCGGCGATCCTCACAGCCTCCTCCCAGGCGCGCGCCCTCCCCCCGCTCCTCGGCCTGCCGCCCCCCTCAACTCGGGTCGTGACCATCGGCGCGCCCACCGCCGCCACCGCCAGGCGGCAGGGGATCGCGGTCGCGGCCCAGGCCTCGTCCCCCACACCCGATGCCATCGTCCGCGCCCTCGCCGACGCCCTCGCCCGCCCCACCCACGCCGACGCACCCGAAGAAAGAAACTCATGACTACCGTCCCTGAATCCGTCACCTCCTACCTCGCCGAGGCCGGGGTGGACTCCTCCCCGATCCCGACGATCCGCCCGCGCCGCCTGCGCTCGACCCCCGCGATGCGCGCCCTCGTGCGCGAAACTCACGTCGACCCCGCCAAGCTCATCTGGCCTGTCTTCGTGCGCGACGACATCGACGAACCCCGCGAGATCGCGGCTATGCCGGGCCAGTACCAGCACACGATCGACTCGCTGCGCCGGGCCGCCGTGCAGGCCGCCGAAGTCGGCGTGGGCGCCATCGACCTGTTCGGCGTGCCCGCCCACCGCGACGCGATCGGCTCCCAGGCGTGGGCGGAGGACGGGATCCTCAACCGTGGCCTCGCCGCCGTGCGCGCCGAGGTCGGCGACGCCCTCGTCGTGTGCGCGGACACCTGCCTGGACGAGTTCACCGACCACGGGCACTGCGGCCTCCTCGACTCCGAAGGCGGCGTCGACAACGACGCGACCCTGCCGCTCTACCAGGCGATGGCGATCTCCCAGGCGCGCGCGGGCGCGCACATGGTCTCGCCCTCGGGCATGATGGACGGCCAGGTCGCCGCGATCCGCGCCGCCCTCGACCAGGCGGGATACGCCCACGTCGCGATCCTCGCCTACTCCGCGAAGTACGCGTCCGCCTACTTCGGGCCCTTCCGCGAGGCCGTCGGATCCACCCTCAAGGGCGACCGACGCACCTACCAGCAGGACCCCGCGAACCGACGCGAAGGCCTCTTCGAGGCGCTGCTCGACGCGGCCGAGGGCGCCGACATGCTCATGGTCAAGCCCGCCGGCCCGTACCTGGACGTGCTGGCCGACGTGGCCGCCGCCTCCGACATCCCCGTCGCCGCCTACCAGGTGTCCGGGGAGTACGCGATGGTCGAGGCCGCCGCCGCCAACGGGTGGATCGACCGCACCCGCGTCATCGACGAGTCCCTCACCGGCATCTTCCGCGCGGGAGCCGACTCCGTCCTCACCTACTGGGCCCTCGAGGTCGCCCGCCGGACCCGCTGAGCGTGCTGAGCGCGCGTACCATAGCAACAATCCATTTTTCGTCGATGAAGGTAGCCGTGACTACTAACGAAACCGCATTCTCCCAAGCAAAATCCGTGATCCCCGGCGGCGTGGACTCGCCCGTGCGCGCCTTCGGGGGCGTCGGCGGCACCCCGCGCTTCATCGCGAGCGCGAGCGGTGCGCGCGTCACCGACGTGGAGGGGCGCTCCTACGTGGACCTGGTCGGCTCGTGGGGCCCGGCGCTGCTCGGCCACGCGCACCCCGAGGTGGTCGCCGCCGTCCAGGAGGCCGCCTCGCGCGGCCTGTCCTTCGGTGCGCCGACCGAAACTGAGACGCTGCTGGCCAGCGCCGTGCGCGAGCGCGTGCCCTTCGCGCAGCGCGTCCGCTTCGTGTCGACGGGCACCGAGGCGACGATGACGGCGATCCGCCTGGCGCGCGGTGCCACCGGGCGCGACCTCATCGTGAAATTCGCCGGCAATTACCACGGCCATTCCGACGGCCTGCTCGCCGCCGCAGGGTCGGGCGTCGCCACCGGCGGCCTGCCCGGGTCGGCCGGCGTCCCCGAGGCCATCACCGCCCAGACGATCGTCCTGCCCTACAACGATGTTGATGCCCTGCGCGCGTGCTTCGAGCAGGTGGGCGACAGTATCGCCGCCGTCATCTTCGAGGGCACCCCCGCCAACATGGGCACGGTCCCGCCCCACCCCGGCTGGAACCGCGAAATCCGCCGCCTGTGCACCGCGCACGGCGCGCTCATGATCCTCGACGAGGTCCTCACCGGCTTCCGCGTCGACCCCGCCGGCTGGTGGGGCCTCGAGGCCGTGGCCGGGTGGGTCGACGGCGCGCCCGCGGGCCGCTACGGTGCCGGCTTCGTCGACGCGTCCTCCGTGGAGGGCGCCGACTGGGTGCCCGACCTCGTGACCTTCGGCAAGGTCGTGGGCGGCGGCATGCCCCTGGCGGCCGTCGCCGGGCGCGCGGACGTCATGGACCTGCTGGCTCCCCTGGGCCCCGTCTACCAGGCGGGTACCCTCTCGGGCAACCCCCTGGCCACGGTCGCCGGCCTGCGCACCCTCGAACTCGCTGATCAGGGCGTGTACGACCGCGTCAACGCCTCGGCCCAGGAGATCAGCACGATCGTGTCGGACGCACTCAGCGCTGCCGGCGTTGCGCACCGCGTCCAGCGCACGGGATCCCTGTTCTCCGTCATGTTCGGCGAGGCCGCGGCCGCCTCGGGCGTGTACGACTACGACCAGGCGCGCGCCCAGGAGGCGTGGCGCTACGCCCCCTTCTTCCATTCCTTCCTGTCCTCGGGCGTGGCCCTGCCGCCCTCGGTGTACGAGGTGTGGTTCGTGTCTGGCGCTCACGGCGAGGCGGAGCTGGAGGCTATCGCCGCCGCAGCTCCGGCCGCGGCGCAGGCCGCCGCCGCTGCTCAGCCCGAGTAATCGACCGCGTCGCGGTGCCTGCGGCGTGAACGGCTGAGGGGTGGGGATCCTGGTGGGTCCCCACCCTCATCTCTACCGTTGATGGGTTGATTGCGAGTGCTGCTCGGTGGTGGTCGCTGGCGTCAGTGGCCTTGTTGTGCGTAGTTGTTGGTTGTGAATGTGGGGTCTGGGTTGAAGCAGAATGTTGCTTTTCCTGGGTTGGGGGTGAACCAGACGATGTCTGAGTGGGCTTCCTTGAGGGTGAAGGTACCGACCCCTTCGATGGTGGCGCTGTCGCCGCGGTGTAGGTCTATGGCCTGGCCGATTAAGTCGTAGTGGTCGTAGCCAGTGAGCGCTGATACGCTGAAGGAACCGCTCTGGCGTCCCATGGAGACTTTTCCTGTTATGCCAACGAAAACGAGGCGTCCATCGGGGATGGTTCCCAATTTCATGGATCGTTGCTTGTCGTATTGGGCGAGGTAGTACTTGCCGGTGCAGGCGTCACCTGTGGATTGTTCTTTCCAGGGCCAGGCGTAGGCGATGTGTGCGTATGTCCAGGGGATGACGAAGGCCAGGACGAGGACGGCCACGACGATGGCGCGAATGCGTGCGGGTTTGATGCTCATGGGATACTCCCAACGGTGACATCGCCAAAGTTGGCGTAGAAATCTTTCCAGCTCATGGTGAAACTCGCATCCGTATGCACACCGTTGTCGCCGCTAAGGTAGTTGCGGCCCCACGGATTTGTGAGGGTGACGCCATTCTCGTCTGCTCCAACCACCGTATACGCATGTTGGGAGACAATCTGAATT
>OFCM01000481.1_pt1 | contig 11033 bp, 8 predicted proteins | sample 1520841 | NCBI WGS metagenome assembly OFCM01 (sample SAMEA2699037, study PRJEB24076) | metagenome | biome: Human gut stool | place: Spain | collected 2012-11-21 | reverse complement strand
AGCCTTTTTGATCCTTCGGGATTTTCTTGCGACAAAAATCGGAAAGCCGTGAATGGTACACTTAGCACTCAGTTTCTAGAAAGGTTTTTCATGCCAAGCTCTTCGTATAAATCAAAACAAATGATTGTTATTCGTCGCGATCTTAAGATGCGAAAAGGGAAAATTGCTGCTCAGGCAAGTCATGCGTGTGTTGAAGCCACGCTTATGGCACTTGCAAAAGAGCGTCGACTTGATCAGGTTCGTGTTACCGATGATCAGAATTGGGTCTATTTGGAACATGCTGACGAAGATACCTCTGCAATCACTAACTGGTTTGATGCTGGCGTTGCAAAGGTATGCGTCTACGTTGATTCTGAAGAAGCGTTGCTTGAGCTTGCTGTCGAGGGAAAAGCTCGTGGTTTTGTCGTGGCCCTTATTAGGGACGCGGGCTTTACCGAGTTCCATGGAGAGCCAACATTTACCTGTCTGGCGTTTGAGCCGCTTGCTGCAGAAGATATTGACCCGTTAACAGGCGAGTTGCCTCTGTACTAGCGAGTTGTCTCTGTCCAGACGAGGATACCTACATCAAGAAGGTATGGCTCATAACCTCGTCAAAGATAGTGGTAACTACAAACATACCAATTGAGGCATAAAGGATTGCTGCCTGCCAAGAAAGGTGATTGGTCTCGATTTTTGAAATACGAGGATCAAGCTTTCCTTCTTTAAGGCTGATGGGGTCATCAATATCGCGCGTAAAGCCCATCTGACGGTCCTCGTACTCTTTTCCGCTAAAGAGCAGGCCAACGCCGCAAGCAATAATTCCCAAAGAAGAAATGACGTACATAACACGGCGCACCCAGTCGATGCCCGTAAACATATCCATACCACTGGTAAAGTACGCAAATGCAAAGATAACAGCACTCATTCCAGCTGCTGTAAGACAACCATAACCAAATGCACGCAAGGCACTCAGTGCCAGCTCTTTGAACTTCTCGCCACGAGAAGGTGCTTGTGAAAACTTGCTATCCATACACAACTCCTTGGTTGTTTATTTGTTTTCTGTATAGCTTATAGCGTATAGGAAGTCTGCGCTTGATGATACAATTTCTACAGTAAATCTTGGCAGGAGGACGCATGCGTATCGGCTTTGATAACGAGAAGTACATCACTATGCAGGCGGATCGAATCCACCAGCGTATCAGTGAATTTGGCGGCAAGCTCTACCTTGAGTTTGGCGGTAAACTGCTCGACGACAACCACGCTTCTCGCATCCTCCCTGGATTTGCTCCAGATGCAAAAGCTCAGATGCTTCAGCAGCTTGCTCACGAGGCAGAAGTGGTTTTTGCCATCAACGCAAACGACATTGAAAACGGTAAGCGTAGAAGCGATATTGGCGTTACCTATGCCGACGACGTGCTGAGGCTTATGGATATCTTCCGTGCTCGCGGCCTTGCTATTGGCGGTGTTGTCATTACGCAGTACTCTGGCCAGCCAAAGGCAAAGGCCTATCGCGCGCGCCTAGAAAACATGGGTATTGCTGTATACCGCCACTACCCCATTGAGGGCTACCCCTCCAATATTGACCTTATTGTCTCGGCGGAGGGCTACGGTAAAAACGAGTACGTCAAGACTACGCATCCTCTGGTAGTTGTTACAGCACCTGGTCCCGGCTCTGGCAAGCTTGCTGTCTGCCTCTCACAGCTCTACAACGAGAACGCCCGTGGAGTCCGCGCAGGTTATGCAAAGTTTGAGACCTTCCCCGTTTGGAATCTTCCGCTCAAGCACCCCGTAAACGTTGCCTACGAGGCAGCTACGGCAGATTTGGGCGACAACAACATTATCGATCCATATCACCTTGAGGCTCATGGCAAAGTTACCGTTAACTACAACCGCGACGTTGAGGCTTTTCCTGTGCTCAAGGCCATGATGGAGAAAATCGCAGGTACCAGCCCGTATCAGTCTCCAACCGATATGGGTGTCAATATGGTTGGCAACTGCATTATTGATGATGAGGTCTGCCAGGAAGCTTCAAAGGCAGAGATTGTTCGCAGGTGGTTTAGGGCTGCCGAGAAACTCGAGCGTACTGGTATGGGTGAGCGCGAACTCACAAAGATTAATCTCTTGATGAAAGACGTTAACGTTGACCAGAACTTCTCGCCAGCTCATGCAGCCTGTCTGCACAAAGCAGAAGAGACAGGAAAGCTTGCGGGCGCTATGGTTATGCCTGACGGCACCATTATTACCGGCAAAACTTCGGAGCTGTTAGGTGCGCCAGCGTCGCTTTTGCTCAACGCCCTCAAATACGTAGTTGGTATTGAGAAGAAGACGTTTATTGTCTCGGATGAGGTCCTAAGGCCTATTTGCGCACTAAAAGAGAACAACTTTAAGCTGGCCCGCACCAGCCTCTGCGCTGATGAGATGCTCATTGCGCTCTCTATCAGCTCAATTACCAACCCATTGGCCGGAAAAGCCGTTGATGCCACGCAACTACTCCGTGGATGTGACGCGTATTTCTCGTCAATTATTCCAAGCGATGACGAGTCCATCTATCACAAGCTGGGCATTAACGTGTGTTGCGAGCCAATTTTTGAACAAGGACATTTCTTTCACCAGTGATTTTTAACAGCTCACATAAAAGCAAGAAAACGAGAAACTCTACGACTCGTTCTAAAACTAAACACACACCTGCTTCTGCAAACGCTTCAAGGCGTAAGCAGCGGGCGATGCATACACTTGAGCAAAATTCCCAGAACAATCCTGTTGTTAAAAAGACGCGCAGGACGATCTGGTGCCGTCAATCCAGGACGTTGTTGCAATCGTGCCAGGGACTTTTCTCCCTCTCTTTTGACAACAACCTGATCATCAAAAATGAGGTTCCCTATGAGTGGGAAAACCTTAGCTACGACGCAACAGGACGTGCGCATTATGTGGTGGACGGAGAAGAGCTCACACGCACGGGCGTTGACGTCTCTTCTCACCAGGGGTTTATTGACTGGGAGGCCGTTGCTGCCGATAACATTCAGTTTGCCATGCTTCGCGTTGGCTACCGCGGCTCCACCGAGGGTGGTATTCGCGCGGATGAGCTGTTTGATACCAACCTAAAAGGTGCGCAAAGCGCTGGTCTTGATGTAGGTGTGTACTTCTTCTCGCAGGCTATTAACGTGGAAGAAGCTCGCGAGGAGGCCGCTTTTGTTCTACAACAGTTACGGGAAGCGGGAGTTACAAAGCTCAATCTTCCCGTTGCGTTTGACCTGGAGCCTTCTCCCGATTACAGCGGCCGCGCCGACAACCTTTCCCCCGCAGAAACTAACGCAATTGCGCGCGCGTTTTGCACCACCATTCAAGAAGCAGGATATCGTGTCATTGTATATGGCAACAAAGTTGATCTAAATCGCTTTGACTTGGTCTCGCTTGACGAGCCTATTTGGCTGGCACAATACGTTGATCAACCAGACGTAAACTTTAACTTTTTGATATGGCAATACACCTCAACAGGACAAGTTGACGGTATTACCGGTTCAGTTGATTTGAATTTAGACTTCTCACGCGTCTCTACAAGTAAGACTCCAAAGTAGAGCTCACGCGCCAGCCACAAATGCTAAACGCGATGCAGCTTATAAGGCTAGCCGACGCTCACTGAACCAGCCAGGGTAACGGTAGGATCAAGCGCCTGAGCATGCGCAAAAGCGCCTCCTGGGCTACATGAACTTACCAGCGTAAACACTACCCACAAGATGATGGCTGCAAGCAGAACCGCCAGCGCCACACGACCCAGTCTCATGCGAGAAGAACGACGTCTTCTAGCCGCATATGCTGCCTGAGCTTCATCTCTGGGGTTGAGCGTGCCATAGTGATTGCCGTAAGCAGTTCGTGCTCGACCACGTGCACGAGCGGCATCTGCACGGGCATGGTTAACGGGATTTGTTGGGCGATCTTGCGTCATCCTGCGCTGCGCCTGTGCACGGCTTCCAACAGCTGCGTGACGACCTCGTACTGCGCGCGGAGAGGTAGAAGACTCCCCATTACGGGAGACAGTAGGTGGAACTTGAGCTGGACGCTTTTTCTTACCAAAACCAAAAAGGTTGTTCTCTGCCATCAACAATCCTTGCTAAAAGATTCGTTTACCGAAAAAAGAATACACCGACTTTGCTTTTCTCGCCTTGAAAAGCATCTATCCCGTTACAATAAAGCGCTATACAGACTTATTTTCTGTAAAGTCTGCACAATTGGAGTTCATGGGGGACGTGTGAAGAAACTTTTACTGATGGCAACAGGAGGAACTATTGCTTCTGTTTCCACTGAATCGGGCTTGGCTCCCTCACTTTCGGGAGAAGAGCTTTTAGCCAACGTCCCTCTTGTTCATGACCTCTGTGAATTTGATTTCAAACAAGTCATGAATATCGACAGCACCAATATGCGTCCTCAAAACTGGCTCCAGATCAGAGACGCCATTATTGAGTCGTACGATGCCTACGACGGCTTTATTATCCTTCACGGCACCGATACCATGGCATATACCGCCGCTGCCCTCTCCTACCTCATCCAAAATAGCGAGAAACCCATTGTGCTCACAGGCTCTCAACAGCCAATGGCAAATCCATTTACTGACGCCAAACTCAACCTCTACCACTCCGTTCTCTACGCGCTCGACGACAGAAGCGCCGGAGTCGTGGTGGTTTTTGGCAACGAGGTTATTGCCGGCACCCGCGCTCATAAACAGCGCACCCTGAGCTTCAATGCATTTACGAGCATGAATTATCCACCGCTTGCACACATCCGTGGCAACAAGATTATTCGTAGTGCTCCAAATCAAGAGCAGGTAGATGGCGGTCTTACAACCTATGAAACGCTCAATACGCGTGTCATTGTGCTTAAACTGACCCCCGAGCTTAATCCATCTATCTTCTACCTTCTGAAGAATGACTACGACGCCATTGTGCTTGAAACCTTTGGTATTGGAGGCATCCCCTCATACGACGGCTCTTTTGAGGAAGCTATCACTGATTGGATTGCGTCTGGTCGCACTGTAGTCATTACCACACAAGTTCCTGAAGAGGGTCTTGACCTGGGTGTATATGAAGTTGGTAGAACCTATCAAGATATGCCCGGCGTTCTCTCTGGAGACGATATGACTACCGAGGCCCTGGTTGCAAAAACTATGTGGATGCTTGGTCAGACCTCCGATCAACGAGAGCAAGAAAAACTGTTCTACCAGGTAATTTGTAACGACAGAATTCCACAGTCCGTGGATACAGAAATTTGTGAGTAGCCGATGAGAGACGCCACATTTAAACCTACCGTGCTCTACCTAATTGCGCTTATCATCTGCGGTTCTAACGGAATCGTTGCAAGCTTTATCAATCTTCCTAGCTACCAAATTGTCTTCTTCCGTATGCTTTTGGGCACGCTCTTTTTGCTCGTGGTTAAGCTTGTACAAAAAGAGGCTTTTACCATTCAAAACTACCCCAAGGACTTCCAGGCGCTCGTTGGATCAGGCATTGCCTTGGGTCTTCAGTGGACCTTCCTTTTTGAGGCGTATCGCCTGGTAGGCGTTGGTATTGCAACGCTTGAGTATTACTGTGGTCCCGTTATTGTAATGGCGCTCTCTCCCCTTTTATTTGGCGAGAAACTCACTGCTAAAAAGATACTTGGCTTTCTTGTAGTTGTTATTGGAGCTGCTCTTATTATTGGCTATGGAGTTGGACTGAACCTCTCGCCAGTTGGTCTTCTTCTAGGCGCTCTCTCTGCTGTTCTCTATGCCGTCATGGTTATTTGTAACAGGCAGCTCAAAGATGTTTCTGGTATTGAAGGTACCAGCATTCAGCTGAGCATTGGCTGCGCTATTGTTGCTCTGGTTACTGTTGTGTTCCATGGCATTGAGCTGCCCGCAGATCCAGCATCGGTAAATTGGCTTGCCGTTTTAACCATCGGCCTCTTTAACACAGGCCTTGGATCATTTTTGTATTTCCCACAACTTACCAAGATTCCAGTTCAGCGCGTGGCAGTCTTTGGCTACCTTGAACCACTATCTGCAGTTATTTTCTCGGCACTTATCCTTGGCGAGCCTTTTGGTCTTCTCAAAATAATAGGCACCGCCTGCATCATAGGCGGTGCCATCTTTGCTGAGCTATCAGGTTCCTCTTCAAACAAATCAGAGGCTATCGAAACTCCACTGTAGCTTATAAGCTGCTGCGCGCAAGCTGCCGCACAGCAACGTGCGAGTCGCGCTTAAGCCGCTACCGCAAACGAGCTGCGCTTAAGCCACTACTTACATTGGCATAGTTGGAGCGACAAAGACGCGAGCGGCGTTCTCACGGTCAAGGTCATACAGGTTCTTTGGATCTCCACCAAAGATCTCTACTGCCTTGAGAAGATCGGAAGCATTTGCCTCTTCCTCACCCTGCTCCTTAACGTACCAGTCAAGCAGCTGCATAGTGCGGAAATCGTTTGCCTTCTGAGCAACGGCATAGCACTCGTTAATGCTTGCGGTAATGAACTGCTCGTGCTCGTATGCTGCCTTGATTGGCTCAACTACCTTGGAGAAGGTAAGGTCAGGCTTTGCGATTGCCTCCATGGTTGGAGTCCAATCGTTATCAAGCAGGTAGCGACGAAGGATACGTGCGTGAGCAAGCTCTTCCTGAGACTGAATAACATACCAGTTTGCAAAGCCCTTCAGGCCCTGCTCCTCATAGAAATCTGCAAAGGTTAGATACAGATAAGCGGAATAAAACTCTTTGTTGATCTGCTGAGTAAGGATGTTACCAACGTTTGTGTCAAGTGCCATGTTCTTCTCTTTCCTCATAACAATGTTTTCTCATAAAAAATGAGAAGCTCTTTGGCTTCTCATTTTTGATACCCAGTTGTTAGTCTCTTAAACAGATTGCACAAAATCTTAATGATAAAAATAGTTACTATTTTTATCTTCTATTTGAATGCGCTGTGCTTGCGCCACCTATACGTTAGTCGCGGGTGAGCTTGCGGTGAATGCGATGAGGGCGAGCAGCCTCCTGACCAAGTCTTTCGATACGATTGGCCTGGTAAGCCTCAAAGTTACCCTCAAACCAGAACCACTTACCTGGGTTCTCGTCGTCGCCCTCCCACGCAAGGATGTGCGTAGCAATGCGGTCCAAGAACCAACGGTCGTGGCTGGTTACCACCGAGCATCCTGGGAAGCGCTCAAGTGCATCCTCAAGGCTTTCCAGCGTCTCAATATCGAGGTCATTGGTAGGCTCGTCCAGAAGCAGGAGGTTTCCACCCTGCTTAAGCGTAAGGGCAAGGTTTAGACGGTTCCTCTCGCCGCCAGAAAGGACGCCAGCACGTTTTTGCTGGTCAGGTCCTTTAAAGCCGAAGCTAGCCACATAGGCGCGGCTTGGAATCTCGGTGTCTCCTACCTTGATGAAATCATTGCCGTCAGAGACAACCTCCCAGATAGTTTTGTCTGTGTCGATTCCCTGCCTAAGCTGGTCAACGTAAGAAATTTGAACCGTCTCGCCAATCTCAAGCGTGCCAGAAGTGAGCTCCTCCTGGCCAACAATGGCCTTGAACAGCGTAGACTTACCAACACCGTTAGGGCCAATCACGCCAACGATGCCGTTTCTTGGCAGGCTAAACGAGAGGTCGTCGATAAGAACGCGGTCGCCAAAGGCCTTGTGAATGTGGTCGGCCTCCAGGACCTTCTGGCCCAGACGCGGACCCACAGGAATCTGGATCTCGGTGAAGTCGAGCTTCTTGGACGCACGAGCCTCTGCTTCCATCTGCTCATAGCGGTCAAGACGCGCGCGGTTTTTTGCCTGGCGAGCCTTAGGAGACGAACGAACCCACTCCAGCTCAGCACGCATTTTCTTTGCGCGCTTGGCGTCCTGCTGGTTCTGAGCCTCGAGACGTGCGGCCTTGTTCTCCAGGTAAGTTGAGTAGTTGCCCTCGTAAGGATAGAGCTGTCCGCGGTCAACCTCGCAGATCCACTCAGCGACGTCGTCGAGGAAGTAGCGATCGTGCGTGACGGCCATGACAGCGCCGGGGTAATCATGCAGGAACTTCTCAAGCCAGAGCACCGACTCCGCATCAAGGTGGTTGGTGGGCTCGTCAAGAAGCAGCAGGTCAGGCGCCTCGAGAAGCAGACGACACAGGGCTACACGGCGTTTCTCGCCACCAGAGAGATGAGTGACGGGAGAGTCTGGGTCTGGGCACTGGAGAGCGTCCATTGCCTGAGAGAGCTGGCTGTCCAGATCCCAGCCGTTAGCTGCGTCGATCTCGGTCTGGAGCTGGCCCATCTCTGCCATGAGCGCGTCAAAATCGGCGTCAGGGTTGCCCATCTCAACGCCAATCTCGTTGAAGCGAGCGATCTTGGCAAGCAGGTCACCGAAGGCAAGCTCGATGTTCTCTTTGACCGTTTTGGTCTCATCCAGCGGCGGCTCCTGCTGGAGCAGGCCAACGGTGTAACCTGGGGTAAGCTTTGCCTCGCCGTTAGATACGTCCTCCATGCCGGCAATGACCTTGAGCAGGGTGGACTTTCCCATGCCGTTTGGACCCACGACGCCGATTTTTGCGCCAGGATACACGCCGACGGTGACGTCATCAAGGATGACCTTCTCGCCGACAGCTTTGCGAGCCTTGTACATCTGATAGACAAACTCTGCCATGTGCTCCTCCTTAAGGGGCTGTCAGATGAAATATTCACATAACCATTCTAATGAAATATTGAAAGGACTCTACCGCAGAAGAAGCGGGAAAGAGGGTGCGCAGGTGTGCCGCGAGGCGCGCAGGTGCGGGATGCGAGGCACGCGGGAGCGGTTGCAAAACACGAAAACACACCTATGTCAGATAATCTGCTTAAAAAGCATATACATTGCACCCAAAACCTCTATATCTTGCAGATTATTTGACTTAGGTGTGTTGTTGAAGGCTTAAAAATAGTGGTAGTTAAACTATTTATCTATTGTTATTCATCATTACGTATATCGAACCTTATATATACATGAAAATGAATTAAGCCATTAATTGTGATCATAGCTTGCGTCAGATCGCCGTCTTCAGACGGTTTGTCGCGAGGGTTACCAGATTTCCAAGCCATCTAGCACACTCGAAATGCAAATTGCCATTCAACCGCACGTCGCAAACGAGCTGGAAGAATGGCAATAAACTGTGGTTGACGTAGCCTTCTGTAATTGACGTGGCCTTTTACGGCGTGGCCCGGGCTTCTATGGTTTGACGTGGCCCTGGTTTGCTTTTTCTACGGCGTCTTTGACCATCTGCGCATACAGGGTGCCACCACGATTGATGGAATCTGAATCAGAGCCAAAGTGAACGTAGTCAGTACCTGCCCAAATGTCAGGATTATCCTGAGCAATCTGAGCCCAATCCGCAATGGTAATGAAGTCGTACTGTTGAGCGAGCTCAAGCTCATGAGCACGGATGGCATTTGCACCAGCATTTGGATCGGAGTTTCTACCGTCATACGGAGTGACAAAAATCAGACGATGTCCACGCGGCAGCATGTCCACAATCTTATCAACCGCATCGGCGCCGCCAACAGGGTTGGTGCCCAGGGCAACAACAACGTCCTGGTAGAGGGTGTTGTTATCAATCGCAGACTGCAGCAAATCTACGCCCATTGCCACGTTTCTACTAACAGAAGCATCAATTTGAGCATCGGGCAGCGCATCCTGCAGGTAAGAACGAGCGCGAAGCGAGACAGAATCGCCAATGTAGGTGACTCCCTCAACAACGTTGTAATTACTTGCCTGCGAGGTGTCCGCGTGCTTGCGGGTCATGGTCATGGCACTCTGCTCCTGCAACGAAGCGTTGAGCAGCAGGTCGTTCTGGAAATCGCTGAGTTGTGGAGCGGTCAGTGCGATAAAGGCAACAGCCGCAGCAAACGGAATGAGCGCAAGGCCGGCACCTCGCAAAACCTTCTGACCATCAAGCTTGATGCGCGAGAAGATCTCTGGAGACTTCCCTGCCAACGCTGGCTCAAGTACATAGAACGAGCAGCTTGCAAATACAAACGAAAGCACCAGGGTTAGGAGTGCAGCCAGGACTGGATCGACCTTCTCGGCAAAAATAATGTACAAAGGCCAGTGAAACAGATACACGCCGTAGCTGGTATCTGCCACAAAAGAAACGATGCCAGGCTCGTTGATGCCCTCGGTTTTTTGATGCAACATGCGAGCAAAGAAAATCATTGCGGCTGCTGCGAGCGAGGCAAAAAGGAAACCAAAGGTGTACGTGAAGAGATCCTCGAAGTGCATGAAGACGCTCAGGAAGACAAGAACGCCGCAGCTTGCCACAAGGCCCGCGAGCGTCAGCTGAGTAGAAAGCTTCTGCTCAAGCTGGTCAAAGAGCTCGCCCGTTTGAGCGATTCCCGCAACGCATGCCAACAGCGCACCAATAAAGAAGGGGAACACGTGCGTTTGCGTTGAGAAATACTGGATAGAAAGATTTGTAGAGGTAGATGCACCTGTAGCCATTGCCAAATAGGTAGCAACCAGCAGCACCAGAGAAGCTCCGGCAATCTTTACCTTATAGCTTCTAATTGTTTTGCTCATGCAAGCAAGCAGCCAGGCGCACAGACCCCAGAGTACATAAAAATGCATCTCAACGGCAAGACTCCAGGTATGCAGATACACGTGAGGAGCAAATTGATTCTCGTAGCTGTTGCCCAGAACAATCTCAAAGTAGTTAGTTACAAAGCCAAGAGCTGCAGCAATCTGATACTTAATACCGGAAATGAACTCGGTACGTACAAGCAGAAGAAAAGGCGTGCATACAAGTACCATAAACACAAGTGGCGGCACAATTCTGTAGAAACGCCTGCGTAGGAATCCAATGACGTCGATGGATCTAAAGCGAGCAAACTCGTCAATCAAAAGAGCTGTGATGAGATAGCCCGAAAACGTAAAGAATACGTCGACACCAATGAAGCCGCCTGGAAGCGCGTCCTTAAAAAAGTGATATATGAGGACTAAAACAAGTCCTGTTATACGTACAAGCGAAAACCATTTAATTCGCACTAGATCGGAAGCGCGTCGTGTAGGGAAAGAGTGTAGATCTCGGTG
>OFCM01000476.1_pt1 | contig 11311 bp, 6 predicted proteins | sample 1520841 | NCBI WGS metagenome assembly OFCM01 (sample SAMEA2699037, study PRJEB24076) | metagenome | biome: Human gut stool | place: Spain | collected 2012-11-21 | reverse complement strand
CTCTACCTGTTCAAACACCGTGCGAGCAACATCCATGAGTACTTCAAGTTGATATGCGTCCTCTCCTACCTGTGCAGAAACTACATTTGTAAGATATCTTCCGCCAGGAGTAAGGCAGTGTGCCACCTGTCTCATCCACTCAACAGTCATCATAGCTGCAGGTGGAACTTCTCCGCTAAAGCAATCATTTAAGATAGCGTCATAGCGCCTATTATCAGAGGTAGCTAGGCTCTTTATATACTCTACGCCATCAGCTACTTGTACCCGAAGCCTACCATTGCTCTCTCTAATAGCTTCATCCACAAAGAAGTAGCTATGAGCTAGAGCTGCAATTTTAGGATCAATCTCCAGTGCGTCGCAAGAAACCTCTGGATAATGAGCTACTAAATATCGAGGATACGAGCAACCACCAGCGCCCAACATTAAAACTGAATGCACGGGACACGCAGCTTCAAACAGCAAGTCGTACAGCTCAAGATAAGGAAATACCAGCTGGTTCATTCTAGAATCTGTGTACGTTGCACTTTCATAAGCGCCGCCCTGCCACAACACACGTATTTCTCCACCCTCACCATCTGAGATAGGAAATACCAACGCAGGGCCATTCAGTGCCTGAGGTTCAACGTAAATTCCTGCACAAGTTAGGAGCTCCATATCATGAGCAGTAAGCTGTTTTTCTGACATGGAACTCCTTCAAGTGATGTGTTGTATGCGATGTACGTAAGTATAGCTAGTACACGGGGTTTCTCGCCAGGTGTTACCTCAGCTCAAACGAATCGGCATCGGTGATGCAGACGCAGGTGTCATAGAACGCCTTGAGAGCCTGGTATCCCAGAAGCGTGTCTTTAGTACCGGCGGTCTCGTACACGGAGTGCATAGCAAGCTGTGGCAGGCCCACATCAACGGCGTGCATGCTGACCTGAATGTTGGAGAGGTTGCCCAGCGTTGATCCGCCTGGCATATCGCTTCTATTGGCAAAAACCTGGTAAGGAATGTTTTGCTGCTTCCAAATAGCCTCGACAATGGCACGGCTGAACGCATCGGTGCAGTACGACTGACGTGCTGCTTCCTTGATAACCATGCCGCCATTGAGATAAGGCTTGTTGACTGCATCGTGCTTCTCGGGATAATTGGGGTGTACCGCATGCGCATTGTCGCAGCTTACCAGCAAAGATGCCGAGAGCGCGCGGTAGTAATCTTCCTGCGTAAAGCCAAGCGTAGCATTAACGCGCTGCAGCGTGTCTTTAAGGAACGTAGACTTTGCGCCCTGCTTGGTATTTGAACCAACTTCTTCATTATCAAAGCAGGTATACACAGAGATGTCCTGCTCATTTGAAGATGCAAGGAAAGCCTTAAGCGCTACAAAGGCGCACTGAAGGTCATCCAGATGACCAGCGGAAACAAATTCTTTCTTAGCACCCCAAATGCGGCCGCCCGTGTGATCAACTAAGAACAAATCGCGAGAAAGAATGTCCTCTTGAGACACGCCTGCCGCATCTGCTACCAGGGCGTTAAAGGCGCCGGGATTAAGCTCTCCAGCACTAAAGAGTGGCATCAGATCTTTAGCGCGGTTGAACTCTGGCGAGAGACCATTTTTGTGCTCAAGATGAATAGCCAAGCTTGGAATCATAACAACGTCGTCTTCGATGTTGACCAGCCTGGACTCTACCTTGTTTCCTACCTTGACCAGCACGCGACCGGCAATACCCAAAGGACGGTCAAACCACGTGTGATCAAGCATACCGCCGTATGCCTCGGTGTTCAGACGAAGCGAGTTGCCGTCACCGGTAAGCTCTGGCTGAGCTTTTACCTTGTAGGTTGGAGAATCGCCATGGGCAACAGCAAGCTGGAAGTGATAAGGAGCATCAGCGTTTGAGGTTTGGGAATCACGGTACTTCTCGCCAACTTTCCAGGAAACAATTGAAGAATTGTTGCGCGTGGTAAAGTAAGAGCCTCCTGGCTGAACGTCCCAAGAAGAACCCTCGGATAGATAGGTAAAACCATTCTCTAGCAGGTACTCTTTGATGGTTTGTGTGGTATGAAACATAGAAGGGCTCTGCTTAATAAAAGCAAGGAGCTCCTCAGAAAGAGCAAGTGACTCATTCAAATCAGACATGCGTAAAACCTTTCATAGAACTGTGTTGCACTCAACAGCCTAGCACGCATTTTTAGTGAGACGCGCACTTTCTAGAAAATGACGCAAAGAATACGCGCTTCAGGGTAGATACTTATATGTTGAACTAATTCTCACCCACCAAAGCGAGAGTGTATGGATATCAATCAAGCTATTGAGCACGCTAATGCGTTTGTCATACCTGGTCTTCTTGTTGATGATCAATCCATCATCGGCGAGGTCAACAAAAACTGTGATGCCATTAAAACGCTGCTTGATGCCTGGAAGGAAGCGCCACTTGGCCAAGAGCCTGTAGAGTTTTCTGTCATTCAGCAGCTTGCGGATAGAACGCGCTCACTCTGTGATACCTACGGTGTGGAGAGACTCAGAAACCATCGAGGCGTTGGACTTTCTCGCGGTCTTTCAAACGACGATCTTGCGGCTGCCGTTGCAAAGATGCAGCGACGTCGTCCTAAGGCTGTCTTTAAAACCGCAGGTCCTCTTCTTAACGACTTGCAAATTGCCTATGTCGAGAAGAGCGTTTCTGGCACGGTGCTAGGCATTGATATTGAGACTACGTCGCGCTTCCCTGAGCTGGGATACATTGTTAACGTGGGCTTTGAGTTCTGGAATCTTGGTCGCAACACCGTTGCCGTAGAGCCTCACACTGCCTACTTTGGCATTCCAGAGATGTACAAAGAAAAAGGTGTCCCACTTGCCGATATTCACCAGATTACCTGGAAAGATGTTGAAGGCAAGAAATCATTTAGAGACGATAAAAAAGCCCAAGAGGCCCTACTGGCAACTATGAAAAAGATTCCTTTTATGGCTCACAATGCTGCCTTTGAGGATTCTTGGTTCATGTTCAACATTGATGGCTACGCAGAAGCTAGAAAAGCGGGCAAGATTATTGTTATTGACTCCCGTGATATCTGTCGTCGTTTGGACCCAGAAATTAGGTCTCTTCCCCGTGAGTCTTCTCCTGCCGCACTTGAGAACTGGGCACGTCGTAGGCATACCCTTGCGGCGGACGAGAAGGAACGTCACTTGGGACTTGAAGACGTAGACCTTATGATCCGTACCGTGCAAGCAGAGTTTGCAGACCACAATATGTTTGAAGACTAGGCAACGTTGTCGGTCATGTGTGTTCAAGCGTTATACTAAAGAGTGCATAAACTAGATTTTCTCGCTAGAAAATAACTGCCAAGGAGGAGTTTTGTCAGAGAAGCAGGTTAGAGTACGTTTTGCGCCATCACCAACAGGTAAGTTGCACATCGGAGGTGCACGTACTGCTATCTACAACTGGGCTTTTGCTCGCGCAAATGGTGGCAAGTTTATTCTTCGTATTGATGACACAGATCCTACGCGCTCAACTGAGGAGAACACTCAGATTATTCTGCGCGCCATGAAGTGGCTTGGTCTTGATTGGGACGAGGGTCCCGATAAGGGCGGCGATTGCGGTCCTTATAGCCAGACTGAGCGTCTTGATTTGTATCGTGAGGCAGCAAACAAACTGCTGGCAGAGGGCAAGGCATACCCTTGCTTCTGCACGCCAGAGAAGCTTGCTGAAGATAAGAAGGCCGCAGAAGAGCGCCACGACCCCTTCCAGGGCTATCAGCGTACCTGCAGAAACATTGATCCTGAAGAGGCACAGCGCCGCATTGATGCTGGCGAGCCTTATACCATCCGTATCAAGGTTCCTCTGGACCGCGGCGACGTTATTGTCCACGACGCTGTTCACGGCGACGTAACCTTTAACGCTCGCGAGCTTGATGACTTTATCATCTTCCGTTCTGACGGCACCCCAACCTATAACTTTGCCACCGTTGTTGATGACGCTGGCATGGGCATTACCCACATCATTCGTGGCGATGACCACCTGTCTAACACCCCTCGTCAGATTATGGTGTACGAGGCTCTGGGCGCACCCGTTCCAACCTTCGCACACATCTCCATGATTTTGGGCCCTGACGGCAAGAAGCTCTCCAAGCGCCATGGCGCAACCTCTGTTGAGGAGTATCGTGACCAGGGCTATCTTGCAGATGCCTTTGTCAACTACCTGGCTCTTCTCGGCTGGTCACTTGATGGCGAGACAACCATTGTTCCTCGTGACGTTTTGGCATCTCAGTTCTCTCTGGACCACGTTTCCAAGAACCCTGCTAAGTCCGATCCAGAGCGTCTGAACTGGATTAATGCAACGTATCTTGCCAATATGGACAACCAGACCTTTGCAAAAACTGTTCTGATTCCAGAGCTTGTAAGCGCAGGTCTTGAGCCTGTTCAAGGCAATACAACTGATGCAGAAGAGATTTACACAACTCGTCCAGGCTGGTATGACCTGCTCTCCGAGATTCTTCGTCCTCGTACCACAGTAAGCCCAGACGTCATTGAGAAGTCCCGCTTCCTGTATGAAGGTGCAAACGTCACCCTTGATCAAAAGAGCGTTGAGAAGGGTCTTACCAAAGACTCTGCTCAGAGTGCTACCGTCCTTGCGGCTGCAAAGACTGCTCTTGAGGGCGTTTCTAAGGACGAGTGGAAGGCTGCGGCAATTGACACTGCCCTTGAGGTGCTTCCAGAGCAGCTTGACCTTAAGAAACGCATTGTCTTCCAGTCCATTCGCGTTGCTGAGTGCGGCAACATGGTCTCCCCTCCTCTTGGAGAGTCTATGGAGCTTCTTGGTCGTGAAGTTTGCCTTGCTCGCCTTGACCGCGCTCTGGAGCTTTGCAAATAACGCGTGAATGCGCGGTTGCCGCGTATTCTTCCAAGCGTAAGTGGGTATCAAAAGTAAAACCACACAAGAGCTGTAAAACAGATGGTTTTGCAGCTCTTTTATCGTTATCGTTTGTTTAGTTTTGGAGTAGCTATGATTTCTATGTCTGCGTTTGAGGTCCTAGGCCCCATTATGGTGGGTCCTTCTTCCTCGCACACAGCAGGAGCCTTGCGCATTGCTCTGGTTGCACGCTCGCTTGCACCAAAGCAGCTGGAGCGCGTTGAGTTTTGGCTCTACAACTCCTTCTCTCATACCCACCTTGGTCACGGCACCGATTACGCTCTGATTGCAGGCATCTTAGGCCTTGCTCCAGACGATACGCGCGTCCGTGAAGCACTTACCCTAGCAGAAGAAGCCCATCTTAACTACAGCGTTATTGAGAAGGGCGACGACGAGACTCTCCATCCAAACACCGTAGAAATTCACCTCTACGGCGCAGATAACGTTCACGTTTCTGTTATGGGCGAGTCTGTTGGCGGCGGCCGTATTCGCATCTCTGGCGTCAATGGCGTACGCATTCGCATGTCTGGCGATATGCCCACCATTTTTGTTTCACATCGCGATAAACCCGGTGTTCTTGCAGCTCTCACTACTATTTTGGCTACACAAAACATCAATGTTGCAACTATGCGCACCTTCCGCTCAGAGCGCGGCGGCTTTGCCCACACTGTCTTTGAGATTGACGAGCCTATTGAGCAGAAAGTCCTCGACCTCTTCCAGCTGGCACCTCACGTTTCGTATGCCGCTCAGGTTTCCATTCCAGGAGCAGCTCCACAGGTCACAAACGACGTGCTTTCAGGAGCCTTTGACAACGGCGCAGATCTTCTCGCCAGGTGCTCCAAGACAGGAGCCTCTATTGGCCAGATTATGCGCCAGCGCGAGAAGGACCTGCGACCAGATGCCGACGTAGACGCCGAGATGGCTCATGTTCTTGAGATTATGCGCGATGAGGTTCACGACACTATCAAGACGCCTCGTCAGTCCATTGGTGGTCTGCTCAACGGCCAGGCCAAAACCGTAGCTAACACCCCAGCTGCAATCTCAAGTGCGCTTATGGGCACCACGCAAACACGAGCCGTTGCGTACGCTATGGCCGTGCTTGAGCGCTCAGCAACCATGGGCGTCATTGTTGCCGCTCCAACTGCAGGAGCTTCTGGCGTTGTACCAGGGTCGCTTATCTCGGTAGCAGAAGAGATTGGCGCCACCGACGAGCAAGTTATTTCTGCGCTTTGGAATGCAAGCGCTATTGGAGCCATCCTAACCACCAATGCAAGTGTTTCTGGTGCTGAGGGTGGCTGTCAGGCAGAGGTTGGATCTGCTGCTGCCATGAGCGCATCTGCACTGACCGAGCTCTTGGGTGGTACTCCTCAACAGTGCTTGGACGCTGCTTCTATTGCCATCTCTAACCTTCTAGGACTAGTCTGTGACCCTGTCAGAGGACTGGTTGAGTATCCTTGCCAAGATAGAAACGCTATTGGTGTAGCCGCTGCCGTAAGCTCTTCTCAGCTTGCTCTTGCGGGCGTTGGTAACCCAATTCCGTTTGATGAGGTTGCACACGCTATGGCAGAAGTTGGCGCCGCGCTCCCTGTTTCTCTCAGAGAAACGGCTAAAGGTGGCCTTGCTGCAACTCCAAGCGCTCCTACCGCATGCGCAAGTTGTACCGGCTGTGCCCCTCTTGACCAGGCGCTTATTGATGCAGAACGTATGCTTAGCTCAAATACGAGAGACGTTCCTTGCGCTTAGAGATGCGTTTTGTATAATATTTTTGCTGCAAACAGAATTTCTTGAAATTATTGCTTGCATCTCTGACGAGTCTCCTTTATAGTTATTTCTCGCGCTGATGCGCACGGATGACATCTTGGGATATCGTCTAGTGGTAGGACAGCGGATTCTGGTTCCGTCAACGGGAGTTCGACTCTCTCTATCCCAGCCATGTCCTCCCAGTCATACATGGCCCGTTCGTCTAGCGGTTCAGGACGCCGCCCTCTCAAGGCGGAGATCACCAGTTCGAATCTGGTACGGGCTACCAAATGTTCAAGGACTTCTTCGGAAGTCCTTTTTGTTTATCTCAACACCACTTTTGCTTCTATCGTAAAATAGACCAGTCTGTTTGAAATAACTGTCACGCCCAGTCGTGTGACCCAGAAGTATAAGAATTTTTACTAACACCTTGATTGGATCAGGATGTGGCTTGAGTTCTTCCAAAGTGTAGTTGTCATTATTGCCCTGCTCTACGTGCCGGGCGTCATTTTGCTGCATGCGTCCGGTATGCCAAAACCTTGGGCTCTTGTTACCGCTCCTTTGGTAAGCTGCGCACTCTTCTTTATTGAGGGAGAGATCTTTAGCGCACTGAACATCCCTGTTCCTTTGGCTGTGATGGTTCTTGTTCCGCTGCTTATCGCAGTTCTAGTCAATGGCTACGTTTATTATGTTGCACCCAAACACAAAGAACATCACAGAGGCGAGAAACCCAACAAATCCAAAGCAATACGCGCTGGCAAGCAATCAACTAGCTCTGTACCAGCATTCATCTGCGAAGAACTCCCTTTCTGGATACCTCTTCTGTACGTTGCAATTGGTCTTCTTACCGTAGGGTTTCTCTTCTTACCAACCCTGCCCTCTGCCAGCTCCTTTGTTCAGGGCTGGGACATTGTGCATCACTTAGATGTCACGCAGGCAATGATTGAGTCTCAAAAGTACTCATCAATTCACTATGACTTCTACAGCACCGTAGAAGCTTCAATTACACCTTGGGAGCCGGGGACTTCAGGATTTTATCCTTCAGGCTGGAACATCATTGTTGCTTTAACAACACAGCTTGTTTCTACAACCGTTCCTATTGCCGGTAATGCGCTCAATTTTGTAAGTGCTGCGATTGTCTTTCCGCTTTCAATCTGCTCGGTTATTGCAAAAGTTCTTCCCAAGCATCGTATTGCACTTGTAAGCGGCGCCTTTGTTTGCCTAGCATTTTTTGTTTTTCCTTGGTCGCTTCTCATCTACGGACCAATCTTTCCTAACACCGTAGCTTTCTGTGTAATGCCTTCTATTTGGTGGATTTTTATGCAGATGACTCGCTCAAAAACACCAAAACACGACCTCATCTGGCTTATTGTCATATTTGTTCTTGGCTTGATTACCCTCTTTATATTGCATCCTTCCACGATTTTCTCGTCAATTGTTGTGCTTTTACCTTGGAGTTTTGCACGCATTGGCGAATCAAAACGCAGGGTTGTTCTCTTTGGAAAACAAATCAAGCCTGTCACGCTAGCATACGCATTCTTTATCTTTGCGCTGGTTATTTGGTCTGTTTTCTACTACGTTTTGATTGTGCGAGGCGTGGCTCTCAATTTCTGGTGGAGCGCCTACTCTAGCCTGCAAGATGCTATTTTGCACGCCCTTGGCATGGACTTTATTGGACAGTCGTACGCAGGCGGAGAGCTTGTTTCTCCACAACCGATACTTTCAATCTGCGTGCTTGTAGGCGCTGTATGGACGTTTAAGCACAAGCAGGCTCGATGGATGGTATCTGCCTTTATGTACCTGTCTATACTCTGCATTTTTATTATTACGTTTGACGTTCCTCTGAAGGGATATCTCTCGGGATTTTGGTATACCGATCCGTTCCGCATTGCCGCTAGCTGCGTCATTATGGCAATTCCGCTGGCAGCACTTGGCCTAGCAACCCTTGCCGAAGCTGCGCTGGAAACGTTTGCCTCCTGGAGAGAAAAAGCTTCTCAGGCTCAGACCAAAGCTCAAACCTGCGTCTTTTGTACTGTTTGGGCTAAACCTCTGATTGTGGGAGCGGTCATTGCATGTGTAGTTGTACTCAACTATGTAGTCCCCATGCCAAACCTTAAATCGGAAGAGCCAATTCCTGCCGCTACTGCCTTTAAACAGGCTTCCGAGAAGGCCTATGGCGATCACTACATTTTGACATCGGAGGAATTGGAGTTTTTACGTCGCGTGGAGCTTACCGTTCCTGCAGGTGCTGTTATTGCAAACCTACCTCAAGATGGCAGTCTCTGGGCATATGGCACTAACGACTTACATGTGCTCTGGCGCTTCCCTAACGGCTATGACGCTTCAGAACGTCCTGCAAGTGCAATTCTTCGTAAACGCCTTAATCGCATTGCGAGCGACCCTGAGGTGCTTCAGACGGTACGCGACCTTAACGTACAATACGTCCTTATTCTGAACAACGTTGTTGATTACTCCAACGCTGTTACCAGTACCTACAAGCCTGGAACCTTCAGAGGTATCACGCAAATAACAGACACCACCCCAGGTTTTGAGGTGGTGCTGGAAGAAGGTTCTATGAGGTTGTACAAGATTACCTTATAAGAACGTTATGCCTGAATTGCAGAAACTGCGTCCTTAAGCTCCTGAACACGATCAGTTGCTTCCCATGTGAAGTCTGGGTCTTTGCGGCCAAAGTGTCCGTATGCTGCTGTCTTAGAGAAGATAGGACGGCGCAGCTTAAGGTCTCTGATAATGGCACCAGGACGAAGATCAAAGACCTTCTCGATAGCCTGCTCAATAACAGCATCGTCAACAATGCCAGTGCCAAAAGTATCAACCATGATAGACAGTGGATGAGAAACACCAATGGCGTAGGCAAGCTGAACTTCACACTTCTTTGCAAGGCCTGCTGCTACGACGTTTTTGGCAACCCAGCGTGCTGCATACGCTGCTGAACGGTCAACCTTGGTGCAATCCTTTCCGGAGAAAGCGCCGCCACCATGACGACCCATACCGCCATAGGTATCAACAATAATCTTTCTACCGGTAAGTCCTGTGTCTCCCATAGGTCCACCAACAACAAAGCGGCCAGTTGGGTTGACGTAAATGTCTGCGTTATCCCAAGCAATGTTGACCTCACCCATAACGGGTGCAATAACGTGGTCAATCATGTCCTGCTTGATAACGGACATGTCCTCAATCTCTGGGGCGTGCTGTGTGGAGACAACAATGGCTGTGACCTCAACGGGTTTCTCGTCCTCATAGCGAACGGTAACCTGAGTTTTGCCATCTGGACGCAAGTACTCAACCTCGCCAGACTTACGCACCTCTGAAAGGCGCTGAGCCAGACGCTGAGCCAGGTAAGCTGGCATTGGCATAAGGACATCGGTCTCGTCAGAGGCAAAGCCAAACATCATGCCCTGATCACCTGCGCCGATAAGATCAAGCGGATCGGTAGTGCGTCCTGCCTGCGTGTCATAGGACTGATCAACGCCCTGAGCAATATCGGGGCTCTGCTCATGGATAAGGCTCAAAACACCGCAGGTCTCACAGTCAAAACCATACTTAGCACGGTCGTAGCCAATATTTCTGAGGGTGTTACGAACAATCTCCTGGACATCAACGTAGGATTGAGTGCGAATTTCTCCTGCCACCACGATAGTTCCTGTAGTAGCAAAGGTCTCACATGCACAACGAACGTTATCCAAGCAAGCTGGAACACCACTTGGAGAAACGTACCCACGCTCTTCAAGCTCCGCCTCTTTTGCCAGGATTGCATCAAGAATTGCGTCAGAAATCTGATCGCAAACCTTGTCTGGATGTCCCTCAGTAACACTTTCTGAGGTAAACAAATAGTTTTTGTGTGCCATGAACTGTCCTTTCACGCATGGCTTCTCTGCTTATGCAGAATATTTGCGTTCTTCTACGCGCAACCACTCTTACTATACCCACCAAAGACACTTTTGAGCAGGATCAGTCAAGAAAATTGTAAAAAGAGCACCACAAGGGTGCTCTTTAAATAGCATAGTTAACCTGGAATTATGCAAAAACTCGTATGATTACTCGTCTATTATTCGTCTATTCCAATGCCGGCAAGTGTCATATCTAGCAGATTCTGTGCAAGCTCATCAGAACCCTCCGCACCGTGGCGCTCTCCCATCAGGCCAATGGCCGAGAGAACCAATGCACCCGTAATAGAACAGGCAGCAAGTCTTGAATCAACGCTCTGACGAATAAAGCCTTGCAATTTTCCCATCTCAAGCTGATTAGCAAGAAGAACAACCACGCGAGAAAGTGGGCCCTCAATGTTGGTAATAAGTGCCTGCTCAGAGCTTGCAAGCTTGTTAATTAAAGCCAAAACCAAAGGTGAGTCAGGCAGAATATGAGCAGCAAGTTGAGCGATGATTGCATGAAGCGTCTCTTTTGAGGCAGGCTTATTACCAATGGTATGCGCAATATCTTTTGCAAGCTCATCAACGCTCTCGTCAAAGATTGCCTGCAAAAGGGCCTCTCTATCGGAAAAGTAGTAATATAGCGCGCCCTTTGAAAGACGAGCTCTATCAGAAATCTCACTCATTTTGAAGTTGGTATTTCCACGAGCAAGCATGAGCTTGGTTGTCTCGTGCATAATACGCTTACGTGAGGATGCAATTTTTGAGTAGTAGCAAGCTGGAAGCTTGAAAGCTCTG
>OFCM01000468.1_pt1 | contig 11458 bp, 13 predicted proteins | sample 1520841 | NCBI WGS metagenome assembly OFCM01 (sample SAMEA2699037, study PRJEB24076) | metagenome | biome: Human gut stool | place: Spain | collected 2012-11-21 | reverse complement strand
CGGGTTCTTTGCTTTGTCAGGGTGCCCTCAGAGGGAGGCGACTGCGGTGACAGTGACGGGCACGTTGCCGCGTGTGGCCTTGGAGTAGGGGCACAGCTCGTGGGCGCGGTCGGCGAGGGCCTGGGCGCGGTCGAGCGGGGCGCCGGGGATGAACACCTTGATGTCGGCGGTCAGGGCGAAGGAGTCGCCTTCGGGACCCAGACCGATCGTGGTGCGCACGACGGAATCGGTGGTGTCGATGCCCATTTCTTTGGCGGCCAGGCCCATGGCACCCTGGAAGCAGGCGCCGTAGCCCATGGCGAAGAGGGCTTCGGGGTTGGCGCCGTCGCCGGGGCCGCCCAGTTCCTTGGGGGCGCGCATGATGTGGGTGATGCCGAGCGCGGGGACGGAGGAGGTGCCGGCGCGGCCGCCCGTGGAGTCGGCGGTGACGGAGTATGCGATCTTGCTAGGAGTATTCATGCCCCTATTTCACCACTAGGACTTCAGTCCCGCAAGGGGTTTGACACAAAGACAAGTAATTCCGCGCGCTCAGGGACGAGGCCGGGGCACGCCCGCAGGTCACGCGGCCTCAGGCGGTGAGGAAGTCGGCCTCGGGGCGGGCGCTCAGCGCCTTGGCGACGGCGCGGCGGAAGCGGTCGTTCATGGGCGGGAGCTGGTCGCCGCGGAAGAACGCGGTCTCGCTGTTTTCGCCGTCGGCGGGGTTGGGGTCGCCGCTCACCCACTGCGCTGCGAAGGCGACGTCCAGGTAGGTGGTGACATCTCCGTTGTCATAGGTGACGGGGCCGACAACCTCGACGGAGAGGAGGCGGCGCACCTCGATGCGCACGTCGGCTTCCTCGAGCGCCTCGCGGGCGGCCGCGACGGCGGGCTCCTCGCCGGGGTCGACGATGCCGGTCACGGGGGTCCAGGCGCCGTTATCGGAGCGGCGCACGCACAGGATGTCGACGGCCTCGGGCGCGATGGTACGTTCCCAGTCGATGGGCGCGCATCCCGGGGCGGGGCGCAGGATGACGACGGTCGTGCCGGGCATCCACAGGGGCGCGTGGCCGACGTGTCGGCGCAGCTCGAGGACGAAGTCGGGGGTAGCCATGGCTCTAGTCTACGGCGCTCACAGGAAGGACGTAATGATCGGCAGGAGCAGGATCTTGACGATGATCGCGAAGGCGAAGAGGGTCGCGTAGGCGGCCTCGATGCGCTCGTCGGTCACGCGGGCGTCAGCCGCCTGCAGGACGGCCGGCTGGCCGAGGAAGCCCGCGACGCCACCAGCGGCACGAGGCGCCGACAGGCCAATGAACTTTGCGCCGATCGCCTGGAGGGCGCAGCACACGACCACCATGACGGCGGCGAGGAGTGCGGCGCGCCAGCCGTCGGGGCTGCCGAGCAGGCTCGCGAACTGCGGGCCGGCGTTCAGGCCGAGCGCTGCGAGGAAGAGCATGAGGCCGATCTGGCGGATCGTCAGGTTCGCGGCGGCGGGCAGGGTCCACACGAGCGGGCCGGTGCGGCGCAGCGCGCCGAGCAGCATGCCGACGATCAGCGGGCCGGCGGCGGCACCCAGCTGGAAGCCCTGCCCGCCCGGCAGTGGGAAGGACACGATGCCCAGAAGCAGACCCAAGACGAGGCCAATACCGAAGGCCATGCCGTCGACCTCGGCGACGCGGCGCTCGGAGTCGCCGAGCCACTCCGCGATATCGTCGAGCTCCTCCGTCGGGACGACGACCGCGACGTGGTCGCCGAGCTGGAGGTCGAGGTCGTCGCGGGCCAGGAGGTCCAGGTCGCCTCGGCGCACGCGCGTGATGACGGCACCGAAGCGCTTGGTGACGTTGAGTTCGGAGACGCTGCGGCCGGCGACATCGGGGTTGGAGACGACGATGCGCTCAAACGCCAGGTCGGAGCGGTCGTCCTCGAGGTTGTGGTCGAGGATTTCGCCGACGAGGGGCGCCGTGTCCTTGATCGACGCTGGATCACCGACCATGACGACGTGGTCACCGGGCAGCAGGTCCTCGCCCGGGGCGATCACCCTCGTGCGACCGTCGCGTCGCAGGTAGGACAGGCGCAGGCGCTGCTCGCGCCACGCATCGATATCGCGGGTGTTGATCTGCTTGGTCACGTGCACGCTGACGGCCTCGAGGGACGCACCCGCCAGGGAGGGGGTGTCCTTGGGCCCCAGCCATTTCCTCGTCACCGTGATGGTCACGATGAGGATGCCACCAATGACGCCGACCGGATAACCGAAGGCGTAGCCGACCGCCGCATTCGCGTCCCCGGTGAGGCGGGTGGCCGTATCGAGGGCGGGTGCGGCCGTGAGGGCACCCGTGAACAGGCCCGAGGTGAGACCGGCGGGCAGGCCGAGGAGACGCCCGCCCGCGAGCGCGATAGCCGCGCCGACGATGCACACGATCGTCGTCAGCGCGAGGAGGTTCGTCTGCTTACGCAGATCCTGGAAGAAGGTCGCGCCCGCGGAAATGCCGACGCAATACACGAAGAAGGCCAGGCCCATTGGCTGGACGATCGACATGTGCGTGCTCACGACCTCGGGGTGCAGCGCCGAGACGATGAGGCCCACGAAGAGCGCGCCGGCCGCACCGAAGCGCAGCGGGCCGATCCGAATGGCCCCAATCGCCGCACCCAACGCAACAACGACAAACAGTGCGAGCAGGGGTGAAGACGTGAATAGAGAGGCCATAGCTTTCAGAGTACCTGTCGCTCCCCCGGAGGTTCCCGCCGACTGTCACATTACCTGCGTTATGAACCTCACGGATTGGTTACACTGGTGCCAGAAACTGAAAGGACGGTCATGTCTCAACCAGCACCCGGATGGTACCCAGACCCCGCAGGCTCTCCCCGCCTGCGCTGGTGGAACGGTGGCATGTGGACCGAGCAGTACCAGCCGATGCCCACGCAACACCAAGCAATGCCTCAGCAGGGCATGCCTCAGCAGAGCTTCCCGCAGCAGGGTGGACCCCAACAGGGCGCACCGCAGAATTTCCCGCAGCAACAGGGATTCCCACAGCAAGGCGCGCAGCAGCAGGGCTTCCCCCAGCAGGGCGCGCAGCAGCAGGGATTCCCACAGCAGGGCGCGCAGCAGGCGAACGCCCAGAAGGGCCCTCACCTGCCGTCCAACAAGCAGGCACCGACCGTCTCCTCGAATCCTTACGGCTCCGAACCCAGGTTCGACCAGCCACAGAAGGACGCGCGGGATAAGAAGGCCGGACAGACCAAGGACTCTACGACCTCCTCACGCTGGAAGATCGCGACAGTCGCAGCGTGGGTGGCCGTCGTCGTTTTCGTTGTGACGGCAATCATCGCGGGCACCTCCTACAGCCACGCACGTGCGGAGCTCGCACCCGCGGTCAGCGAACGTGACGACGCTCAGAGCCAGCTCGACCAGGCACAAAAGGAGCTTGATGAGGCCCAGAAGGAACTTGAGGAGTTAGAGAAGTGAGTTACGTTCCCACCCCCGCGCAGGCACCCACGCCACAGGCTTCAGGGTCCCGCAGCGGCATGAAAATTCTGACGATCATCGGCGCCTGCCTCGCCATCCTCTTTCTGATCCTCTCGGTTGTCCTGGGACTCGGTGCGCGTTCCACCCATCAGGCCGCCCGGCAAGCGCAGAGCGACGCCCAGTCCCTGCGTGATCAGGCCAAGGAAACGGAAACCGAGACGGCGACGACCCGCACCAAGATCACCGAGGCGACAAACAAGAAGGAAGCTCAGGCGTGGTGTGACGGTCTGACGAGCGCGAATGCAGATTTCGACTCACTTGACGCAAAGGCGCGAGAATACAAGAGCCTGACGGCGACACGCCACGAAGCCATCGGCAAGATTTGCCCGAAGAAAAAGGACTTTATCGAGGCGTACGCAAAAGACGCATCGCAGGACATGGTCAAGCCAGACACCCCCACCTGCTCGGCGGGGGCATCCTCGGCGACAATCACCGGATCCGTATCCGTTACCGGAACGAACCTGGCGGGCCTCTCGGCGTACGACGTCGGCGTCGAGTTCTACCTCGTCCCCGGCTCTACCATCAAGGGCTACCAGCCCTCGGACAAGCAGACGGTCACCGTCCCCGCGGGCGGATCAGCCTCGCTGACATCGACTGTGCCGTTGCCCTCCTTCGACTCGGGATCCTGCATCGTCCGCGCTGTCAGCATCTGGCCCAGCGGGGTCTGAGCAGATAGTTGCCCACCATCCCTGCGGCGACTAGACTTCCTGACCGTACCCTCGGTTTTGACACGACACGGGAAAGAGAACCACGATGAGCGAAACCGCGGAAGGCTGGTACGCCGACCCGACCGGTGCCGCGCAGCTGCGCTGGTGGGACGGTCACGCATGGACGCAGTACGTCGAACCCCACGAGGCTACCCCCGCGCAGTCTGAGACCGCCGAGGCGACCCCCGCCTACGACGAGGCCCCGCACTACGCTCAGCAGGAGCAGGTAGCGGCGAACGTGCCGACTCAGGAAGCTGCCGAGGTCGCGCCGATTCCCTCCCCCGAGGAACCCTCGTATTGGGAGGACTCCGTACCCGCCCCCTCCCCCGAGGAGACGTCGGCGTGGGAGGCCACCCCTGCCTCGTCGATGGACGAGGCAGGCGCCGCCCCGATCCCAATGCCCGACGAATCCGAGCCCTCCCAGGAGACCCCGAAGCGTTCGGGTACCCTCAAGTGGACACTCGGCTGCGTTGCCTCCTGGGCGCTTGTCGCCGTCTTTATCGCGGTCCTCGTTCTCGCGTGGTCCTATCTGGGCGCCAGCGGTCGCATCCACGATGACGCGAAGAGCCGCGCCGAAACCGCGCAACAGGAGCTCGACACCGCGCAGTCCACGCTCGCGGACATTAACCGCCAGATCGAGGAGGCCAACAAGTGAGCGCACCCGCACCACTGCGTGCAGCGACCGTCGCCGGAGCCACCCTCGCGGTCATCTTCATCATCCTGTCCGCCGTCGTCGGCGGCATCAACGTCTGGCGTTCGCATTCTGCGTCCAGCTACGAGGCGCAGGCCGAGCAGGCGCAATCCGAGAAGGCCGCGGTCGACCAGCAGATCACCGACGCGAAGACCCGCCTCGACGCCGCCAACGTCCACAAGGACGCCAAGGCGTGGTGCGATTCCGTCACCCGCGACACCGCCGCGTCGATCCGCAACGCCATCAAGACCTACGATTCGGCGACGCAGGCCGTCAAGGACGCCATTCACCAGGAGTGCGCCCCCAAGGAGACTCTCGCTAACGCGCAGCGCGCCGGGGCCGACACCGCCTTCAGCCCCGGCATCCCCGAGTGCACGACCGACCAGGTGACCACGACGATCAACGGCACCATCACCCTGAACTCCGCGCGCCCCATCTCCTCGCTCGGGCCGCTCGAACTGACGATTTCCGGCTACACCCTTGACAAGGGCACGACCCTGAACCCCTCGTCGCCCTACCAGGGGAGCACGACCGTGACGCTCACGCCGGGAACCCCCGCTACGTTCACAATCTCCGTCCCCTACGACCCGGCGATGAGCGACAAGACCGAGTGCGGGTTCACCATGACCTCCTGGTGGCCGACCAACCTCTGAGAATCACGTGAGGCCGATCACTGACCGGATCAATAAAATTGATGCTCCCCTAGACTGTAGGGGAAACAGTGAAAGGAGCCTCCTCGTGAGTAACCCCGTCCAGGGCTGGTACGCAGACCCTGCAGGAACCGGCCAGCTGCGCTGGTGGGACGGCGCGCAGTGGACCGACCGCTTCCAGGCCGCACCCGCCGCCAACGCCGCCACGGATTCCGTAACCCCGAACGCCGCAGGCGATGCCGCGGCCACCAGCGAGACAGCCGCCGCCACCGCCGCTCAGGCCGTCCCGCAGCCCGCCAACACTACGGCGCAGTTCACCCCCGTGGCTCAGGCGCCCGCCACCAAGGCCACCGGCGGACAGATCGCCCTCGCCGTCATCGCCTCGCTCCTCGTCGTGCTCTTCCTGGGGTCGAGCATCATTGCGACCGGTATGCACGGCAAGGCCAGGGAGGACGTCGCGAATTCTCAGTCCATCCTCGATGATGCAAAGAGTGAGCTCCAGAAGGTGCAGGAGGCAATCCAGTGAGTGACCCGAACACCACCGCAGCCAACACTGCCCCTGTGGCACCCGCGAAGCCCGGTAAGAGCAAGGGCCTGTCCATCTTCAACCGTGTCGCCTTCATCGTCGCAGCGCTCCTCGCGGTCTTGACGATCGCCATGCTTGTTGCGACTGCGATGACCACCAAGTCCGCGGCCAACATGCGCGACGAGGCCCAGGCGACTCGAGAGCAGGCCGGTCAGGAGCTCGCCTCCTACTGGTGCTCGCAGATCACACCCGAGAACGTCGCGAAGTTCGACGAGTTACGTGACCTCTACCTCGGCGTGAGCGAGACGGCTCAGAACGCTGTCGATCAGCAGTGCCAGAAGAAGGTCACCATTACTGACCTCGTTACTAACAACGATCCCAACGGGGCTTTCGACACCACCAGCCAGTGCACCATTAATGCATCGAGCACGAAGATCACGTGCACCGCGACCGTAACGGCAAACGACACGATCAAGAAAGATCTCGCGTCGTTCTCCTCCACGACAGTCACGCTCCAAATGAGCATGCAGACGACGAGCAGTAAGCTCACGTCCAAGGGGCACGACCTCGGCGAGGTCGCAACCGTCGACGTCGACCGCTCCGGCACGGGCAAGACCCAATTTACAGTCCCCTACGACCCCACCTGGGGTGAGTACTACAAGGTTGACGTGAAGTCGTTCTTCCCGAACGAGTGACACGGTATGCCTGATCGCGCTTACCCCGTCGCCCAGGGTCGTCAGCCCGACCCCGGACGCGACTCAGCCGTGAACGACCCGCATGCGCGCACCGACGAAGCCTGCCCCGGCCTCGTCTTTGAGCTCAGTAGTGCTCGTGGGAATCGTAGCCGCGCAGCCTATCGAGCTCGCGACGCTCCTTCTTGGTCGGGCGCCCACTGCCCCTCTCACGCATCGCGACGGGAATGTGCACGCGCGGGCGCTCGGGCGTGCGGTCATCGTAAGCGGTGCGCGCCTGCGGGTAGGAGACGCGCTTCGCGAGCAGCAGGACGACCCCAAGGATGCGGTCGAAGCCCTCGATGCGCAGGCGGACCTCGTCGCCGACACGCACCTTGTAGGCAGCTTTGACGGGCTCTCCGTTCACGCGCACGTGCCCGGCGCGCACGGCTGCCGTCGCCTGGGAGCGGGATTTCAGCTGGCGGGTCGCCCACAGCCAGGTATCCACGCGCACGGAGGACGAGGCGAGGGCACCGGCGGGGATCGCGACGTCGTCGAGGCTCTCACTCATCGCGTCCCCTAGTTGATGCGACGCAGACGCTTCTGGTGGCGGGGCGTCAGGACGATCGCGACGAGCGCACACAGGACCGGCATACCGATCAGCATGCCCAGGAGCGCGCCCCACGGCACGACCGGCCACAGCGTGGTCAGGGTCGGGAAGATGCGGGAGCGGGCGAACGTGATCACGGCGAGGACGCCGACGACGAGGCCGGCGAGGACCGCAGTCGGGATCGCATTGAGAGCGAGGACAACGCCCTGCCAGGTCGTCACGTGGCGGCGCATCGCGGGGGCGGCACCGATCGCGTCGAGGGTATCGAGATCGGGGCGCATGTCCGAGGCCGACAGCGCCACGACGAGAGCGACCGTGGCCGCCGCAGCGACAACGGCGATAAGCGCTGCAACGTAGGGCAGGACGAGGGAACGCATCGTCGGCACGATCACCTGGGCCGAAGCACCGGGCACCTGACGCGCGATCGTCGCCTGGAACGACGGGGCGTCGACGGGACTCACCTGGTGATCGACGGTGAGGAGCTCACCCAGAGGGCGTACCTGGAGGCCGAGGTAGGACGCCGCGGTCGGCGAGAGCACGATGACGTTGACGCGAGTCAGGGGCGTGGCGACGAAAGTCTGGACGGTCGTCACCTTGGCGTCCGGCAGGTTATCGTCCGACGCTCCCGCCGCCTTCGCCTCCGCGATGGCGCTCATGTCGAGGCTACGCAGCGTCACCTGGCCCGCGCCATCGATGTACTCCGGATCGGGGATGAGGACACCGCCAGCGTTCAAGGTGGCGATCGCGCGCACCATGTCGTCCTCGTTGCTGAAGTACCCAGCCTGGCGCAGATACGTGCCGTCATCGACCATGTACGCCACGTCCAGTTCCGTCATGGTGCCCATGTTCGTCGACATCGTGAACGTCGAATTGTTGTACGGGTGCACCGCCTCGACCATCGTGGTCGGGCCACCCGGGCCGCTGTTCCACGCCAGGCCGTTCAGCGTCGCCTGCGAGGTGACGCCGCGCTGGCCGTCAACAGCCTCGACAGCGGACTTCATGAGGTCGCGCGAGCGCTTGACTGAATCCGTGCGGTCAACGGTCGACACGAAGACCTGGCCCCGCTGCCCCACGTGCGGACGCGAGTTCCAGCCGGCCTCGTTCGAGGAAGACAGGGTGATGAGCAGGCCGCACGCCACGAACACCGTCGTCAGGATCGAGGCCATGGCCGGGAAGGTGCGGTGGCCGTTGCGAACGGCGTCGCGCAGCGCCAGGCGCATACTCATCGACGCGCGACGGTTGGGGAGGCGCCACCGGGTGAAGATGTAGGGGATCGAGCCGATCAGGCCCGCCTCCAGCAGGCCGATACCAACGACGAGGGCCAGCACCGAACCGAACCATGCGGCGATACCGAGGAGTGGCAGACCCGCCAGGAGAGCCAACGGGTAGATCATGCGGCGACGCACGAGGCGCGAGGGCTCCCACACGCGACCGCCGATGACGGCGGAGGGGTCAATGTGGGAGGTCGTGTGGGCCGGGGACACGGACGCCATGAGCGACAGGAGCACCGGCAGGAGCACGGACAGCGCGAGGGGCCACCACGGGACGATCCCGATACCCAGACTCGACCACATGCCGATTCCCACCATCGCGGCCGCGGAGAAAGCCGCGGAAAACACTGCCGAGTAGAGGCCGATAATCACGCCGTGGGCGATCGTGAGCCGACGCCCGTCCGTGCGGTCACCACCGTTAGCGACGATCATGGCAGCCGTGCGCATGACCGAGCGCTGAGCGACGGTGTATAGCGGCGAGATGAGCAGGATCATCTCCGTGAGGATCAGCAGAATACCGGCGACGAGGAGCAGGTACTGCCAGGGGTTGGCGCTCCGAGTGCTCTGAGGGACCTCGTACTGGGCGATCTGCGAGGGCAGGGCCGAGGCGTCGGGCGGGTTTGCCAGCACCTGACGGGACAGGACCGAGAAACCGGATGCGTTCAACTCGCGGATTTTTTCCCACGACACCGGTGTCGGACCCGTCACGAACCAGGCAGTCTGCGTGCGCCCCGCGACGGCGAGGCGGTCAATCGGAAGCGTCCCATCGCCGATGATCGCGCGCTCAGAACCCCCAATGATGGAGTCGATCACGACGTTCCCCTTCAGGGACTGAGTCGCTCGTTCCTTCGCGATCGTCAGGGACAGGTTCACGGAGTCACCGACGCTCACCGACAGGGCCCGGGCCACGTCCTCGGAGATGACGGCATGACCAGCGGCCAACGGCCCGCTCTTACCACCCGCATTCACGCGCGGTGCCTCCAGCGAGGCCGTTTGCGTCCCGTTGTCGACCGTAAAACCCGTGCCATCCGCCGTTTCCAGACGCAGCTGGTAGAGCGTATCGACGGCGACCAGCTGATCGCCCTCGGGCAGCCAGCTCTGGAGGGTGTCCATCGAGACCGAGACCTCGCCGCTCGAGGCCGTCTTCGACAGGCGGTCCGCGGTGAAGTCCTGCGCGATGGCCGTCGACGACCGGTGCAACGTCACCGCCTGCACGTCGCTGCGATGTCCGAGCCACGACGAGGCCTGGTAGCGCTGCGAGGTCGTGACGTCCCAGAAGGTGATCGCCGCAATCGCGATAATGATCGGCAGGGAGATCAGGAAGACAGCCGTGGCCGTACGGCCCAGGCTTTGGCGCGCATCACGAGAGGCGATGCGGAGTACCACTCCCCATCGCCTCATCCGTGTGCTGAGTCGGCTCATCAGATCCTTGGTGCTGTGTCTGCCAGCAGATCCTTCAGCGAATCCCCCCTCGATCGGTCGACGATGCGACCGTCGCGCAGGAAGACCGTGCGATCTGCCCATGCGGCCATTCTGGCCTCATGAGTCACGAGGATACCGGCTGCACCGGCATCAATGTGATCACGCAACACCAGCATGATCTGTTCGCCAGTGTGAGAATCGAGCGCACCCGTCGGCTCGTCCGCAAGAATGACCGAGCGGTTACCCACGAGTCCGCGGGCGATCGCGATGCGCTGGCGCTGACCACCGGACAGGAGCTCCGGGAAGCGATCAGCCAGGTCCGCGACGCCTACCTCCTCAAGCGCGGCCATCGCAGCCTCACGCACCTTGGAGGGACTCACGCCGTCGAGCTGCAGCGGCATCTCAACGTTTTCGAGGGCCGACAGCGAGGGGATCAGGTTGTAATCCTGGAAGACGTATCCAATCGACCGGCGACGAACCTCTGCGCGATGAACACTGTCCAAAGCCGCCAGATCAACCCCGTTGATATAGACGTGGCCTCGGGTCGGACGTTCCAGGCCGCCGGCGATCGACAGCAGCGTCGACTTACCGGAGCCGGAAGGACCCATAACAGCGAGAAGCTCGCCGGGTGCGACCTCAAGGTCGATCCCGTCGAGCGCTCTCACTCGGACGCCGTCAGCGCCGAACTCATGTCCGACGCCAGCCATCCGGATCGGTAGTGGCACAGGCTGGCTCATCGCACCCCGGCACGCTCCGAAATGCCAGCCTCGGCCTGGGCCCAGTTCATCGAGCGGCCCTTCGCAGCGGCGAAGGCGGCACGACGCGCGGCCTCGGAGACCGCACCGGACTCAATGTGGTCGAGCCAGTTGAGCTCGGCCTCGAGGTCGAAGATGTGACGCTCAAGGATGAGCTTCCACGCGAGCTCGCCCTCATCGGCCGAAGCCTTCAGGCGGGTCACATCGCGCAGCGAGCCCAGGGTCGAGCGACGCTGAGTCTGGATCATGGCCTCAACGTCGACCGTGGGGTCGGCGGCGGCCACAGCGAGCTTCATCACAAGCTCATCACGTTCGGGATGTTCGCGAGGAACAGGGGTGGACCACCAGGCGGCGAGGACTTCACGACCGACATCAGTCAGCTCAAAGACCTCGGAATCACGGCCCGCATTGGTCTCAGCGTGAGAGATGACCTGGCCGTCGCGCTCGAGGCGCTGCATCGTCTGGTAGACCTGGCCAATGTTCAGCGGCCATGCTCCGCACGTCTGCTCCTCGAACATCTGCTTCAGGCGGTAGACACCGGCGGGCTGCTGCGCAACAAGTGCCAGCAGGGCATTGCGAACCGACATAACTCTCCGTTCGTTGTCTGGACGTGTAGACGATCGTGGTTGAACAGTATCTATCGTACGCCAAAA
>OFCM01000451.1_pt1 | contig 12067 bp, 10 predicted proteins | sample 1520841 | NCBI WGS metagenome assembly OFCM01 (sample SAMEA2699037, study PRJEB24076) | metagenome | biome: Human gut stool | place: Spain | collected 2012-11-21 | reverse complement strand
TGCCTAAAAATGTAAAAGAAACTGTGGATTTGCCTGATTTTGTCAAAGAATCTGTGTCTCAAACACAGATTCTTTGCACTCTTTAGGCGCTCATACTGTTATGGCGCACCTGGCGAGAAACCCCGTGCACTCCCCGCCGGCGCTTCGCGAGCTTGACCTGCAAGTTTGTCTGCACACGACGCTGTTACCGTACAAAAAACCGGTGCCCACCTGCGTGAACACCGGTCTGACTTGCATGTTATGTGGAGCTCCCAGCTTGCACGCTCTCACCTGCATGTTATGTGGAGCTTGGACCCCGTACGCTTACGCGAAGCGCTCGACGCCGTCCTTGGAGACGCGCGCGAAGAATAGCGGTTCCAGCTCGGGAGCGTTCTCGCCAAAGACCAGAGCCTCACGGAAGATGCGCTCACCCTCATCAAGACGGCTTTCGTCGCCGGTCAGAAGCGTTGCAATAACATCGCCCTTCTCGACATAATCGCCGGTCTTGCGCTCAAGGATAATACCTGCTGCAGGGTCAATCGGATCGCCCTTCTTCTCGCGACCGGCGCCCAGAGCAACGGAGGAAATGCCCACCAGCTCAGCGTTCATTGAAGTGATATATCCGCTGGTCTCAGCCACAATATCGCGGCGGAATGGTGCAGCCTCAAACTTGGTGGTGTCGAAGATGACCTCGTCGGTGCCGCCCTGAGCCTTGACCATCTGAGCCAGCTTAGCCAGGCCTTCACCGTTTGCAATCTGCTGGCGAGCTAGTTTGCGACAGTCCTCAACGCTCCCCTTACCTGCGAGGTTAAGCATGTTTGCAGCAAGCTCAACGCAAACATCAGTCAAATCTTCAGGACCCTCACCCTTAAGCGTAGCCACTGCCTCGATGACCTCGAGGGAGTTGCCCACGTTTTTGCCCAGAGGACGATCCATGCCGGTAATCAGCGCTGCGGTGGTGCGACCAACGTGCTCGCCAATGGAAACCATGGCATCTGCCAGCTCAATTGCGGAGTCAACGTCCTTCATAAAGGCGCCGGAGCCGCACTTAACGTCCAGCAAAATACAGTCGGAGCCAGAAGCAATCTTCTTGCTCATGATGCTCGATGCAATCAGAGGCACCGAGTCAACCGTTGCGGTAACGTCGCGCAGCGCATAAAGCTTCTTGTCAGCTGGAACAAGATTGCCCGTCTGACCTGCAACGGCAACACCAATCTCGGAGACCTGCTTAAAGAAATCAGGCTCGGAAATCTCAATGGAAAGTCCTGGAATTGCCTCAAGTTTATCCAGCGTACCGCCCGTGTGGCCCAGGCCGCGACCGCTCATCTTGGCAACCTTTACGCCTAAAGACGCAACAAGTGGGCCAACAACCAGCGTGGTTTTATCGCCAACGCCGCCGGTAGAGTGCTTGTCCACCTTGATACCAGGGATCGCCGAGAGGTCCATCATGTCGCCGGACTCGGCCATTGCCATGGTCAGTTGAGCCGTCTCGTGCGCGGTCATGCCCTTGTAGAAAATGGCCATCGCCAGCGCGGAAGCCTGGTAATCGGGAATATCCCCAGCTACATAGCCCGAGACAAAGTAATCGATCTCGGCGTCGGTAAGCTCGCCGCCGTCGCGCTTCTTTTCAATCACGTCGTACATGCGCATAGTTGAACCTCTTTCCGCTGTTCGCGTTCGTTGCTGTTCGCGTTCGTTGCCGTTCGCGGCGCCGCCAGGCGCGTTCGTCGATGTTCGCGTTAACTCTCTAGTAAAAGAGCCGGTAGCGAGAAACTCTACCGGCTCGCAATTTCATGCAACCTACCAGGTTATCTGCACCCGAAAGCGCAGGCTACTTGATGTCGCAGCTTACTGGTTGCCTCCGTCGTGCTCGCCGCACCCGCAGCCACAGCTGTGCTCGTGGCCGCCCGCGCCGTGCTCGCCCGCGGCGCCCTTCACGGCATCGTCGCACGATGCACCGGCAGGGCTGGACTCGCCCAGATCCTCGGGACCAAATCCCATAGGCAAGATGTCCTGGAGCAGATACTCTCTAGGGGCAGCGTCTGCCTTGCCCAGCACAATACGGAATGTTGCAGGATCGCACCACTCGCGAATAACCTGCCTGCATACGCCACAAGGAGTGCACCAAGCTGTTGGAGCTTCTCCCTCAGGACCGCCGACAACCGCAATGGCCACAAAATCCCTGTGACCCTCAAACACCGCGCGGAAAAACGCCGTGCGCTCGGCGCAGTTAGAAGGCGTGTACGCAGCGTTTTCTAGGTTGGCACCGCCGTATATCGTGCCGTCGGAGCACAAAAGCGCAGCTCCAACAGCATAGTGAGAGTACGGTACATAGGCGTGGTTGCGCGCCTCAATAGCAAGTTGAACAAGAGCCTCGTTAGAAACGTGGCAAGAACCCTCTACCTCGGCCATTATGCACGACTTCCCTTGATGTATGGCACGCCGTCTGCCTTAGGAGCAACAGACTTACCAACAAAGAGGACCAGCGTAATGATGGTGATGAAGTAAGGAAGCATTGCAATGATCTGGCTTGGAATTGGAGTTGCGCCGCCACCAAGAAGAATTGCAAGTGCCTGAGTAAAGCCAAAGAGCAGGCAAGCTGCATAGGTGTTCAGAGGCTTCCACTTACCAAAGATAACCGCTGCCAGTGCAATAAAGCCCTGACCAGAAATAGCAGTCTGAGTGAACTGAGAAATAATTGCCAGCGTTACAGAAGCGCCACCAAATCCTGCAAGCACACCAGAAACAATAACGCAGAGGTAGCGAGTCTTACGAACGCTAATACCCAGCGTCTCGGATGCGTGTGGGTGCTCGCCAACGGAGCGAATACGCAGGCCCCACTTAGTGCGGTAGAGCACAAACCAGACGAGAAGAGCCGTGAGAAAAGCAAGTACAACAGTAATGTCTACGTTGAGGCTGGAATAAGGTGTGTCGTTAAAGGCGCCCTCGCCAAAGAGCTTTGGCAACTTATTGACAGCTGGAGACATTGCAGCACCATCAAACAAAAGACGGCAGGCAAACAGTGCAATACCAGGAGCAAGCAAGTTAATAGCAACACCAGAGACGGTCTGGTCAGCGTTAAACGTAATGGATGCCATGGCGTGCAGCAGTGCAATCAGGCCGCCTGCAATACCTGCGCAAAGGAAGCCAATCCAAGGGTTTCCAGTGAGGTAGCTGCCTGCAACGCCTGCAAAAGCACCAACGCCCATCATGCCCTCAATACCAATGTTGACAACACCGGAGCGCTCGGAGACGACGCCGCCCAGAGCACCAAAAATAAGAGGTGTCGAGTACATGAGGGTAACGGAAACAAGAAGAATCAGGTTAGTGAGCATTGTTTGCCTCCTCCTGAGATGGGTCGGACGCATCACTCACTTGAGCAGCAAGCTTTGCCTCTTCTTCCTTAGCCTTCTGGGCACGCTTGTGATCAAGACGGTCGGCAAGCATTGGAATAACGCCGCCCAGAGCCATGAAGAACACGATGGTACCAATAACAATGTTGATGATCTCGGAAGGTGCACCAACAACCTGCTGAACAGTCTGGCCACCATACAGAAGACCAGCAAACAGGAAGGATGCAGGAATACATGCAACAGGATTACAGTTGGCGATAAACGCAACGGATAGGCCGTTAAAGCCGTTGTTCTCAAATGCTGCCAGCGTTGCAATACTGTGAGGAGCAATACCGGTGATAGTCAGAGCGCCTGCAAGTCCGCAGAGTGCACCAGAAATAGCCATGCAAAGTGTGAGGTTCTTCTTAACATTGATGCCGGTAAACTGAGCAGCGTCGCGGTTAAAACCAACAGCGCGCATCTCATAACCAACCTTGGTGCGCATAAGCAGCCAGCCAATAAAGATAGCTGCGAAAATAGCAACAAAAATACCAATGTTTACGTCGGTGCGCATAATAGCGTCACCGATAACAGGGATATTGCGAATTGCCTCAGCGCCGTCCTCGGAATTCTTCATGCCATAGAACAGCGTGGTGTAGCCGGACTCGTTAATAGGGTACGAAGATGTTGAGTTTGGCTGGTGGAACTGTGGAAGAGAAACCACAAAGTTGCAGAGGTAGAGGCTGATCCAGTTAAACATAATGCTGGTAATAACCTCGTTGATGCCAAACTGGGCTTTAAGCCATCCAATGATGGCGCCAATACCTGCTCCGCCTGCGGTGCCTACCAAAACAACTACAGGAATCTGCAGCACAGGAGGAAGGTCAAGGCTGTAGCCAACAATAACAGCCAGGATAGTACCTACAATGTACTGACCCTCAGCGCCAATGTTAAAGAGGCCAACGCGGAATGCAAAAGCAACAGCAATACCCGTAAAGAGCAGAGGTGTTGCCTTAATAATGACGTTAGAAATGTATTTTGGCTTACCTACCATGCCGCCAATAAGAGCCTCAAACGAGCTGATAGGGTCATAACCTGCAACAACCAAAATAATAGAAGCAACCAACAGGCCAACAAAAATAGCAACAATTGCTGACGTAATTGGCTTTCTCATTATCTTTGTAAGCGTACTCACTCGGCGTCACCTCCTGCCATCAGCAGGCCAGCCTGCTCTTCAGTGATAGTACCTTGGTCAAACTCGCCAACATTCTTGCCGGCGTAAATAATTGCCATCTTATCGGCAACGTCCATAATCTCGTCCAGCTCAAAGGAAATCAGCAAAATTGCTGCTCCACGGTCCCTCTCGCGAATCAGCGCTTTGTGAACAAACTCAATAGCACCAACGTCAAGGCCGCGAGTTGGCTGGATGGCAATGAGAACGTCTGGGTTGGAAGAGACCTCGCGGGCGATAATAACCTTCTGCTGGTTGCCGCCGGAAAGTCCCACTGCCTGATGGTCTGCGCACTCTGCCGGACGAATATCAAACTCGTCAATCAGCTTCTGAGAGAATTCCTTGATCTTTTCCAGGTCAAGTGCAATACCCTTGCCAAAGGTTTCCTCGTTATGGCGCTCAAGCACCATGTTCTCGGCAACCGTAAAGGGCAGAACCAGGCCCCAACGATGACGGTCTGAAGGGATCGTTGCAACTGCGTGATCAATAACCGTCTTAGGAGTTGTGCTCTGAATCTCTTCACCCTTGACAGAAATGGTGCCCGACTCAGGTTTGACCAGTGCGTTTATGGCATCGGCAAGTTCTTTCTGGCCGTTGCCGTCAATGCCTGCAAGACCAACGATCTCGCCGGCACGAATATCCAAATTAAAGCCGTTTACCTGCTCAATACCGCGCTCGTCCTTGACGTGGAGGTCTTTGATTGAAAGAACAACCTCACCAGGAGTTGCTGGCTTCTTTTCTACATGCAGGTTAACGTTTCTACCCACCATAAGTGTTGCAAGCTCAGTCTCGGATGTCTTGGAGACATCAACGGTGCTCATGTACTTACCACGACGAATAATGGTGCACTCGTCAGCGGAAGACATAATCTCTTTAAGCTTGTGGGTAATAACAATGATGGTTTTACCTTTGCTTACCAGGTCATGCATGATCTGAATAAGCTTCTCAATCTCCTGCGGCGTAAGAACTGCCGTAGGCTCATCAAGAATCAGAATCTCTGCGCCGCGATACAGGGCCTTTAAGATCTCAACACGCTGCTGCATACCAACAGAAATGTCTTCAATCTTGGCGTCAGGGTCTACGTCAAAGCCGTATTCCTCAACAATCTCCAGGACCTTCTCGCGAGCTCGCTTTGGATCAAGGACGCCACCAGCCTTGGTGACCTCGTTGCCCAAAACAATATTTTCTGTAACAGTAAAGTTCTCAACCAACATAAAGTGCTGGTGAACCATACCAATGCCGTGAGCGATAGCATCGTTTGGGCCAGAAATGGATACGCGCTCTCCGTTGAGGTAAACATCTCCCTCATCCGCAGAATACAGGCCGTACAGTACGTTCATAAGCGTACTTTTACCTGCGCCGTTCTCTCCTAAAATGGCGTGGACAGTTTGCTTGCGCACGTTAAGGTCTACGGCGTCAAGAGCTTTAAACGATCCAAAAACTTTGGTAATGCCATGCATCTGAACAGCGTAATCCGAACTGACTTCCACGAGCCACCTCCTTTACACACTTGCTAGAGGTGAGGAGTGCCAAAGAGCACTCCTCACCAGCAAATCCAAACTCATCAGCCTTTGGGCACGTCAAAGGTCAAAACCATCTGGCGAGAAACCCTAAGGCGTAAAACTAAGTTAGAACTTAGCTCAAAGACTTAACGTACTTGTCCAGGTCGTCCTTGCTTGCAGGAGGAACAACGGAGCCAGCCTTGATCTTATCGAGAAGACCAATAGCTGCCTTGTAGGTGTCCTCACCCATGAGGTGGTGATCCTCAGCAATTCCGACAGCATCCTCGGAAGCGCCCAGAGAAATGGTGGTGCCACCCTTCTGGCCGTCCTTCAGGATCTTCTCAGAAATCTCAACGATAGCAACGTTGACACGCTTAAGAGCGGAGGTCAGAACGTTCTCTGGAGCAAGATATGCCTGGTCACGGTCAACGCCGATAGCAAGCTTGTTTGCGTCCTTAGCTGCCTCAATAACGCCGGTTCCTACGCCGCCTGCAGCGTGGAAGACAACGTCGCAACCATCGGAGTACATGGAGTTAGCAATAGCCTTGCCCTTTGCAGCATCGGAGAAGGACTCTGCGTACTGTGCAGAAACCTCAACGTTGGTGTTGTTCTCCTTGTTTGCAAAAGCAACGCCGCCGCGGTAACCATACTCAAACTGGTCGATAAGTGCGGAAGAAATGCCGCCAACAAAGCCAACCTTGCCAGTCTTTGTGGTGCGAGCAGCAATGTAACCAACAACAAAGGAAGGCTCCTGAGCGCGGAACATAACGCCGGTGAAGTTGGCAACCTGAGACTCGTTGCCGTTGTCGATAATGGCAAACTGGGTGTTTGGATTGTCCTTAGCAGCCTTAAGGGTTGCGTCTGCCATAGCAAAGCCAACACCCCAAACAAGGTCGGACTCAGCGTCAACAGCCTTATCAAGGTTGGTTGCGTAATCGGAATCCTGCTTGGACTCAAGGTAGCTGACATCCCAGCCGTTCTTGTCCTTGAGCTCGGTCATGCCCTCCCAAGCGGACTGGTTAAAGGACTGGTCGTTTACACCGCCAGTATCGGTAACCATGGTGAGCTTCTTTTTCTTCTCACCTGATGCCTTCTGGCCGCCGTCGTCCTTCTTGGGGCTGTTGCAGCCTGCAAGACCTGCAAGTGCTGCAAATGCGCCAGCGCCGGTTGCGCCGGTCACAAAACTACGACGAGAAACGTTCTTGTTCATTCCGTGCTCTCCTTACCTCATGTGGCGGGAACGTCCAGCTTGTACGCTGGATCTTTATGAGAAGTTGACCAAACTCCCCTAACTTAAGCGGAAAATCCGCATGGTTCCAAAACAAACAGCAATGGCAAACTGCTGATCTGCGACGCTTTACGCAACAAGTGCCTTAAGCAACAACAGAAAGAGCAACCTCCATCATCTGCGTGAAACTAGTCTGACGCTCTTCAGCAGTAAGTGCTTCTCCTGTAAGAGGCAAATCAGAGATAGTTAGCAGCGTAAGCGCATGCTTATGAGCGTGCATGGCGTTGAGATACAGGGCTGCCGACTCCATCTCAACGGCAAGAACATCCATGCTTGCCCATTTTGTAAGCGAGTTGTCTACGGTATAGAACACGTCGCTTGCCAGAATATTACCAACTCGAACGGGATAACCCAGCTTTTCTGCACCAGCGACAGCCTTGCTCAACAGGCCAAAGTCTGCGGTAGGTGCAATGGTTCCAGGCATTCCGTACTGTGATGGATAATTAGAATCAGTGCTGGAAGACATGCCAATAACAATGTCTCTAAGCTTTACCTCAGGAGCAAGGCCGCCAGCGCTACCAATGCGGAGAATGTTGTCAACTCCGTAGAAATTAAAGAGCTCGTAAGAATAAATACCAATGGAAGGCATACCCATACCAGAACCCATAACGGAGACTGGCTGTCCCTTGTAGGTGCCGGTATAACCAAACATGTTGCGAACGGTGTTGAACTGCTCAACATTCTCCAGATACGTGTCTGCAAGAAGTTTTGCGCGCAGAGGATCGCCTGGCATGAGGACAGTCTTAGCAATCTGGCCCTCAACAGCAGCGTTATGAGGAGTTGGGGTAGTAGCCATTAGTTCTCCTTAAGAATCTCTGACAGGTGAGAAGTTCCAACACCAAGTTGCTCAACGCCAAAATAATCAAGGATTGTCTCAGCCATATCGGCAAATGTGGCGGTTGTACCAAGGTTGGTGTTTGGCTTGACCTTTGGACCCGTGATAAGCAGTGGCACGTACTCACGAGAGTGATCGGTAGATGGTGTTACCGGGTCACAGCCATGATCTGCGGTAATAATGAACAGGTCATCCTCACGAAGGCCCTCAATAATCTGAGGAATGCGCTCGTCAAAGTAAGAAAGTGCGTTGGAGTATCCCACAGGATCGTTGCGGTGACCGTAAATCATGTCAGTATCAACAAGGTTGGTGAAGCACAGACCGTTGAAGTCTTTGCTAGTGGCCTCAATAGTCTTCTGAATTCCGTCTGCATTGCAGGTAGTAAACTCAAACTCCGTCATGCCACGGTGAGCAAAGATGTCATAAATCTTGCCAATAGAAAGAACGTCAAAGCCGTTCTCTTTAAGGCGGTCAAGCATAGTTGGACCTGTTGGCTCAAGCGAGAAGTCATGACGGCGAGAAGTGCGCTGGTATGGCCACTCCCCCTCAAAAGGACGAGCAATAACGCGAGCAACACCGTGCTCACCCTGCAGAATCTCGCGCGCAATGCGGCAATACTCATAGAGTTTCTCGGGACTTACCACGTCCTCATGTGCAGCAATCTGGAAAACAGAATCTGCTGAGGTATAGACAATCAGAGCACCAGTCTCTACGTGCTCTTTACCAAAGTCTCTAATAACATCGGTTCCGGAGTAAGGTTTGTTGCAGAGAACCTTGCGGCCCGTCTTCTGCTCAAACTCCTCAATGACCTCCTGTGGAAAACCATCAGGATAGGTTGGGAACTTCTTTGGAGAAATGACGCCTGCCATCTCCCAGTGACCAACCGTAGTGTCTTTACCTGCGGATTTCTCCTGCATGCGAGCGTATGCACCCTCGGGAGACTCAATTGGCTTCAGATCAACGTCATACACGGTATCAAGTGCGCCATCAATATTAAGAAGGCCCAGCTTGGTCATATTTGGGATGTTAAGAACGCCGCTTGTTGCGCAGGCACAAAGGGTATTGCTACCCTCGTCTCCGTATGCCGCCGCATCAGGCTCTTCGCCGATGCCAAAACTATCAAGAACAACTACAAAAACACGTTTAGGCATGCTACCTCCTAAAACGCCCGAAACAAGCATTTGCGCACGATACATACGCGAACTAACTTATGTGGACGAGTCATTACTATTCATTAAATATATTATTACAGTTGCATAACGCCGACGCCCAATTTAGAGAGATTTTCACGATACAACCGTTTGCAGATACTAAAATTCTGTAAACGGTACGCAGCAAATGCTTAGAAAAATCAAGCAGGTAAAACCAATGTGGCGAGAAAATCGTTGAGCTCACCAGGGAAAAATTTAATGAATTCATTCTTTACAGACTCTAGCTGCTGTCTTATCGTTGTCCAAAGCAAGATTTAAGCACTAGCTTAAATAAGATAAGCACCTGTTTAGTCGGATTCTATTTTTTGCTGCTAGGAGGCCTGATGCTCACCAATCGAGAACAGATGATTTTCAACTGGATTAAAGAGCAGCCTTCCATTACTCAGAAGGAAATTGCAGAGCGTGCAGGTATCTCGCGTTCTTCTGTTTCGGTTCACATCTCTAACCTTACCGCAAAGGGCGCAATTTTGGGCCGCCGCTACATTTTGAGCGAGCGTCCCTACTTTATTGTGATTGGCGCTGCCAACATGGATATTGCTGGCCGCCCAGACACTTCCCTTGTGGCTGGTGATTCAAACCCTGGCAAGGTCACCATGTCCTTTGGTGGCGTTGGCAGAAATGTTGCCCACAACCTGGCCCTTCTCGACAGCGACGTTCGTCTGCTCACCGCTTTTGGCGAGGACTATCGCGCGCGCGAACTCAAAGAGGGTTGCCTGGACTGCGGCATTGATATCGACGCTTCCATTACTGTGCCGGGCGCTTCAACTTCCACCTACCTCTTCATCATGGACGAGCACGGTGAGATGCAGGAAGCCATCAATGACATGCAGATTTACGAGTATGTCACCCCCGAGCGCATCGAGGAGCGCCTGGATGTTATCCAGCACGCCGCAGCTTGCGTGATTGATACCAACCTGCCTCAGCAGACCATCGAGTTCATTGCCAAGAACGTGACCTGCCCCATCTTCTGCGATCCCGTTTCTTCCATCAAGGCGCAGAAGCTCAAGAAGGTTCTGGGCAAGATTCACACGCTCAAGCCAAATCGCCTTGAAGCCGAGATGCTCTCGGGAATCAAGATTACTGACGACGCTTCCCTTGAAGCCGCAGCTCAGGAGCTACTTGCAACAGGACTGAAGCGCGTGTTTATCTCCCTTGGCGAGAAGGGCCTTCTTTGTGCTGATCACGAGAAGACCATCCGCTTGCCACTGCTTCCTGCAAAGCTAGTCAACATGACAGGCGCAGGAGATGCCATGATGGCGGGTATTACCTGGGCGTACACTCAAGGTATGACGCTTGAGCAAACCGGCCTGGTAGGCATGGCTGCTTCCAGCATGGCCATTGAGGGTGAAGATACCATCAACGGTGAGCTCAACGTTGATGAGGTTATCAAGCGCGCAGGTATTTAGTGCGTCTGCACGGCACAGCTCGTCTGCGCGGCACAAAGCGTTCGCACGACACAAAGCGTTCGCACGGCACTACTTTCGGTTCCATTAGTCGTTTACGATTGGAGTATATATGTCTAACCTGAAGGATTTTCTCGTTGTATCTGACGAGGTCAAAGAGGCACTTGAGCAGAACAAGCCTGTTGTAGCTCTGGAGTCCACCATCATTTCTCACGGTATGCCTTACCCACAGAACGTTGAGACCGCTCTGAAGGTTGAGCAGATTATCCGCGACAACGGTGCAATTCCTGCAACTATTGCAATTATTAACGGTCAGATGCGTGCTGGTCTTTCCGCTGACGAGATTGACTACCTGGGCAAGAAGGGCCGCGAGGTTGCTAAGGTAAGCCGCCGTGACCTCCCTGTTATCATCGCTGAGAAGAAGGACGGCGCAACTACCGTCACTACTACTATGATGATCGCTCACATGGCAGGCATCGACGTCTTTGCAACAGGCGGCATCGGCGGTGTTCACCGTGGCGCTGAGAGCACCATGGACATCTCCGCTGACCTCGAGGAGCTTGCACAGACTCCTGTTATGGTCATTTGCGCTGGTGCAAAGTCCATTCTTGACCTTGGCCTTACCCTTGAGTACCTGGAGACCAAGGGTGTTCCAGTACTTGGTTACCAGACCGAGGAGCTTCCTGCGTTCTACACCCGCAAGAGCGGCTTTAGCGTTGACTACCGTGTTGACTCCCCTGCTGAGCTGGCAGAGATCTTTACTACCCAGCAGCAGATTGGCATGAACAGCGGCCTTCTGGTCACCAACCCAATTCCTGAGCAGTATGCAATGGATAAGGACACCATTGACGCAGCTATCGAGAAGGCCCTTGCAGAGGCAGAGGCAAACGGTATCCACGGCAAGGAGTCCACACCATTCTTGCTGGCAAAGGTTGCTGAGATTACCGGCAACAACTCCCTTGAGTCCAACATTCAGCTGGTCTTCAACAACGTTGCTCTTGGTGCAAAGGTTGCTGCAGAGGTTTGCAACCGCAAGTAAGTGCTCGCACGCGCTGCGTAAGCACCACGTAAGCACCACGTAAGCACACGTGCAAACGCCGCGTAAACATCGCGTTTCTTTTGGCCCCTACGTCGTTTTGAACTGCCTCCCATTTCTTATGTCCAAGAAATGGGAGGCAGTTCATATGCGGGTGATTATGATTCTGCAGCGTGTTAGCGTCGGCTTTTAGGACTGGCGCACAAAATAGCGCAGCTTTCTTGTGTTCTGCTGAAGAATCGACATGTTC
>OFCM01000450.1_pt1 | contig 12070 bp, 12 predicted proteins | sample 1520841 | NCBI WGS metagenome assembly OFCM01 (sample SAMEA2699037, study PRJEB24076) | metagenome | biome: Human gut stool | place: Spain | collected 2012-11-21 | reverse complement strand
AGGATCAGCAGCGGGAAGACCGTCACGGCGATGCGTGCGCTGCGGTCCTCGGAGGACAGGGTCGGAGATTGAGTTGTGACTGCGTCTGATGTGGACATGCCCCCATATTTCACCGATTGTTGAAATTTTCCCTTCCAGGTCTCACGTTGTGATCAGCTCAGTATTGAGCCTCACAAGACCACTTCACTAAGCTAAGGCTATGCACAGTGCAGCGCCGCAGACTCAGACAACTCCCGAACGCACCGCGGGTAGCAGTCCCGAACGCACCCCGGGCGGCGGGCACGACCACGCATCGGGTCGACCTCAGGGACGTCCGAAGCCGCGCCACCATAGCAATCCCCGCATGCGCAAGCTCGCCCGCGAGGGCTGGATCTCCGACCAGCACGGCGCGTGGACGATGATGGCGTTCCCGCCGCTGCTCGGGTGGGCGCTCTCCTACACCTTCTCCTGGATGGTCGTCCTCATGCTGGTGGCGTGGGCGATGGCGTTCCAGATGTTTTCGGCCGTGTGCTTGTGGGTGAAAACGCCCGCGAAGCGCCGCGCTCGGATCGCTCCCGCGGTCATCACCTACGCAGTCCTCGCGGCGCTCCCCGGCGCCACCCTGCTAGCGGTGCGTCCGCAGCTGCTGTGGTGGGCGATCGCTTTCGCACCCCTGGCCTCGTCCGCGCTCTACCTCGTGTGGAAGGGCCGCGAGCGCTCCCTGGGGGCTCGCACGGCGTCGATCCTGGCGGGCAACATCATGGGCCCGGTGGCTTTTTCGCTGGCGGTCGCGGATGGGTCTCCGGCGGCGGTGACGATCCACGCGTGGGCAACGTGCGCGGCGTTCGGCCTGCACTACATCGGAACGGTTCCGCTGGTGCGCTCGATGATCAGGGGCCGCAAGGATCCGCGCTGGGCGGTCGGTTCGACGCTGCTGCACGCGGCTTTCACGCTGTGTGTAGCCGTAGCGTGGTGGTTCGGCGCACTAACGATCTGGCCGGTCCTCATGTGGGCGTTGCTGACGGCGCGCGCGTGGGCGATGCCGACGATCAGCCGGAAGCGGGCGCGCCCTCTTTCGCCCAAGCTCATCGGATTCAGCGAGCTCGGTTGGTCGCTACTCCTGATCGTCTCGCTGCTGATTCCATAAGCTGCTGCACCTCGGTGAGTGTATGGGCGCGTCCGATTCGTCGGGCGCGCCCATTCGCGCACGGCCCCTACGCGCCGATGCCCGAGGTGCGCGCAAATTCGGCGGCGACGGACAGGAAGAGGTCGTTCTGCTCGCGCGAGCCGACCGAGACGCGCACGCCCACGCTGAAGGGGCGCACGATGAGGCCCACGCGCGCGCATGCCTCGACGAGGCCGTAGACGTCTCCCCGGATCAGGTAGAAGTTCGACTGGCTGTCGGGGATGTCGTAGCCGAGGTCGCGCAGCGCCGGGACGACGCGCTCGCGTTCGGCGATGATCTCGGCGACCGCGCGCGACACGCCCTCGGAATCCTTGAGGGAGGCGAGGGCCGCCGCAAGCGCGAGGGAGTTGACGCCGAAGGGGACGAGGAGGGCTTGGATCGCGCCGATCACCTCGGCTTCGCCGATGGCATAGCCGACGCGCACACCGGCCAGCGCGTGGGCCTTGGAGAAGGTGCGCATGACGATGACGTTGGGGTGGTCCTCGATGAGGGGAACCGCGGTGCGCACGCCGGGCTTGGTCGCGAAGTCGATGTAGGCCTCGTCGACGATGATCATGACGTCTTCGGGGACGTCGGCGACGAACGCGGCGATCTCCTCGTAGGTGAGGGCGGGGCCAGTCGGGTTGTTGGGTGAGCAGACGATGACGGCGACGGTGTCGGGCGTGATCGCGGCGCGCATGGCGTCCAGGTCGTGGGTGCCATCGGGGAGGAGTTCCACGGGCACGGGGTCGCCGCCCACGGAAGGCACGGCGATCGGGTAGGACTCAAAGGAGCGCCAGGGGTAGATGACCTGGGTGCCGGGCTGGCAGACGGCGGACAGTGCGGCGACGAGGATCGCCGAGGAGCCGGTGCCCACGCACACTTGGTCGGCGCTGACGCCGTAGCGCTGGGCGAGGGCTTCGCGCAGGGGCGCTGCCGTCAGGTCGGGGTAGCGGTTGATCGTCTCGAGTTCGCGGGCGATCGCTTCGAGCACGGCGGGGCTGGGCGGCGTCGGCATTTCGTTCGAGGAGATCTTGACGGCACCGGGGGCCGTCTTGCTCGGCACGTAGCGGGGCAGGGCGGCGACGGCGGGACGAATGCGCAGGTTGCTCATGTGTGTAGTCCTATCCCATGGAATTGGCACGTGCAAGCATCGTCCCACTGCGCAAGAATGAAGCAATGGATTTCATTGCACGTCTTTTAGCCACGATGGCCGGACTGTGGGTCACGGTCCACGTGGTTCCGTCGATTTCGATCGAGGCGTCGTCGGCCTCGCAGACGGTGATCGTCTTGGCGGTCGTCGCCTTGGTGTTCACGGCGGTGAACTCGATGATTAAGCCTGTCGTGAAGACACTGGCATTCCCCCTGTATGTGCTGACGTTCGGCCTGTTTGCCCTGGTCACGAACTCGCTGCTGTTCGCGCTGACGGGCTGGCTGTCCACGTCGCTTGGATTCCCTATGACGACGGGCGGCTTCTGGTCCTGCCTGGCGGGCGCGATCATCACCTCCATGGTGTCCTCGATCGTCTCGGGCCTGCTGCGCGATAAGAAGGACGAGCGCGACTAATCCGCTCTGCCCCCTTTCTCGAGGCGTGTCACCCCTGGGTGATGCGCCTCGTTTGGTAGTGGTGGATGGTGGTCTGGGTGCCCGGGGTGAGGCCGAGCGCCTGGGTGCGGCGGGCCTCGGCGGCGGCCAGGGCTCCGAGGCCGGGGTCGGACGAGGCCCGGGCGGCGTCCAGGGTGCTCCTAATTTCGTCGACGTACAGGGGAGCGCTGTGCGAGCAGGGCACGGGATCGTCGGCGTGGCACGTGGCCTCGTAGTCGTGGAACATGACGGTCGTGACGTTGTCGCCGCGCGTGGCGTTCCCGTCCAAGCCCGGGACGATGTCACCGGAGTTTTCGTAGGCGAGGACGGGCACGTCGCTCGGTGCGATTGTCGAGGTGGGTGAGCCGGCTGTCACCACGGAGACGACGTTGTAGCGGGCGCGCACGTCCGGGTCTGCGGCCATTTGGGCCGCCATGATTCCTCCCTGGGAGTGTCCGGCAAATTCGACGGCCTCGCCCGGCGCGATGCCCGCCGCATCCATGGCCTCTTTGATGGCGTCGAGCTGGTCCGAGTTCATACCGGCGACGCCTTGCAGGTTGGTGGTCATGTCCTGGGGCCCCGTTTCTCCGATCCAGAAGGATTGGGTGCCTCGGATGTCGACGGTCCACGACCTCGTCGTCGCCCCGTCCTCCCCCACCGTCACGTGTTCCTCGATGGCGATTTCTCCGTTGTCGGCGTCTCCCCCGTGCATGTCGGTGATGTGCTCGATGGCATCCGCGCTGGTCGTGACGCCTTCGTAGTGGGTGTCGGGTGCGGCCTCGGGCATGCCCGCGAGCGCGGATCGGGTGCGCGCGTCGAGGACGCGCGAGGGAATGCGGGATCCGAGGCCGTTGGGACGAACACGCGCGTTCCCATCCTTTCCCCGAACAGCGATCCCGTAGCTGGCACCGTGGTCGCCACGCATAACGATGTACCGGGCGACCGACACCAAGGGCGCGGCCAGCGCGGCGACGCCGGACGCGGATTGGGTGGACGTCGAGTTCAGGTCCTGGCTCACTCCCAGCCCGGCCAGTGACTGCGCGACGCCTCGGAACGCAGGAAGGGAGTTGACGTCCATGGCGAACCTGCCGAGGTCGCGTTGCAAGCGCACGCCCGACGCCTCGTCCGCGTGGTACTTGAAGAGCAGCCCGTCGATGACGGTGTCGCACAGGTCTTTTTCCGCGACTAACGATGAGAGACCGGGCATGAGGAGGGTGGAGAGCCAGGGAGCGCCGGCGCGCGCGGAGGCGTCTTGCGTGCCGTGAACGAGCGCCGAGGCTCCGGTGAGCGCGAGGCCGGCGGGCCCCATGACCATCGTGCCAAGGCCCCGCGGGTCCAGCTGCGGTCCCATCGGGCTGCCGGGCACGAGCTCCCACAGGGAGGAGCCGTTCTCAGCGTCCGCGTATGTGAGGGCGGTGTCCTGCAGCTTCCACCGCAGGGAGTCGATCTCGGTCTCGAGCGAGTTGAGGGCCGACAGGGCCCCCGTGATCGCGGATGCGAGGCGCGCGGAGGCCTCGGGGATGAGCCCGGATACCGCGTCCGCCTCGCCGAGGGCGGCGTCGAGCGCGAGCCTGGCGGGCACGATCGAGAGCGCCTCCTCGCCGCTGATGAGGGTGTGCGCGGCGCATAGTTCGTCGACGTCGACGCGAAATGCTCCCGAGTTGACGGTGACGTCGCGGCGCGGGTCGAATGCCATGGTCACCACGCTCCCAGCATGACGAGTTCGGGCTGGTAGGTTGAGGCGTCGGCGAGCGCGCTGGCGAGGGCTCGGTTGCGTTCCTCGTCGAAGGAGGGGACGAGGTCGAGGGCGGCCTGGATCTGGTCGAGGAGCCCCTGAGTGCTCGCGATCACCTCGCCGTGCCGGTTGCGGTAGGAGTCGCCCGCGACGCCGACCCACTGTGGGCACGTGGCACCCGCGAGCGCCCCACGCAGGCTATCGACGAGGCCGTGGGCCGCGTGCAGGGACAGGCCGGGGCTGAGGGGATCGGGGATCATGGTCGGCTCCCATCGTTGGAAGAATCGTTGCTTGTCCTCGCACGCTACGCCTGCGTGCTCCCCCACCACCACTCGCACGGCGACCCCTGTGGATAACTTCCCGGCGCTGCCAGCCCCTGTGGACGACACGCCCACCCCCGGCCTCGTCGTTACCCATGCCACGAACCGCCGCGCGGACTCGGCGTCCCGATGGCCCCTCGTTCTGGGAAGATAGGGGTATGAGCGACACGATGACACTGTTCTCCACTGCCCACGGCTATTCGGACCTGGCGGGCGGGGGTGAGCCGCTCAGCCCGCTGGACGGCCGCTACCGCGCGGTCGCCTCGCCCCTGGCGAACTACCTGTCCGAGGCGGGCCTGAACCGCGCGCGCGTCCACGTCGAGATCGAGTGGCTGATTTTCCTGCTCGACAATTCGGTCCTGCCGGGTGCCCCGACGCTGACGGACGCTGAGCGCGATTACCTGCGCGCGCTCCCCCGTGATTTCGGCGCCGAGCACATTAAGCGCCTGGGCGAGTTCGAGGCTGTCACCCGCCACGACGTCAAGGCCGTCGAGTACCTGATCGGCGAATACCTGGAGGCTGCCTCCGACAAGCTGGGCGAGGGTACGACGCTGCCGACCCTGCGCGAGGTCGTCCACATTTTCTGCACTTCCGAGGACATCAACAACCTGGCGTACGCGCTGACGATCAAGGCGGCGACCGAGCAGGTGTGGCTGCCCGCGATCCGCGCGCTCCTGGATCGTCTGCGCGGCCTCGCCGAGGCCGGGGCGGCCGTCCCGATGTTGGCGCACACGCACGGACAGCCGGCGACGCCGGTGACGATCGGCAAGGAGATGGCGGTGTTCGCGCACCGCCTGTCCCGCCAGATCAAGCGCGTCGAGGCCACGGAGTACCTGGGCAAGATCAACGGCGCGACGGGCACGTGGGCTGCGCACGTCGTGTCGGTGCCGGGCGCGGATTGGCCGACGCTGGCTCGCTCTTTCGTGGAGGGCCTGGGCCTGACGTGGAACCCGCTGACCACGCAGATCGAGTCGCACGACTGGCAGGCTGAGCTGTACTCGGACGTGGCGCGCGCAGGCCGCATCGCCCACAACTTGGCGACGGACGCGTGGACCTACATTTCGATGGATTACTTCCACCAGAACCTGGCGGCGCAGGGCTCGACGGGATCGTCGACGATGCCGCACAAGGTCAACCCGATCCGCTTCGAGAACGCGGAGGCGAACCTGTAGGTGTCGAACGCGCTGCTGGATTCGCTGGCGTCGACGCTGGTGACCAGCCGCATGCAGCGTGACCTGACGGATTCGACGACGCAGCGCAACGTGGGCGTCGCGTTTGGTCACGCGGTGTTGGCCTACGACAACCTGGTGCGCGGCCTGGATGGCATCGAGATCAACGAGGCTCGTATGGCCCGCGATTTGGACGCGAATTGGGCGGTGCTCGGCGAGGCCGTCCAGCAGGCGATGCGCGCCGCCGCAATCGCGGGCGCGACCGGCATGGCGAACCCGTACGAGCGCCTCAAGGAGCTGACGCGCGGCCACGAGGTGGGCGCGGAAGACATGCGTGAGTTCATCGCGGGCCTGGGTCTGCCGGCCGAGGTGGAGGAGCGCCTCCTCGCGCTGACCCCCGCGACCTACATCGGCTTGTCCGAGCGCCTGGCGCGCTGGGAGGCCTGAGCCCTATCGGTTGGGGCGGCGGGTGCGCGGGTTTCGCGCCTCGCCGCCCTTTGTCGTTTCTCGGCTGCATCGACGAGGCCGGGGGCTCACAGCTCGGTCACGGCCTCCACGTGGGGTCGCACTCGGGCGCGCCGTAGCGGTCGTAGAGCTCGTCGGGGCGCGCGATCTCGTCGGCGAAGCCGAGGGCGCTCATGTCGACGACCGTGTCGGTCTGCGCGCCGGGGGCCTCGAGGTCGTCGGCCTCGTCGTGGGCGAGAAGGACGCGTGCGCGCACGCTGACGGGCACCATTTCGTCGTTGTTCCAGGTCACGCGGGTGATCGCGTCGAGGGCGCGCGTGGCGGCCTCGCGCTCCGACAGAACATCGGCAGCAGACACGACGACGTCGATGGACACGAGGGAGGGGCGCCCAAAGCCCTCGCCGACCTCGACGTGGACGACCCGACGCGGCGCGCGGGCCCCGCCAGCACCCACGCCCGCGTCACCGGTCCCGGCCTCGTTCGTGCGCAGCGGGAAACCCGACTCAAGAGCGGCGGCCGCGAGGTCGACGAAGCGCTGGGTGCGCCCGGTGCCGCGCGTGGAGGACAGGGCGCGCCACGCGATGCCCGCACCCAGGGCGCCCACGCCGAGCGCGCCGATCATGAGGGGCCCGGCGATCTGCGGGAGTCGTCCGCGCAGGCCGGCGGAGGCGGCCTTGTTGACGGGGGTCGAGACGCGCATCCATCGGCGCACCTCGCGCAGGGGGGCGTTGGGGTCGGTCATGACCTGTCCTTTCTGAGGGAGGGGAGGGCGGAGGAGAGGCGCGCGGAAATACTCGCGCGGCGCCTGGCTCGGGCGATGCGCGGCAGGCGGGGGGCCGTGGCCGCGTAGTCGATGTGGTAGGTGGCGGGTTCGTAGGAGCTGGCTCGTTCGAGCGCGGCGACCGTGTCCCACGTGCCTTCGGCGGTGGGGGTGAGGATGTCCTGCCAGATTTCGTAGTGCATGACGCGCGTGGCTTCGCCCGGGGTGGGCATGAAGTCCTGTAGGGCAGCCATCGCCGAGGCGAGCCGACCCCACGGGGTGACGCGGACCTTGCGCTCGAGGAGGCGCACGGTCTCCGTGTACGTCGAGGAGGAGTGCGCGTAGTAGAGGGGTCGGGTACGAGGCCGCACGAGGCTGCGCCCGACGGTGACGCGCCGGTCGGGGGCGCGGTCGGGCGAGCCGTCGAGGCTCGGCATGACGTCCTGGTCGTGCGTGACGGCGACGGTCACCACGTCGGGGCGCACGCGGATGCGCCGGTTGGGGCCGCCCGTGGAGAGGATTCCGGCGACGTTGATCCCGGCCTCGTCGGCGGGGACGGAGGCGAGGGCGGCGGCGACGATCCCGCCCTGGGAGTGGCCGCAGATGAGGACGGGTTCGCGCGTCCACCGCTCGGCGGGCACGCCGTCGCGTTCCATGGCGGCGTGGAGCGCGCTCACGACGCCGACGCTCATCGCGCTTTCGAGGCCGAGCATGAGGCGGATGTTTGTTTCGACGTCGGCGGGGTTGTTTGTGGAGCGCCAGGTCATAGATTCGGTGCCGACCAGGGAGAGGAGCCAGCGGCGCGCCTCGTCTTCGCCGACGCGGGTGATTTTGACGGCGGGGCCGATGGTGCGCGACCAGTAGAGTTCGTCGATGTCGGCGCACATGTCGGAGAGCTGTTCGGGCGCGTCGACGCGGCGGATTTGGGCTTCGGGGTGGCCGGGGAGCGGGTCCTGGAACGCGGGGTCGGCCGCGGAGTCACGCAGGAGTGCGACGTGGACCGCGCCGCCGCGCAGGGCACCCACGGCGGTGCCGATGGTGAGCATGCCGGTCATGAGGGCGTCGTATCCGCGCCTGGGGATGAGGGGCAGCATGCGGGCCATGCGCCCGTCCTTGTCCGCGCCGACGGCGACAACCGTTCGCGCCCAGGCGCGCCCCACGGTCGCGGTGCGCCGGGCGACGTGGGAGAGGGAGCGGATGAGGAGGGTGTCGAGGCCGGGGGTATCGAAGAAGATTCGCTGCGACTTTTCGCTGATCGCGGTACCCATGTCGTCGGAGAGGGAACGCGCGCGGGCGCGCACGTCCTGCGGCAGCGCGGAGATGTCGGCGAGGGCGCCGACCGCGACCGTGGCCGCGAGGGCGGGGACGATGGGGGCGACTTTGAGGCGCAGGTAGAGGCCGGGGTAGGCCTGGGGGACGCGGCGGATTGCGCGGTAGCGTCGACGCGGGCGTCGCTTCATGTCCCCTCCTTGCGTTCAGTGTTGGCTCCACCCTACGAGGGTTTTTGCGTGTGGCGCGAGGGGAGGTGATCCGATGAACGAGGTGCACCCCTTGACACCCATACCCCCTAGGGGTACTATCACTTCCATGAGCAACGAGCACGGCTACCACGGCAACACCGAGAATCATCTCGCACGCCTGCGCCGCATCGAAGGCCAGGTCCGCGGCCTGCAGCGCATGATCTCGCAGGGTGACTACTGCATCGACATCCTCACGCAGGTCTCGGCCGTCCAGTCCGCGCTCGACTCCGTTGCAGTCAACCTGCTCAAAGACCACATGAATCACTGCGTCGTCACGGCGGCGCGCGAATCCGACGAGGCCGCGCAGGCCAAAGTCGACGAGGCGGCCGCGGCCATCGCGCGCCTCATCAAGTCCTAATAACAAGGAGAAATCATGACCACCGAGATCGATCGCACCATTGAGCTGTCCGTCGACGGCATGACCTGCGGCCACTGCGTGATGAGCGTCAGCGAAGAGCTGAGCGAGATCCCCGGCGTGAAGAACGTCGACGTGATCCTCAACTCGGGCGCCACCTCCAAGGTGACGGTCCTGACCGACACCCCCCTGGACGATGCGGCGCTGAGCGACGCAGTGTCCGAGGCCGGCTTCACGCTGGTCGGCATCTCGCGCGACTTCTGAGGTTTTCCACGCCTCACCGACGAGGCCGGGGCACCTTCCCCGGCCTCGTTTCCTTTCGCTTGATACATACCCCCGGAGGGTACCTATGTTCACCAAATCCGTGACACCTAACGACACCGTCACCGCCCCCTCGCGCGAGGCACCCCAGGCCTCGGCCCCCACCCCCCAGGTCGGCGAGGGCACTCGCGCCCACGCCGCCGACCTGCGTCGCCGCCTCATCATCTCCGCGCCCCTCGGCATCCTCGCGATGCTCCTGTCGATGGTGCCCGCATGGCAGTTCACGGGGTGGCAGTGGGTCGTCGCGGCGGCCTCGATCCCGGTCGTCACGTGGGGTGCCTGGCCCTTCCAACGGGCGGCCTTCGCGGCGGGCCGCCACGGGTCGACGACGATGGATACCCTGGTCTCCCTCGGCGTCATTTCTTCGACGCTGTGGAGCTGGTGGGCGCTGCTGTGGGGCGGCGCCGGGATGCTCGGCATGCGCATGCACATGAGCCTGATCCCGCGCGCGGCGCACGCCGGCCACGCGGAGATTTACTTCGAGGGCGCGTGCATGATCGTCGTCTTCCTGCTGACGGGCCGCTACCTGGAGGCGCGCGCACGCTACCGCGCGGGCGACGCGCTGCGCTCGCTGCTGCGCATGGGCGCGAAGGAGGCGACGCTCGTGACCGTCGACCCCGAGACCGGTGAGCGCACGGAGAAGGTTGTTCCCGCCTCGTCCCTGCAGGTCGGTGACCTGTTCGCGGTGCGCCCGGGCGAGAAGGTGGCGACCGACGGCATCATCGTCGAGGGCTCCTCCGCCCTGGACACCTCGCTGCTGACGGGCGAATCCGTGCCCGTGGACGCCGCCCCCGGCGACGCCGTGACGGGCGCGACCGTCAACACGTGGGGCTCCCTGCTGGTGCGCGCCACCCGCGTCGGATCCGACACGACGCTCGCGCAGATCGGGCGCATGGTCGCCGAGGCCCAGGCCGGCAAGGCGCCCGTCCAGCGCCTCGCGGACCAGATTTCCGGCGTGTTCGTGCCGATCGTCATTCTTGTTTCCCTGCTGACCCTCGTGGGGTGGCTGCTCGCGGGCGGCAGCGTGCAGGCCGCGTTCACGGCGGCCGTCGCCGTTCTGGTCGTGGCGTGCCCGTGCGCGCTCGGCCTGGCCACGCCCACCGCGATCCTCGTCGGATCGGGGCGCGCCTCGCAGCTGGGCATCCTCATCAAGAACGCGGAAATCCTCGAGCAGACGCGCTCGATCGACACGATGCTCCTCGACAAGACGGGCACGGTCACCACGGGCGTCATGTCTCTTGAGTCTGTTGCAGCTGCCTCCGCGGGCGCCTCCCCTGAGGTGGACGAGGCCTCGGCCCTGTCCCTCGCCGCCTCCGTCGAGTCCCTCTCCGAGCACCCGGTCGCCCGCGCGATCACGTCGGGTGCCGCGGATCGCGGCCTGTCGCTGGAGCCCGTGACGGCATTCGCGAACCAGCCCGGACTCGGCGTCGTCGGCCTCACCGCCCGCGGCGGCGTGCTCGTCGGCCGCCCGTCGTGGCTCGCCTCCCTGGGCGTCGACGTGCCCGCTTCTCTCCTCGACGCCGTGCGCGAGGCCGAGGCATCGGGCGCCTCCGCCGTCGTCGCTGCCCTCGCGCCGAACCTGGGTTCCGCAGCATCCTCCACCCCGAAGGCAGCCGCCACGCCCGAGGCACCCGCGTCCGTCGCGCTTCCGGGCCCGGACGCCGAGCTGCCCCTCGCGACGCTCACGATGAGCGTGGGGGGCATGACCTGCGCGTCCTGCGTGCGCCGCGTCGAGCGCAAGCTCGGCAAACTCGACGGCGTGAAGGCCGAGGTCAACCTGGCAACGGAATCCGCGCGCATCACGCTCACCGCCCCTCACAGCGACGAAGAGCTCGAGGCCGTCGTGAACGCGGCCGGCTACACGGGCACCGTCACCTCCCGTTCAGAGGCCGCGACCGCCGATGGCGCACCCGCGGCTGGCAGCAGCGCGGGTGGGGATACCGGTACCCCCACACAGCCGGGCGCCGCCCCACGTGCAGGCGAGCGGGAGGGGGCCCAGGCCTCGGCGCTCGTGATCCCCGAGCGCGTCGAAGGCCACGCGATCGCCGCGCTGGTCGTGCGCGACACGGTCAAGGAGTCGTCGGCTGATGCGATCGCTCAGTTGCGCGAGCTCGGCATCGAGCCGATCCTGCTGACGGGCGATAACGAGGCGGCGGCACGCCACGTCGCCGATCAGGTCGGGATCGACCGCGTCATCGCGGGCGTCCTGCCCGACGGCAAGCGCGACGCCGTCCCCGACCTGCAGGCCGAGGGGCGCACGGTCGCGATGGTGGGCGACGGTGTGAACGACGCGGCCGCCCTCGCGCAGGCGAGCGCGAAGGGCCTGGGCATCGCGATGGGCTCGGGCACGGACGTGGCGATCGAGGTCGCGGACATGACGCTCATGAACTCGTCGCTCACCTCGGCGGCAACCGCGATCCGCGTGTCGCGCCGGACGCTGCGCATCATCAAGGAGAACCTGTTCTGGGCGTTCTTCTACAACGTGTTGATGGTGCCGCTGGCGATCGCGGGCCTGCTCTCCCCCATGCTGGCGAGCGCCGCCATGGCGTGCTCGTCCGTGTTCGTGGTCCTCAACTCGCTGCGCCTGCGCACGGCGAAGTAGCAGTTCACACGGCGTCAGTGCCGCATCAACTCACGCGCGCCGCGCCCCGCCCTCCCCACGAACGAGAAGGGAGAACGGGGCGCGGGGTGCGCGGT
>OFCM01000444.1_pt1 | contig 12399 bp, 6 predicted proteins | sample 1520841 | NCBI WGS metagenome assembly OFCM01 (sample SAMEA2699037, study PRJEB24076) | metagenome | biome: Human gut stool | place: Spain | collected 2012-11-21 | reverse complement strand
TGGTTCCACGCGTAGTCGGCCTTGTCTTTGACCGGATCGCCTTTGGGCTTGGAGAGCAGTTCAAACGCCTTGATGAGAAGATCATCAAAGTCCATAGCATTAGCTTTATCTAAGCGCGTCTGAAGCGCACGATACACACGAGCCACCACGTGATCCATAGGACTAGCTGCCTGCGACTCAACGTCATCAGGATACAAAAGCGCATTCTTAGCAGCGGAAATCTTTGAGCGAATGGAGTTGAGCGGGAACTGACGAACATCAATATCTAAATCAGACAAAATGGTCTTTACCAGGCGTTTTGAATCGTCATCATCATAGATGGCAAAATTGGAGCCATAACCAAGACGCTCGCCATCTTCTCTGAGAAGACGAACACACATAGCGTGGAACGTGCAGACCCACATGCCACGAATATTGTTAGGAAGCAGCGCCTCAAGACGCTCGCGCATCTCCGCTGCAGCCTTGTTAGTAAACGTAATAGCCAGAATCTGCCAAGGACGAACTCCCTCGTCAGCAATCATGTGCGCAATTCTAAACGTCAAAACACGCGTCTTACCCGAGCCAGCTCCTGCAAGAACCAACAGCGGTCCCTGAGTTGTCATAACCGCCTGATGCTGGGCAGGATTTAAACCTTCAAGATCAATCTGCATTACGCCGTCCTTGTGTCAATCATTCTTAGACTAAAAGTGTACCCCGATAACCGGACATTAATTGCTATCGTTTCTGTTGGCTCCACAATTAAAAAACCGGCCCTCAAATGAAGACCGGTTTATCTGCAAGAACATGTCTATCAGATCTACGCTCACGTATAGCGAGAAAATCTTCTAGCCCAAACGCTTGCCTTAGTTCATGGAGTTTGTTTGACGGCTCTTTGCGCGAGCAACAACAGCCAGTGCAATCACGCCACCTGCGACACATGCCATAACAATGGCGCTAAGCGAGTGATTCTCATCACCGGTGTATGGAAGCACAGAGCCTCCATAATACGGGATAGCTGCAGGATTTGGAGCTCCTGGGAAGCTTGGTGTCAGAGGACCGCCAGGGTTGCCTGGGATGCTTGGAGTACCAGGGTTTTCTGGGGTAACAGGAGCAACTGGCTCTGGCTCCCACTCTGCAACAAGAACAACCTTAGGAGTGGTGGTGGTAAGGGTTACCTGATCTCCTGCCTGATAGGTAGTACCGTCAAGCTTCCAGCCCTTAAAGATGTAGCCATCACGAGTTGGAACGGTTGCAGAAACTGTCTCGTTCTTAGGATCAGTAAGAGAATCAGCGGTGTTGCTATCAATACCAAAATAACCGCTCTGTGCTGCAGGAGCACCAGTACCGCCATTTGCATCGTAGCTAAGCTCATACTCCTGGTTCCAAACGGCAGTCAGGGTATAAGGGCTTCTCATGTTAAAGACTGTAGTCTCAGAAACATAGCGCTTATCGCCAGCTGGGTTGTTGTTTGCATCTGCAGGAACAGCAGAAGCACCAACATAGCGGAAGTGGTTATCAACGTAAGAACGCTTCCAGAACTCAAACTTATAGCCATCGCGGACAGGCAGGTCCTCAATGATGTTGTACTCAGCGAAGCCGTAAGTGCGAGGGTTATTTGGAGTCTTGGACTCTGTATAAGTTGCGTTGCCATAGATGGTGCCGCCGTTTGCGTCGTAAATAAGCTGGTTAACTGCGGATGGCGTAGGTGTAGGAGTTGGAGTTGGGGTAGTCTCTGCAGGAATAACGTGGATGTGATAGCCAACCCACATAAGGTGAGTGGTGTTACCACCAACGTTAGCAGGGTCCGTTGAATCTCCCTGCATGGTAACAAGGAAGAATGCCGTAACAGGCTGATTAGCAGGAGTTACCTTACGACCAGTGAACTCAAAATAGAACTGACCACCGTTGTTAGTAACGGTGTTGCTGTTTCCGTAGAAAGCATACGTAAAGTCATAGTCAGTAGCAGGGAGCTCAGGATAAGCACCTGCGGTGACCAGCGTAGTAGTTACACCAAAAGGAGCAAAACCAGGACGAGTAGTGGTGTAGTGAGAATACGCACCGGTGTCTCTAATGGTCTGACCAACGCGAACGACAATCTCGCCATACTGACCAGGAACAGGGGTCTGGTGGCCAGAATGCTGAGGATTGTCTGTAAGGACCCTGGATGTATCGGCATTACCGTCAGCCGAGAAAACAGAAACCTTTACACCTGGTGTAGATGTATCAATACTGTCTGCAAATGCAAGTTTTGGTACAGAAACTGCAAGAACTGCAATAAGCGCAAGCGCAAGCGTGCACGCAATTCTCTGAAGCGTCTTAATGTGGCGCATAAATCCTCCTGAAACTATTACAAGTAATTACTTACTCTTACGACCAAAAATCAGCCGTAAGAGCATAGAGGACAAGGCAATTCTTAGTAAATGAGCCAAGAGAGATTACATATATCTTTCATAGGTTTTCCACGCTTTTTCCATATGTTTTGGCATAAAAAGCGCGGCGAGAAACTCACCGCGCGTAAATGCATAGGTAGCAATGCTTGTAAGTCAAAAACTACTTAACAAGCAGGAAGTATGCGATAACAGCAATACCCAAAATAATACGGTACACACCAAAAGGCTTGAAATCATGCTTGCGGACATAACCCATAAGCGCACGAACCATAACCAGCGAAACAATAAAGGCTACCAGGCAACCTACACCCAGAATAACTGCCTCGGGAATGGTAAAGGTATTGCCCTTCATAAAGTAGCGTACAAGTCTCAACGCAGAAGCGCCGGCCATAGTAGGAATAGCCAGGAAGAACGTAAACTCAGCGGCCACTGCCCTCGAGCAACCAAGTGCTAAACCGCCCAGGATGGTTGCACCAGATCTTGAAGTACCTGGAACAATTGCAAGTACCTGAAAAACGCCAATACCAAGCGCGGTCTTCCAGTCCAGGTTGTCAATGTCTTGTACGCGGGCCAGGTTGTCGGCAGAGGGGGCCTTAAGGGATGCTGCAGCATCTGGGCTCATGTGCTTGCCTCGAGGTGCCTCAACCTTTACTGCTGCAGCGACCTTCTCGCGATGGAGCTCAAGCACAATAAAAATGATGCCGTAAAAGATCAGAGTTGCAGCAATAACAAAGGGGCTTCCAAGATGCTCTTCAATGAAATCGTTGAGGGGCAGGCCAATTGCCGCAGCAGGAACACAACTAACCACCACTTTTGCCCACAGCTTCCAGGTAGAGCGTTTCTCGTCCTTGGATTTTTTTGGCGAGAAAGGATTGAGTTTGTGGAAAAAGCCTACACATACTGCAAGAATTGCACCAAGCTGAATAACTACTAGGAACATATTCCAAAAGTCTTCAGAGACATTGAGTGGTAAAAACTGATTGAGCAGCAGCATATGGCCTGTTGATGATATAGGTAGCCACTCAGTAATACCCTCAACTACGCCAAATAACGCTGATTTAAGCGCTTCAATCCACAAAATTGCCGACTCCACTAAAAACCTCCTTGGGGACTGATTACAAACCTATTGTACGCAATCCGTTCGCCCTTTCTTTTCCTACCGTTCACGGTTTTACCTAACGACTTTACTACTTTAAAAGTGCCTTGTTTTCTGCAAAGTTGGCATTTAGAGCCAAAAACAAGTAGAATTGACACCCTCGCACGAGCGGAGAGAAGCGATTATGCGTATTTTTGAGGTCAAGTGTTATCTGACCTTGCGCTTGAAGCCAGTAATGAGCGGATGGCACTAACTGCGCACTAATCGGAAGCCCCCAATCGCGGAGGTCGATTTGAACAAATATATGCGTCATAGACGCTTACCTTCATGCTCTACCCTTATGACAGCACTCCTTGTAGCAGTGCTTGTTGTTAATACCTTTTTGTTTGGCGTCTCAAGAGCTCAGGCAGAGACTCTTGAAGAACTCCAGGCCAAGGTAGAGCAAACCAATTCTGATTACGATGCCGCCAATCAGCGTGTAGCTGAACTGCAAAAACAGATTGCAGATAATGAGGCGCGTATTGCAGAGATTGAACAGCAACTCCCAGAGCAGCGCCTAAAAGCTGCAGAGTCTATTAGAGCAATGTATCGCATGCAGCAGGGCTCTATGGGAATTATTGATTTGCTTTTATCGGCAGATAACTTTAATGATTTGATTGCTGTTATTCAGTATCTTGAGATTATCCAGAACAAAAATTCAGATGCTATCAACCATCTGGTTGATCTTAGCAAAGAGCTTTCTGAGACTCAGTCATCTTTAAATGCACAGATGGTAGAAGCAGAGGAGCAGAAGAAGGCTGCTGAGGATGCTATGAATGCAGCAATTGCAACAAGAGAGCAATTGCAGGCAGAGCAAGCTCAACAGGCAGCAGCAGAAGCAGCTGCTGCAGAAGAAGCACTAAAAGAGGCTTCTGCTGAGACCACCTTTACCAACGCTTCTGGTAATACCACTGAGGTCACTACCCCATCAACTCCTTCAGCTCAAAATGTTGATTGGTCAAGCGATAAGACCAACTTTGTAAGCAGCTGGGGCGCTCGAATTGACGCCTATCTTGCTGGCTCCCCTCTTGCTGGCTACGGCGCAACCTTTGCCGAGGCTGCATGGGTCTATGGCGTTGATCCGCGTTTATCGCCTGCTATTTCTGCAGTTGAGAGTACAAAGGGTAGGTATAACTTCCTTCCATACAACGCATGGGGCTGGGGCTCTTCAAGCTGGGGCAGCTGGGAAGAGGCTATCTGGGATCACACAGCTGGTCTTGCTGCTGGTTACGGCGGAAGGCTTTCTGTTGCGGGAGCTGCAAAGTACAACCCAGCTAATCCAAACGGCTGGTACTCGGCAGTTCTCACGCAGATGGAACTCATCTAAGCCTCTGGCCACACAACCTTTAGAGAACGTTAAAACCCCGCAGTTTACCTGCGGGGTTTTTGTTGTCGGGTGAACTAGGCGGTGAGCACGACCATCGCTAGGATGAGGGCAAAGCCGATGAGGTCGGCAACGCTAAAGGTAGTTCCAAGCACCAGTGCGGTGGTGATAGTTGCCATAACGGGCTCGATAGTACCCAGCAGGACCGCTCTAAGTGAGCCTGCGTCCTTAACACCCTGCAGGTAGAGGCCGTATGCCAAGAAGGTTCCCACCAGCACACCAATAACTACCAGCAAGATACCAAAGGCGTCCAGCTGAGGCATATGGTTCCAGGGCTGATAAAACACGGCAATGAGCGTGCCTGAGAACAGAAAAGCTAGGCCATTAACGGTAAAGCTTCCCCACTTTTCCATCAGAGGCTTTGGCAAAATCGAAAGAGCTGCCTGGGCAAACGCGCACATAACGCCCCAGAAAATACCTGCTGTTGGCAGGCTAAGCGTGCCTGGATTTCCTCCTGTTACCAAGAGATAGGTGCCAATGAGCGCCAAAACAATTCCAAGAATCTCTCGACGACGAGGCCAGCGCTTGCCAACCACACAGACAAAGGCTAAAACGCCCAACATGCCCAACGACTGCATGATCGTTGCGGTTCCAGAATTAGTAGCATTAACTGCATAAATATAAGCAACTTGCGAGAAAAGAATGGCAAACAAGCTAACCACAAATATTTTTGCCAGCTCTTTTGGCATCCTGATGACAGTTGTGAGATTTTTTCTATCAAACGCAAAAGCAGTTCCTAAGAATAACCAGCAGGCACAAAGCTCACGAATATCAATCAACCACATCGGATCAACGTGATAGGTTTCAAGCAGGTACTTTGCAGCGGTTCCAAATGCGCCCCAGGAAGCTCCACCAATCAAGACAAAGAGCATTCCTCGATAGATTTTCTTCTTGTTATCAGGGGTTATTTCAGCGTCATCGCTTCCAAGTGCTTCCTCTTCTGCAGAAGTCTCTAAAACGTCTGTGGCCTTAGAAGACTCCGCATCGCTCTCATGAGAAATGAAATCATTCATCTGGGTATAAATCTTTCATTACAAAATACGAATACAAGTGTCACTTTTTCTCTGACGCGGTAGTATCACAATAACAAAAATCCACCTTACCCTGCTTTGTGCGGAGTCTCAAGTTTCCAAACGGTTCAAATGGGCAAGATGGTCCAAAACGGCATTAATACTCACGTAAGTTTTCGTATAGATTGGCAGCTTATGACATCCAAGTATTCGCAGATGGACAGTGCGTTTTCTGTTGGTACACTTCATGCAGAAGACAAGAGCTTTGAGGTAATCTCAGCTGAGTGGGTTAACGAGATTTCTGGCTATGCCTACATCTTTAAGCATGTTCCTACAGGTGCTCGTCTTATGTGGTTTGCCTGCGACGATGATAATCGCTCGTTTGCCATTGCTTTTAAGACACCTCCTGTAGACCACACAGGCGTCTTCCACATCTTGGAGCACTCTGTTCTCTGTGGATCCGATGCCTATCCTGTCAAGGAGCCTTTTGTTAACCTGCTCAAGACCTCTATGCAGACGTTCTTGAATGCAATGACCTACCCCGACAAGACGGTATACCCTGTGGCCAGCACCAATGTAGCTGACTTGGAAAACTTGATGAGCGTGTACTTGGACGCCGTTCTGCATCCTGCAATCTATAAGCGCAAGCGCATCTTTGAGCAGGAAGGTTGGCACCTAGAAGCTGACGAGCAGGGCAATCTGAGCTATAACGGCGTTGTCTTCAACGAGATGAAAGGCGCTCTCTCTGACCCTGATCGCGTACTCTACGATTCTGTGAGCGAGGCTCTCTTCCCTGACACCGCCTACGGCAAAGAGTCTGGCGGCAAGCCTCGTGCAATCCCCGAGCTCACCTACGAGAACTTCCTGGACACACACGCTCGCCACTACGACCTCTCTAACAGCTACACCTTCCTCTACGGCGACCTTGACTGTGAGCGTGAGCTCTCCTTTATTGCCCAGAGGTTTGCAGCTGCCGAGAAACGCGATGCAGGTGCCCCTAATCCGCTTAACCTGCAGGCACCCGTGTTGCCCAAGCCTGCTCAGGTCCGCATGAACACCACAGCCGACAACTCCAGCGTCGGCCTGGGCTACGTGCTTGGAACGCCTGATCAGCGCGATAAGATGATGGCCGCAGACATCTTGTTTGACACCCTCATGGGCTCCAATGAATCCCCGCTCAAGCGTGCAATTCTTGACGCAGAGCTAGGCGATGACTTTAGCTACTATCTCTCCGATGACCTTGCCCAGCCAATGCTCTTCTTGCAGCTCAAAGGCCTCAAAGAAGGAGCAGCTCAGAAGTTCCGTGACTTGGTAGAGACCACCTGCCAGAAGATTGCTACCGAGGGCATTGATCCAAAGAAGCTCAACGCTTCCATTGCGCTTGCAGAGTTTAACCTGCGCGAGAATGACCAACCTTACTCAAACGGTATTGAGTACACGCTGCGTTCGCTCTCAAGCTGGCTCTACGACGATGCTCGTCCTCTGGACTACATCCGCTACGAGGACGCCATTGCCTACGTCAAAGAACTTGCAGCTCAGAAGGGCTTTGAGAAGCTGCTTCTGGAGCTCATTTGCAACAGCAAGCACGCAGCTCAGGTTGAGCTTGTCCCCACAGATGAGGGAGATGCTCGTGAAGAGGCTGCTGAGCTGGAGCAACTCCGCTCTACGCTCACCGATGAGGATGTCGAGAAGATCCGAGCAGAAGTTGAAGCACTCCGCTTGGAGCAAGAAACACCTGACGCTCCAGAAGACTTAGCCAAGCTGCCGTCCCTCTCGCTCAGTGATATCGGTGCAGGTAGAGAGCGTCCTGCTGGCTTTGAGGTTGAGGCTCCCCTGCCATGCATTGCGCACGAGCTGGATACTCATAGCATTGACTACGTCTACCATTACTTTGATTTGACCCGCGCAGTTACCTTTGAGGAGCTGCCGCTTGTGGGCATTCTTGCAGAGGCGCTAGGCAAGCTTGATACAGCATCACACACTGCATCTGAGCTGGACATTCTTATTGAGAGCAACCTTGGTCACCTCTCGTTCTTCACAGATATCTACGACTGCGACACGCTTGACCAGGCACGCCCCGCTTTTATTGTTGCTGCAAGTGCCCTTGCCGAGAAAACCCAGGGGCTTGCAAGCATTCCTTCTGAGGTCTGGTCCAGCACGTGTTTTGATGACTTGGGCCGCCTCAAGAACATCTTGATTCAGCGACGCATTGCGCAGGAACAGTACTTTGTAGGCGCGGGCCATACCGCTGCACAGAATAAGGCTTTAACCTCCTATTCTGCTGCGAGCCGCGTAAATGATGCGCTGGCAGGCGTTGGCTTCTACGAGTACCTAAAGAACCTGCTTGCCAACTGGGATGAGCGCGCTCCTCAGCTTGCTAAAGACCTGGATGCGCTTACTTGTAAGATTTTCTGTGCAGACAACGTTACGATCAGCTTTACCGGCTCTACTCAGAGCCGTGAGGCATTCTGGCAGACAGCAGGAGACCTTGGCCTCAAGAAGGGCAACACATCACAAGCAGATAACGTAACGCCAACGCTTGTTGTCCCTGAAGGTAAGCTGCAGCGCGTGGCCTACCTCATTCCGTCAAATGTCTCTTACGTTGGTCTCTCCTATCCAAACGTTGCTCACGCAACCAATGAACAGCAGGGTAACTGGCTCATTGCCACCAGAGTTCTTGGTCTTGATTACCTGTGGAACGAGGTTCGCGTCAAGGGCGGAGCTTATGGTGTTATGTTTAGAAACTCCATCGCTGGCCTGCAGAGCTTTGTCTCCTACCGAGACCCTGCGCTTGATGCGACCCTCGACCGCTATGTTGGTGCAGGTAGCTGGCTCTCTAAGTGGACTCCAGACGCTGACGAGTTTGAGGGCTACGTAGTTGCCTCTGTTGCGGGTGTTGACGCTCCTGTTCCCGCTCGTATGCTTGCTCGCAGGCAAGACATTGAGTACTTCAACCACCGTGACCCAGAGCGCCTTCTTAAACTTCGCGAGAAAATCCTTCACGCCCAGGTTGAAGACATTAAGGCACTGGGAAGCACTATGCCTCGAAGCTTTGATGACCTCTCGATTGTTGTCTTTGGCGCAAAGGATGCCATTGAAGCCTCCAAGCTTGGTCTTGAGGTTGTCGACCTCTTTGGCGGCCAGGAGAACTAGGCCTGGTAGCTGCAACAAAAACGTAAAAGCCCTGTCATACACGCGTATGACAGGGCTTTTCTTGTGAGATATGAGATGCAACTAGACGACCTTCTCGCCAGACAACGCACTTAGGTAGTGGACTACTCGCTCCTCAGCGCCTGAACTGGATCGGATTTAGCCGCTCTACCTGCAGGGATAAGACCTGCCAGAAGCGTCAGAACAACGCTGATCAGAATCAAAATAAGTGCTCCATTTAGCGGCAAAATCACTAAATTGTCCACGTTAAACATGGCTTTGACCACAGCATTTGCAGGCAAAATGAGTAGCTGCGTAATGCCAATGCCCATAACACCAGAGATAAGTCCTTCGATAAATGTCTCTGCATTAAATACGTTGGCAATGTCTCGCCTGGAAGCACCAATGGAGCGCAGGATACCAATCTCCTTTTTGCGCTCAAGTACCGAGATAAACGTAATGATGCCAATCATAATGCTGGAAACAACAAGCGAAATGGATACAAACGCAATCAGCATCGCCGAGATCATATCAACAATCAGCGTGACAGAACTCATCAGCGCACCAACAATATCGGTATACGTAACTACCTTAGACTCTTCACCTGCAGCCTTTGCATCAGCGTTGTACGTATTAAGAATTTCAACAATCTTCTCTTTGCTTGCAAAGTCTTTAGGATAAATATTGATTGACGTGGGCTTATTAAGGTCCGCATATCCCATCTTAGAAAGATTTGACTCATACGTTGCTGGCGTTGCTCTTAGCATTGACGCGGCAATAGCTGCGAGCTGAGACGGGTCAGCATTGAGCTTAAAGGCGCTTGCAAGCGTTGCTTGATCTACCTGCATTGCATTGGACATATTTGCCACAACGCCCTGCATAGCTGTATTGAGTGCGCCTGCAATCTGATTTTGCATTCTTGAAGCAACCTGCGTCATCACGCTTGTTAGCGCAGTCTGCACGTAAGCACTCATAGCACGGGTAATAGCTGCAGAAAGTGCACTTGCAATCTGTGATTGATAAGCACTCATAAGCCTCTGAGAAACCTCAGCCTGAACACTTGAAAGGTCTGGGTTGGTTCCCAGCTTATTTGCTAGAGCACTAACCAGCTGTTGCTGCAGGTCATCGGTATCAACAGCAGAAGAAACCGTAGTTACAATCTGCGTGCGTACCTGATCTGTTGCAAGGTAGTCTGCCATGGTCTTACCGGGATTAGCGGCGCTCCAAGAGTTCCATCCCAGAGCAATATTGCCCATGAGTGAAGAAATAGCAGCTTGCCCGCCTGGTTTGAAGTTAACGGTAATGCCAGAAAGAATCTGCTGAATATCTGCCGCAGAGAGCTCTGGGAAAGCCGCCGCCAACGCAGCTGGATCAAGCGAAGATGTAACAGAAGACAGAACATCACTATCAGACAAATTAAGCTGTGACGGATCAAAAGCAGGTAACTGCACGTCAGAAAGGTCAAGCGAGGACATATCCAAGCCAGACAGATTAATTGACGAGAAGTTCAGCGCCTGTGAATTAAAGTTAAACGCCGAAGACAGCACGTTAGAATCAACGGAAATGAGAGAGCTGATAGAAAGACCCTCTGAAGTTTGACCGTTCTTCTCGTCCTCAAAGGTTTTACCAGTGAAAACGTCAACATCTGGACGATTCATCTGATCCTGGACAATAGGAGATGTCTCTGCATCAGAAATCATCTTCTGAGTCAGTTGTGGTGTGTAGTAAATGCCCTCAGAAAGCGCTCCCGTGGTAGTTGGGTCTTTTGCCTGAACAACACCAACAATATGCAGGTCAGGTGCATTGGCAATGAGGTTATTCATGTATGACTGATCATCGGATTTGTCTGTCCAGACACCAAGATTGCTATCCCAAACATAACGTTGATTAGGCATAACCAGCTTAAACGTTGGAGACATCAACTGCTCGTAGGTGTATGTACTATGAGACTCTTCGATAGTGCTGGATTCTCCACTTGCAATTTTATCAACGGTAGAGCGCAGGCCAGCGTAATCACGCAGGCCAAGCGTATACTCCAAAAAATCATCCATGGTGCCGTTTGGGCGCAAGACCAGAACAGCCTCGTTCCAAGCAGTAGGCCATCTACCAGCTCGAACAGTATAGCGATCCTCGTAAATAGAAGGATTGCCAGGAAGCTCACCAAAAAGCGATGTACTTGCAAAAGAAGCCAGTGGACTATATGACGGAATCTTAGGCGATACCTTAGAGAAAGTAACGTCTGGCTGCACCTGAACAGGATTAGAAGAGCCAGAGTCCGCGCCTGCCGGCAGGTAGATGAAGGGGCTTACAGAATAGCCATACGTAATAGCGCTGGCATACGTGTTAATGCCGCCGCCATTATTGTCGAGAAAAGCCTTCAAGCTGGTCAGGTCATTAGAACCAATACTTTCAGCCTGCATACCTAGCCTGTTGTTAGTAGGAATAGCACCTTCAGCAGGTTGATTTTCTAGCTTTGCAGCTTCTGCATTTTTCTGATTTTGCGTCATCTCGCTTTGTGCATCTTGCGTTTGAGAATCAGCCGAGTCAGAGCTGCTTCCACTTCCAGAAATAAAGGAAGAAATATTAACGGACTGTTCAGAGATGGTGAGTGGATACATTGAAAGCGTATCCTCCTCAACCTTTTTGATGTAACCGTTTGCACCATTTGCCAGCGCCAGAATTGCCGCAATACCAATAATGCCAATAGAGCCTGCAAACGCTGTCATGAGCGTGCGGCCCTTTTTGGTCATAAGGTTATTAAACGAGAGACCCAGTGCAGTCAGAAGCGACATAGAGGTCTTGCGAGAAGGCTTGGCTTCTCGACGAGAAACGCTTGCAACATCAAATGGATCTGAATCAGCAGTTACCTGACCATCCGCCAGCTCAACAATACGTGTTGCATACTGGTGTGCAAGCTCTGGGTTATGCGTAACCATGATAACCAAACGGTCCTTGGCCACCTCTTTGAGCAAATCCATAACTTGTACGGATGTTGAAGAGTCAAGTGCACCTGTTGGCTCATCTGCCAGCAAAATCTCTGGATCGTTTACCAGCGCACGAGCAATAGCCACACGCTGCATCTGTCCGCCAGAAAGCTGATTTGGGCGCTTATTTGCGTGTGCTTTAAGACCAACCTTATCAAGCGCTTCAAGTGCGCGTTCGTGACGCTCTGACTTAGAAACGCCAGAAAGTGTCAACGCAAGCTCAACGTTACTTACCACGCTTTGATGAGGAATAAGGTTATAGGCCTGGAATACAAAACCAATGCGGTTGTTTCTATAGGTATCCCAGTCTCGCTCTTTGAACTTCTTAGTAGAAATACCATCTACCAGCAAATCTCCTGAGTCAAAG
>OFCM01000441.1_pt1 | contig 12458 bp, 8 predicted proteins | sample 1520841 | NCBI WGS metagenome assembly OFCM01 (sample SAMEA2699037, study PRJEB24076) | metagenome | biome: Human gut stool | place: Spain | collected 2012-11-21 | reverse complement strand
GGTCTTTATTAAATTCGTCCAAGTTTTGGGACGCAGTTCAACACGACGCGGCTTTTTTGGTGACCAGTTATGTGAGCTGTTTCGCGAAGGAAGCTTGTCCGTGAGCTGAGGTTATTTCGGCATAATCCATGCAGGTAGACCATCAGAGAAGATACGTGCGAGTGGGTATGCCTCTTCAATAGTCAGTGTTGCAACAACGTGATATGGACCTTCTGCTGAGACGTCAAATACGAGCGCAAGGGGTTTCTCGCCATCGGTGGTGGGAAGTGCAAGGTAGATACAGTGCTTGGACGGATTGTAGAGCTCAACGGCAATGCGCCATCCGCGCTTTGCAGCTCGCGAGGCGTTTTGTACCAGAGGCGAGTCCTCATCAAATCCACGCTCTGGATCAAAGAGAAGGGGAGCGTGAGTTGAGACAGGTAGCGAGAAGTCGGCATCGGTGTGCATGAGCTGCTGCTCGTTCTTTCTGTAGACGTACGCCGCGGAAAGGCAAGCCTGTGCCGCTTGTAACGAGGGTGCGTCGCTCAGATAGGTGGTGCAAAGCGCGTTCCAGTCGGAGACAGGGGCCTCGTTCATAACCACGTCAACAGGGTTGATGGGCAGCTGCTTTGCTGCAGCAGGAAGCTTTTCCCACGAAGCAATGGCAGATTTTGGCAGTCCACGAAGCACGTCAACTGTCTGATCATGCAATTCATCTGCGGAAACGCTGAGCTCCAAAAGCGTCCAGGGGCGCAGAGCTCCGCGCTTAGATTTGCGAATAGTAGCGGTAATTACCTCGTCTGTCTGCGGTTTCTTGTAACGCGTGTTGAATGTGAACGTGCCGCCCTTGGAAATGAGCGCGCGAGAAGACTCTGCAAGTTTGAAGTCTTCTTCTAGCTGCTTGAGAACGTTGGCGTCGACGGGAGCCATCTGATACAAAATGCCGAGAAGCTCGTTGTTGACGTGGACATCTTCCTCAAAATCGGCGGGATAAGTTGGGATAGGAGCAGGAGTCTCATTCTGATTGATTGCCTGCGTAGAAGTTTGGGATTCAGAAACTGTAGTGCTAGAGGTGGAACTTGTTGTACTCAGCGCCTGTTGCAATACTGAAGGAGTGGCCTCGAGTGTCTTCTCTTCATCGGAGCCGTCGTAGGGGTTGTAAGTAACGGTAAGCGAGATGGTAGGCTCAGGCACTACAGGTTCGGGCACTGTAGGCTCGGCAGCTTTAGACTCTGGAGCTGGTGTTTCGGTTTCGACAGGTTCTGGAGTGGTATCATCGGTTCCAGCGGGCTCTGGAGTGACATCATCGGCAGATTCTTGCTGGAAGTCTTCTTCAGGCGCCTTATCAGCAGACTCCTCTGCGATTGGTGCTGTTTCTGCAACAGACAGTTCCTCCGAGCCCTCCGCGACAGACAGCTCCTCTGGCTCCGTCGGCTCTTCTTGGGTAGGAAGTTCTTCCGCTTCAGGCTCCGCCTCAACTACCAGGTGTTTTGGCTTGAGAGCTCGAATGGACTTTGCTCCACGTCGGCGTTTCCATGGTTTGCCATTGTTTTGCGACTCGACGTTTTTCTCGCCAGCTACAAGGGCAGCCTCAAAGGTGTCAAAGGTCAGAAGCGTCGCGTAGACGTAGCCTTTTTTGAACGCAGTGATTTTGATGAAATCGGGGCACGCCTCCATGAGAGCGCGGATGTCATCAAAGCCAAAATCCTGCGGTGCAAGGTCGTCTTCAATGAGCACGCCCTCAACGGTAGAGAGGGGAGTCTGCTTAGAGACGCCAATGGTTGCTTTGAGTAGTTTATACAGGTAGAGAGCGTGTTCTTGTTTTATAACAGCCATGATGCTCCTGAGATAGTAGTTAGTGGACTACATACTACTCGATTTTGAACAGACAAAGATACTGATTACGCACAGAAAGTCGCAATACGTAGCGAAAAAGCTAGAACTGGACTGATAGAATAAGGCTAGATTGAAGGGAGCTTACATGATTGGTCGTTTTATTAAGAGAGCTGCAGTTAGAGCTGCAGGTTTAGCAATTACTCAGTATGCCGCAAAGGCAGCACTTCAATCCGAGGCTGGAAGAAAGCTGCTTGCTACAACGGCTTCTAAGGCTGCTAACTTAGCTGGCAATATCGCTAAAGAGCAGATTACCGCTGGGTTTAATGCTCATATTAGGCCAGCACTGCCAAGCGGCGATGCTATTCAATCGTCAGTCGCTCGCGCTCAGTCTGCGCTTCGTTCGGCTCAGACTTCAGTTTTGGCTGCTCAGGCCCAGCTTCAGTCTAATCTAGAGAATCGTTTTTCTCGCCCAAAGAACAAGCTTTCAAAGCAACTTGCAAGCACTGCAGAGTCGCTTGAAGAGATGGGGGAGACCCTGGCTGAGCACCAGGATGCTGCCGCAGATATCGCAGTTGCAGATGTTGTTGAGGAAATTGCCACTCAAAATGAACAGGATTCTGACGCTTTGTTAGCCTCTACCAAAAAACGCAAGACGCTCAGAAACGTTGCAATTGCCGGTGGCGTTGTGGCTGGTGCTGCTCTTGGTTTAGCTGCATACGGTGCTTATTCTATTGCTCCTCGCAAGCAAAATGACCGCCTGCTCCTGGAGCGTTGGCACGAGATTGCTCGTCATCGCTATGCTCACCGTGGCCTCTACAACAACGAGGCAGGCATTCCAGAGAACTCCCTGCTTGCTTTCCGTGCAGCTGTCGAGAAGGGCTTTGGCTCCGAGGTTGATGTTCACCTGACCGCGGACAATAAGCTGGTAGTTGTTCACGATTCAGCACTTGATCGTCTCTGTGGCGTACAGAAGATTGTTGAGGAGTCCACACTGGAAGAGCTCCGTGGCTTGAGGCTTCTTGCTACCGACGAGCAGATTCCAACATTTGAGGAAGTCCTTGAGGTTTATGCATGGAGCGGTTCCGGTGAGCTACCTGCACCTTTGATTATTGAGGCTAAGACACGCAACAATAACGCTGAGCAGCTGACAGAAAAGATCATGCAGGCTCTTGATCTTCGTCCCGTTCGTGCATGCATCGAGAGCTTTGATCCTCGCGTTTTGCAGTGGCTGCGTCAGAACCGTCCTGAGATGCTTCGTGGCCAGCTCTCGGAGAATTTCCTGGTTGATCGTCAGACTAAGCACATGAACATTGCTACGCGAGCCGGCGCTACAGCTCTCTTTGGTAATTCTGTTGGTCGTCCAGACTTCATTTCATACAAGTTTGAAGATCGCAAGAACCCCTTTGTTAAGCTCGCTTGCAATACCATGGGCGCACATCTGATTACCTGGACCGTTAGGAACGAGGAGGACATGATTGCCTCCGAGCTTGAAGGTGCGCCCGTCATCTTTGAGGGATTTATCCCAACTCCTGCATCGCTGATCAACTAGCTTTCTAATCGCCGAGAAGAACGTTTGGCTTAAACTACGTCCAAAACTCTAGGTTTATCTGGGACTCCACGGGTTTCTCGCCCGCGGAGTTTCTTGTGAAAAGTTCCTTAAGATTGTTGTATGAATATATGTACATATATCAATTTAAGGAGTAGACTAGGCAAAACAACAACCCAAGGAGGAGCTATGAGCTCAAAGACAAAGGTGAAAATTGCTCGCATTGTCTGTTCTGCTGTTTTGCTAGGTATTGCTTACGCGGTTGAACACGCATTTGACCTGCAGCTCTGGCAGGCACTGTTGCTTTACCTGTTGCCTTACGCTGTTGCGGGATACGATGTTGTTCTAGAAGCATGGGAGAGCATCACTGAGGGCGAGTGCTTTAACGAAGACTTGCTCATGACCATTGCTACTGTTGGCGCCTTGCTCATTGGCTTTGTGCCTAACGGTTCTCCTATGTTTGATGAGGCCGTCTTTGTCATGCTGTTCTTCCAGGTAGGAGAGGTGTTTGAACACCTTGCTTCCGATAACAGCAAGAAATCTATTGCCAAGCTTATGGATATCCGTCCTGACAGCGCAACGGTTGAACGTGACGGACAGCTGCTCACTATCTCTCCAGAAGAAGTTGGGCTAGGAGAGATTATTGTGGTAAAGCCTGGCGATCGCGTCCCGGTGGATGCAGAGATCGTCGAGGGTTCTACCAGCCTTGATACCGTTGCACTTACTGGTGAGAGTGTGCCTCGTGATGCAACAGTGGGAGACAATATTATCTCAGGCTGTGTAAACCTTTCTGGTGTGGTACGCGCCCGCGTTACTCACCTCTTTGAAGACTCTACTGCTTCCCGCATCATTAAGCTGGTAGAGAGCTCAAACCAAAACAAGTCCAAGAGCGAGAGTTTTATTCGTCGTTTTTCTCGCGTATATACTCCAGCTGTTGTTTACGGTGCCATTGTGCTGGCATTTTTGCCACCACTGCTCTCGGGAGACTTTGTGGGCAACGCATCAATCTGGATTGTAAGAGCACTTACCTTCCTTATTGCATCTTGTCCGTGTGCGCTGGTAGTTTCCGTGCCACTGGCCTTCTTTGGCGGTATTGGCGCTGCTTCGAAGGAGGGCATCCTAATCAAGGGCTCTGCGTACATTGATATGCTTTCTACCCTTGATACCGTTGCATTTGACAAGACCGGTACGTTGACCGAGGGTGTCTTTGAGGTCCTTGCTGTTCATCCTCAGGCCATTGGCGAGAAGGACCTTCTGCACCTAGCTTCTCACGTTGAGATGCACTCCACGCACCCCATTGCTGCAGCTCTTCGTGCTGCTTATCCAAGCGAGGACGATGACTGTGTTATCACGGACATCAAAGAAATTGCTGGTCAGGGCATTTGCGCTAACGTGAATGGTAAGAGCGTTGCTGTTGGCAACAGCGCACTTATGGAGAGCGTAGGAGCTTCTTGGAAAGCGTGCGAGAACCACGGAACCATCATTCACGTGGCTGTTGATGGGACCTACATGGGCCACATTGTTATTTCTGACCGCGAACGAGCTGATGCTCCAGCAGCAATCGCTTCCCTCAAAAACGTTGGCGTTTCTAAGGTTGTTATGCTCACGGGCGATAAACGCGACGTTGCAGAAGAGATTGCTGCTCAGATAGGCATTACTGAGGTTCGTGCTGAACTGCTTCCACAGGATAAGGTTTCTGCCGTTGAAGACCTTCTCGCCCAAAAGACAGCTGGTAAGTCCCTTGCTTTTGTCGGCGACGGCATTAACGATGCACCCGTTCTTGCACGCGCTGATGTAGGCGTTGCTATGGGCGGTTTGGGGTCTGATGCTGCTATTGAGGCCGCCGACGTAGTTCTTATGGACGACAAGCTTTCTAAGCTCTCAAAGGCTGTAAAGATTGCTCGTCATACCTTGGGTATTGCAAAGCAAAATATTGTGTTTGCTATTGGCGTTAAGGTTGCTGTTTTGATCCTTGCAGCCTTTGGTTTGGCTCCTATGTGGCTAGCGGTCTTTGGAGACATAGGCGTTATGGTGCTTGCGGTTCTTAATTCCACTAGAGCTTTGAATATAAAGTCGATTAAGTAAAAGAGTCAGGGCTGCTGGCCTAAAAAAGAGCGCTCGCAAAGGAGCGCTCCTACAAAGGTTGTTTTCACAAACGGCTGTTTCTACACAGAGCCAATTACAAATTACTGAGCCTTCTTACGAAGTCTACGAGCACGGTTTGCAAGATTGCGGACCGTGCTTTCCATTCCATGAGGAACGTAGGTTAGTGACTCTAAATCTTCTGGAAGGTAGTCAACAAGACTGACAGGCTCTGTGGGTGTGAAATCTGCTGGTACAGGACCTGGAGCAATCAGGTAGGCATGAACCTTAGCGCCTTGGGCGCCAAGTTTTTGTTCGTACTCACTAGGAACATCGTGAGGAAAATCTGTCTGTGCATCTCGCGTTTTCCAAATAAAGTTGTAACCAGCAACTTCAACTTGCTCAAGAGAAAAATCAAAAAGTGGCTGACTGTCCGTTTTAAGACGAACAACACCCTCTTTAGTCAAAACATTTCTATACTGCATAAGACGCTCAGCATCAGTGAGGCGCATCTTTGCTTGTCTGATTCGAGGAAATGGAGCAGGGAAGTTGAGGTAAATAATAGAGACCTCTTCTGGCGAGAAGTACTCATCTATCTTCATGCCGGTACCAGGAACTACGATGGCATTAGGTATTCCTGCCTCGTAGATTGTTTTTGCAGCGTATGAAATACAGATAGGTTCTGTATCAATGGCTACAAAAAGCACGTTAGGATTTGCCTTAGCTTGAGCGGCAGTAAAAGATCCCTTGCCGCAGCCAAGGTCTACACGGACCTCAGAGAAGGGAACATGTCCTTGAGCAGTAATTGGCGCACACACAGAAGCCCACGTACCTCTCAAAGCCTCTGGATGAGGCTCAATAACGCTGGAATACGCCTCTAAGCGCTCTTCCAGAACAAAGTTTTTAGGCAAACGTGCATGTAGTGCGCGCAAAGCAACTCCTCAACAAGCAGGCAAATCAGCGTTTCTTTACAGAAGCTGATCAAGCGTTTTGCCGGGCGAAGGTAGGAATTCTGTCATAAAATCACGCACTTCTGGAAGAGAATCTGCTAAATCTTCAACAACTCCACGAGTTGAGGCTTCAGCGGTAATAAATTCTGAGTTTCCAGACTGAGCCTCCTCAATACACTTAATGAGTGCTGCAATCTTATCTGCAGCTTTAATAAGCTTTCTAAGATAAACTTCACTCTCCGAAGCCTCAGTGCTGTGAGTGAGCACCTGAGCATAGGCATCTTGCAGGTCTTCTGGCAGTGTGGAGAGAATGGTTTTCTCGGCACGTGCCTCTACCTGATGATACGCATCTCTAATCTCTGAATTAGCATACTTTACAGGCGTGGGCATGTCTCCGGTGATAATCTCTGATGCATCGTGATACATACCAATAAGAGTTGCACGATCTGCGTCAAGATTTCTGTGATAGCGCACATTTGCAATAGTTGCGAGGCAGTGAGAAATAACGGCCACGTCAAGGGCGTGTTCAGCAAGGCTTTCTGATCGAGAATTGCGCATAAGCGACCAGCGCTCAATGTAGCGCATGCGAGAAATAAGTGCAAAAAAGCTGGACTGCGACGAAGAATTCTGAGACATTGCCCCTCCTTAATTTGTTTTCTCAACCTTACCACGGATACCGGACAAAAACTGTTTTGACATAACTATGCAATGTAGTCATAGCAAATATGAAGTAATCAAATACTTTAGATGTTTATATGAAATTATTGATATCTGAACATCCGTTCATGGGTATTTTTGCTCCGCTTACCGGCAACCATGGCTAACTTATTCCAAAGGAGTTAACCCGGGCTTACTATGCAAGTAAACCTCGTCCGTTTAAAAGAAGTGAGCGGACAACAAAGGAAGGATGGGAAACATGAGTAAGTATGCTTTTGTAGGCGGCAAGCTCGTTGACGGTACTGGCGCTGCACCAGTTGAGGACTCCCTTGTCCTTATCGATGACGACAAGATTACCTATGCTGGTCCTCGTAAAGAGGTCCCAGAGGGATATGAGGTCCGTGACGCATCCGGTCATACCGTAATGCCTGGTCTTGTTGATACACACCTGCACTTCTCCGGCAACCTGACCGACAACGATAACGACTGGGTTATCGAGTCCGTTGCTCAGAAGCAGGCATGCGCAGTCAAGCAGGCTTATGACGCTCTTACCCACGGCCTTACCACCGTCGTTGAGATTGGCCGCAATGGTATTGCTATCCGCGACCTCGTTAACATGGGCATTATGCAGGGTCCTCGTATCTTTGCTACCGGCCTTGGCCTTTGCCGCGTTGCTGGTCACGGTGACTCTCACCACCTGCCACTGCAGATTTCCAAGGACGGACACCCTTGGGGCGACCAGGTAGACGGTCCATGGGAGCTTCGTAAGGCAATTCGTCGTCGTCTCCGTGAAGAGCCTGACGGCATCAAGATCTGGGCAACCGGTGGCGGCATTTGGCGCTGGGACTCCGACCGTCTGCAGCTCTTCTGCACCGAGGAGATCAAGGCAATTGCTGACGAGTGCGCACTGGTAGGCATTCCTCTGTATGCTCACTCCTACAACAACTTTGACGCTGCATACGACTGCGTCCGCTTTGGCTGCAAGCAGCTCATTCATGGCTTTGAGCTTGACGAGCGCACCATGAAGCTTATGGCTGAGCAGGGAACATACTTCACCCCAACCATCGGCTTCCTGCCAACTTGGTACGGAACTTATCCACCAGACTGGACTCCAGAGCTTGACGCATTCCCAGGCGAGACTGTTGTCGAGAAGGGCCTTGCACGCACCTACGCTAACCTGCGTAAGGCTTATGATATGGGCATCACCATTACCATCGGCTCTGACTCCTTCAGCTTTGTCACTCCTTACGGCTACGTCACCATCGATGAGATGTATGACTTTGTCGAGAAGGTTGGCATCTCCATCCTTGATACTGTTGCAGCTGCTACTTACAACGGCGCAAAGATGCTTGGCAAGGAGAATGAGTTTGGTGCTGTCAAGGAAGGCCTCTCCGCTGATATCCTCGTAGTCAAGGGCGACGTTGCTAACAACATCCGCGACCTCACGCCTGAGAACATGGACGTCATCATGAAGGAAGGCAAGATTATTGATCGCGGTAGCTTCTAAGCTTCCAGCTCGATAATTTGTAACGCGAAGGTTGGGTCCTGACTCACTTAAGCGTCAGGGCCCACTTTTACAGGCAAGAAGTTTATTCTTTGATATAAAAGTTTGACATTTGAAGGAGCTCACTATGTCTGAACCAAAGCAGGTGAAAATTGTGCTGCTTACTGGCTATTTAGGCGCAGGTAAGACCACTATTTTGAACCACATTCTCTCTAACACTGAAGGTATTCACGCAGCAGTCATTGTCAACGACATTGGCGAGATTAACGTTGATGCTGGTCTTATTAAAGACGGCGGCTACGCTAAAGAAGGCGACGTTATTCCTCTAACTAATGGTTGCCTCTGCTGCACCCTTTCTAATGACTTGGCACTTCAGTTGGGTGATTTGGCCGATACCGAGGAGTTTGACTACATCATTATTGAGGCTTCGGGCATCTGCGAGCCAATCCCCATTACCTATAACATTTCTGCATTCTGCAATCAGAGCCAGCATGCAACTAATCACTCTCACCTCAACCTTGATAACATCGTCGCAGTTGTTGACTGTGCTCGCATGTTTGAGGAGTTCCACAACGGCGCCGATCTTCTCGACCCAGATATTGAAGAGGACGACATCGAGAACCTGCTTATTCAGCAGATTGAGTTCTGCTCTACGCTGGTGCTCAACAAGACCGATCTGGTTACTCCAGAGCAGCTCCACGAGCTTAAGGCGCTTGTTCGCGGCCTGCAGAAAGACGCCGTTATTGTTGAGGCGGTCAACGGTGACATTCCAATGAGCGAGCTTATCAATACGGGCCGTTTTGACTTTGACAAAGCCTACGCCTCCGCTGCATGGATGGATGCAATGGAGCACCCTGAGGAGCACGAGGACCCAGAGGTTTTGGAGTACGAGATTACCACCTTTGTGTATCGCCGCCGTCAGCCATTTGACCTGGACAAACTTAACCAGTTTGTGGCTAGCTGGCCCAAGAATATCATCCGCGTCAAGGGTAGCATCTGGATTTCGCAAGACCCCGAGATGAGTTACGTATTTGAGCAGGCTGGCAAGCAGGTCCAGTTCTACGAGAATGGCATGTTCTACGCATCGCTGCCAGAGGATGAGCGAGAAACCCTTCTTGACGAGAAACCCGAGCTACGCGCAGAATGGGATGATGAACTGGGCGATCGTCAAACTAAGTTGTGCTTCATTGGCCGTCATATGAACCATGAAGAAATTGAAGCCGGTCTGGATGCATGCCTTACTGAGTATGTTCCTGACGAGTTTGATTACTAGCGTTTTCAGCGCCAAGAGCTCCGGCGCTTGAGACGAGGGACCCAGTTTATCCGGGTCCCTTTTTTAGGTTAGAGGTGCCTAATGACCAAGATTGAGCAGCTTAAAGACTGGATTCAGTCGTCAGATAACATAGTCTTCTTTGGTGGCGCAGGCGTGTCAACAGAAAGCGGTATTCCAGATTTTAGGGGTACTAACGGTCTGTATCGCCAGGGCGGTATCAAAGTAGAAAACATGACCATTGGTCTGGGCCAAGACGGCTATGACATGGGAAAAGAAGCCTACGACCTGGGAAATGGTGTAACGGTTGACCCCGATAACGAGGAGTCTTTTGCCTACAGTAAGGTGCCAGACTTTACGCTTGAAGAGATCTTCTCGCTCGATGTGTTTTTAGATTACCCCGCAGCGTATTACACGTATTTTAGAAACTCTCATCATTTGGGGGAGGCTCAGCCGAACATTGCTCACAAGTGGCTGGCAGACTTGGAGGCTGCGGGAAAGTTGCGCGCGGTGGTGACGCAAAACATCGACGGACTACATCAAGCTGCTGGTAGCAAGCGTGTGTTTGAGCTCCACGGCAACGAGACGCGTTTTTACTGTCCCGAGTGCGGCCACACCTACACGCTTGATCAGATTGAAGAGCAGTCATCTGTGGTGCCGCTCTGTCAATGCGGCGCAGTTATTAGGCCTGATATCGTCTTTTACGGAGAGGGCCTTGATATGGACACGGTTTACGGCGCGCTGAATGCTATCTCACAAGCGGAGGTCCTTGTGGTTGCAGGAAGTTCGCTGGTAGTGCAGCCTGCCGCCGGTCTTCTCGACTACTATGAGGGCAACAAAATGGCCATTATCAACGACCAACCTACGCCGTACGATGGTCGCGCCAATCTGGTGATCAGAGACAGAATAGGCGCCGTCATAGAACAGCTCCTGTAGAAAAACGCCTACCCGCGAAAGCGCAGGTAGGCGTTATCATTTCAATCAATGGCGAGAAATCCGACGCGCGAGAAAGTTGCGCAGTGGAAGCTCGCATGAGGCGCGATGCGCGAGAAACCCGTGTTAGTTGGCGGTTTCCTCGGCGAGCGTCTGAAGCGTTGCCATGAGAGATGGAACAACCTGCTTCTTACGGCTGACAACACCTGGAAGAACAGCAATGTTGCCATCAACCTTTACGTTAAAGGCGCGCTCGATGACGTTGGCAGCGTTTGCACCGTAGAAGAGCATCTCGGTGACCTGGCTCTTTACGTCGGTGAACATGTAGAAGACCATTGGGAGCTCTTCGGACTTAGCGGCAGTCTCCAAGAATGGTCCAACAAGTTCCTCTGCAGCTTTGCGGCTGGACTCGGTCATGAAGGAGCCCTGGCCAACGCCAAACTTTACGCCGCCACGGCTGAATACCTTGTAGTCACCGTGGAAGACTTCTTCTGCAGTACGACCAGTGAGGTCTGCGCCAGCGTCAAACATTTGCTCAGAGTAGGCGTCGATGTCTTCTCCGCAAATCTCTGCAAGCTTCTTACCAGCAACAATATCGCGCTCAGTGCAGGTAGGGGAGCGGAATGCAAGGGTGTCGGAAAGAATTGCAGAGAGCATGAGGCCAGCAATATTCTTTGGAATCTCAATGCCGTACTCGTGGTAGAGGCCATAGATGATGGTGCAGGTGCAGCCAACAGGGACGTTTCTAAAGGTAATTGGGTTAGAAGTCTCAATGGAGCCGATGCGGTGGTGGTCAACAATCTCCATGATCTCGGCCTGCTCAAGACCATCAACTGCCTGAGTGCGCTCGTTGTGGTCAACAAGAATGACATGCTTCTTGCGAGGGTTCAAAAGACCAGGGCCGCTGATAAGACCAGCAAAAGTGCCGTTCTCGTTAATAACGGGGAAGAAGCGGTGCCTTGAGTTGGTCATTTCCTTACGAGCATCATCAATTGCGGTGTTGACGCTGAACTTAAGGATGTCGTCAGTGAGCATCTTCTCACGTACAGGCATAGACATGATAAGCAGGCGAGCTACTTCAAAGGTATCGCGTGGAGTGCTGATAATAGCGCAATCACGCTTTTTAGCCAGGTCAATGACGTCCTGAGCAATTGGAGCATCGCAAGAGACAATAAGGCAAGAAGCACCGTGCTCAACTGCGATAGTCTGGTTCTCATGGTTGCCAGCAACAACAATGATATCGCCAGCATCAACAATCTCTGAAAGTGCAGAAGCACTGGTACCAACGCGAATATTGCCCTGCTTAACAACGCCCTGAGGATCACCAAGAACCATGGTGCCACCAAGCGTAGAAACGATATTTGCATAGCTTGTCTTAGCCTTAGAGAGCAGGTTTGGCTCGGAAAGGCTCATGTTTGCATTTGCAATATCTTTAACGGCAATCAGGCCGGTAAGCTCTTCTTCCTCATCAGTAACGCAGAGCGTATCAAGCTTAACGTCCTGCATAAGCTGCCAAGCAGCATAGAGGCTCATTCCAGCATCAACTTTTGGCTGAGCTTGAATTTCTGCATCTTTAATCTGAGGAGTAACCGTAGTAATAAGCTGTGGCTCTTCAAAGCCAAAGTGATTTAGGACAAATGCGGTCTCACGGTTAAGAGAGCCAGCACGACGAGCTTCATAGATAGGGTTATCAATCTGATT
>OFCM01000435.1_pt1 | contig 12835 bp, 7 predicted proteins | sample 1520841 | NCBI WGS metagenome assembly OFCM01 (sample SAMEA2699037, study PRJEB24076) | metagenome | biome: Human gut stool | place: Spain | collected 2012-11-21 | reverse complement strand
ACACGAGCCATTTTACAGCCTACAGCAACGAGTGGCAATGTACCGAAACCGAATAACTCAGCGCCAAGCATAGCGGCAACAGCTACGTCGAAACCAGTCATCAATTTAGAGTCTACCTCCAATTGAACGCGGTCACGCAAACGGTTGAGCATCAATGTTTGATGAGTTTCAGATAAACCAAGTTCCCAAGGCACACCAGCATGTTTTACAGACGTACGGCCAGCCGCACCTGTACCACCGTCATAACCGGAAATCAAGATATTATCCGCTTTTGCTTTCGCAACACCGGCTGCGATTGTACCAACGCCAGCTTCGGAAGTCAATTTAACGGAAATGCGAGCATCTTTATTGACGCATTTCAAATCATAAATCAATTCCGCTAAATCTTCGATGGAATAAATATCATGATGTGGTGGAGGAGAAACAAGCTCTACCCCTGGTGTGGAGTGACGAGCCTTACCGATTTCAGGATATACCTTTTTACCTGGCAATTGACCACCTTCACCTGGTTTAGCACCTTGTGCACATTTGATTTGCAATTCTTTTGCATGAAGCAAGTAATTAGCAGTTACACCGAAACGACCGGATGCAATTTGTTTTACTTCAGAGTTCATGCTATCTCCGTTAGGCAATGGTTTGAAGCGTGCAGCGTCTTCGCCACCTTCACCGGAGTTAGATGTGGAACCTAAACGATTCATAGCGATAGCGATTGTTTCATGCGCTTCTTTACTGATAGCGCCATAACTCATTGCACCTGCTTTGAAACGTTTTACGATGGATTCTTCAGATTCAACCTCTTCAATAGGAATACCGCCGCCTACAGGATAGTTCAATTCCATCAAGGAACGCAATGTAACGTGGTAATCATTGCGAATGGCTTTAGAATATTCCTTATATTTTGCATAATCCCCGTTGATAAGAGATTCTTGTAAAAGATCAATTGTTTTAGGGTTGAATAAATGTTCTTCCCCGTCTTTTACAGGGCCGTACCAACCGCCTGGTTCAAGCACAGATTCATCGGATTTGAAAGCACGGTCATAACGAGCCAATGCTTCATTGGCAACGCCTACAAGACCAATACCGCCAATACGAGTTGGTGTATTTACGAAGAACTTATTAATAAAGTTGGTGTTCAAGCCCAAGGCTTCGAAGATTTGTGCACCATGATAGGAACGAACTGTGGAGATGCCCATTTTGGACATAACCTTCATAATGCCGCCTACAGCTGCTTTAATGTAGTTCTTTTCTGCTTGTTCAGGTGTAATATCACCAAGACGTTTACGAGCTTGTAAATCGCGTACAGTTTCAAGAGCCAAGTAAGGATTGATAGCTGTTACACCATAACCGATCAATGTACAGAAATGATGTACTTCACGAGGCTCACCAGATTCGAGGATAAGACCAATTTCTGTGCGCAATACTTTTCTAATTAAGTGATTATGAACAGCTGCTACAGCTAACAACGCTGGAATTGGTGCATGATTTTCATCAACTCCACGGTCGGATAAAATCAATACATTTTGCTCTGTACGTGCTGCTTCTTCTGCTTTTTCGCACAATTCATTCAACGCATCACGCAAGCCATCCGCACCCTTAGTTGGGTCGAAGAGGATTGGCAATGTAACAGATTTCATGCGACGGCAGTCAAGAGCCTTAATGGACGCCAATTCTTGATTTGTAAGAATTGGTGTACGCATGGACAACGCATAGGTACCAGCTTTATTTGGATCTGTTAAGTTACCAGAGTTACCAAGCATAACGCGTGTAGATGTAACCATTTCCTCACGAATGGAGTCGATTGGAGGATTTGTTACTTGCGCGAACATTTGCTTGAAGTAGCTGTATAACAATTGTGGTTTATCAGACAAGATAGCAAGTGGAGCATCGGCACCCATTGCACCTACAGGGTCTTTACCATCTTTCGCCATAGGTACGATCATACGTACAAGATCTTCTTGAGTATAACCAAAGGCTTGTTGCTTTTTGAACAAATCGTCTACTTTTGGAATATCGCTTTCATCAGCTTGCGTAATTTCAGACAAGTGGATAACATGTTCTTTTACCCATTCATCATACGGCAATTCAGTAGCAACGCGTTGTTTGATTTCTTCGTCGGAAATAATGCGTTGTTCCTCTGTATCGATGAGAAGCATTTTGCCTGGTTCCAAGCGACCTTTAGCACGAATATTTTCAGCGTTTTCGTTTACTACACCCACTTCGGACGCCATAATAACGCGATCATCAGTTGTTACATAGTAACGAGCAGGACGCAAACCATTACGGTCAAGTACGCCACCGATAACAGTACCATCAGTGAAGCCCATAGCGGCAGGACCATCCCATGGTTCCATCATGAAGCTATTGAACTCATAGAAGTCATGTTTTTCTTGGCTCATGAGATTATTGCGTTCCCAAGGTTCAGGAATCATCATCATAATCGCATGAGGCAAGGAACGACCTGTCATGTGCAAGAATTCCAAAGTATTGTCGAACATAGCGGAGTCAGAACCGCTGTCATCTACTACAGGGAATACCTTTTTAATATCTGGGAATAATGGAGATTCCGCTTTACCTTCACGAGCATTGATCCAGTTTACGTTACCACGGATTGTGTTAATTTCACCATTATGCACTAAGAAACGGTTAGGATGCGCCCGAGCCCAGCTTGGGAATGTATTCGTACTGAAACGGGAGTGAACCATAGCCAATGCAGATGTAAAGTCAAGGTCGCTCAAATCAAGGTAGAAGTCACGCAATTGACCAGGTGTCAACATACCTTTATATACGATTGTCTTAGAGGACAAGGATGCAATATAAAAGTCACTAGATAGTTCCTTACTCAATGGGATAATGCGTTTTTCCGCCAATTTACGGATAACATATAATTTACGTTCAAATTCCGCATTATTCGTTACATCAGGGCCTTTACCAATGAGAATTTGGATCATCCAAGGACGAATAGCAGCCGCTTCCTTACCAACTTTAGTACCATCTACAGGCACTTCACGCCAACCGAGAACGACTTGCCCCTCTTCGCGTACTACTTCTTCAAAAATACGTTTTTGCTCATTACGAAGACTTTCATATTTATGCGCAAAAATCATGCCCACACCATATTCACCTGCTGCAGGTAAATTAATACCCAACACTTCGCATTCACGTTTAAAAAATTCATGTGGGATTTGTACCAAGATACCAGCACCATCGCCTGTATCCTTATCTGCACCAGCACCACCACGATGTTCAAGACGCTCTAAAATACGCAAGCCATCATCGATGATATCATGGGATTTTTTGCCCTTAATATTTACGACAAAACCCATACCACAGGCATCTTTTTCAAATTGGCTGCTATACATGCCATTTGCTTCGAGTCTAGCCTGATCTAAACGTTGTTGATCAATAACGCTACCATTCATCTCCATAGCTTTTGTACTCCTTCTCATATCACTTGATGTTTCACAACCTCTATAATCATTATATATAAGCCTTGTGAAAGTTACTTTCATTTCAATATTCATATAAAATTTAGATTCTATAGAATTTAATGTCTATACACAGTATACCAAAGTCCACTGTAAATTGATAATATAAAAACCGCAATCTAACTTGCGGTAAAATCATAGCCATATGCGTATTTTGTATACATGATTCATTATAGGAAAACAAAAAAGGGGTAAAATTTTTCCACTAGCCGATTCCACTTAGCCCTCAAGGCTTCGTATGGCTAGCGTCAAAACTTTAACCCCTTCCCTTTACAGTACTACTACTGGTAGTTATCGATTAAGCAAACACTTCATCAAAGCGTGCTTCATCAATCAACGTTCCTACATAGAAATCGCTGAAGATACCGTATCGTGCACTCGCTTCTTCAAAGCGCATATCGTAAACAATTTTCTTGAATTGAATGTCATCATTACTAAAAATAGTAACGCCCCATTCCCAATCATCAAGACCAACACCACCTGTAGTGTACTCAGATAGTACTTCTAAATATGGTCTCCCAGTGATGCCATGTTCACGCATCATACGACCGCGTTCCTCTTGAGGCAACATATACCAATTATCATTGCCTTCACGCTTCTTCGTCATATTATAAAAACAAATATACTTATCCTTTGGTACAGTTGGATACAATTTCGCATCCACCTCAGGCGTATCAAGCTTAGCTTTCACATATGCACTAACCTCGGTTACAGACGTATAAGAATACGTTTGAACAAGCACAGACGCAATCGTTAAACGACGGAATTTGCGTTCCCATTTTGCCAAATCCTCAAGAGACGGCGCCAAAATCCACAACAAAAGATCGCCCTTATAACCATTCACATCATAGAACGCATAACTGCCCTCTTTAGCTTGGTGCATAGACTCCAACTCAGCCAAAAACGCCTTTAACTCACCGCGAGCCTCAGCCTTCTCCTCTACATCAAAACAATTCCAAGCACTAAAATCCATGGAAAACACCATATGTTGACTATGCCAACCCTCAACAGTAGGAATTGCCTTACCCATACAATCACTCCTTTTCACATAAAATATATAAAACACAATTTACAATTACAAAAATCACTCAACCAAGTCGAGGCCCTAGGCCGATGACGATTCCCCTCTACACTAGCCTAAAGGAACCTTGTGCAACAGTTTGGCTAAAATACTCTACTGGAGGTTCTAGATGGGCTATATATATCGAAATACTACTACAGCAGGTGATGGATTTAGATTAATGTTTATTCTACAGTAGGTGCGAGATGGTCTTCAGGAGGCGACTTTAGTAGGTCAAGGCCCTAGGCCGAAGACCGTTTTCCTCTAACCTAGGCTAAAGGACCTTGTACTAGCTGGAGACTAAAATTCGCTACAGTAGGCAATGGATAAGCCTTCTGAAGCGACTTTAGTAAGTCGAGGCCCTAGGCCGAAGACCGTTCCCCTCTAGTCTGGGCTAAAGAACCTTGTGCTACGGTTGTTTAAAGAAATCTAGAGTAGATGAGGTGTGGGCGTTAATAGGCGACTTTAGTAGGTCGAGGCCCTAGGCCGAAGACCGTTAAGCTAGCTGGAGCCTATTGACGCCCATACCGAATCGGCTACGTAGAATTACAACCGTTGCACAAGTTCCTTAGCCTGCTTTACCCCATCCGGTATCCCAATCCCATCAAACGGTGTCCCAATGAGATACAAATTAGGATAATGTTTTTTCACATGCTCCCGAACGGCTGCGATAGCAGCACGATGACCCACATTATATTGAGGCATGCAATGTATTAAACGATTGATTTTGATCCATTCTGGATTTGCATTAAAGTTCATAATACGTTGAATTTCTTTAAGAGCTAATGCAGAAAGTTCTTCATCACTATAGCGTTCCACCACATCATTACCAGGTTTACCGATAAAAACGCGAAGAACGATTTTATCATCTGGCGTTGTTTGTGGCCATTTTTGATTTAATATGGTACACGCTGTTAATGGTGTATCCGTTTTACGAGTAATCAACAAGCCAGAGCCTTTTAGTTCGCCATCAAAGGACGCTTTATCAAAGGCCATGATTGCAATAGCACAACTGGATTGTTCCATATTGCGTACGCCATCAAATCCAGTATCTCTAATAAACCAATCTTTATACGTAGCTGGTGGTGTAGAGATAATCAACATATGGGAGGTTTCTTCTCGACCATTCACATTATAACGATACACTGCATCAGCATACGATATATCTCGAACAAGGGCCTTAGTAGTCAATGTAACATTGGATGGCATTTGTTCCACAATCGCACTTACCACGCTTTCAAGACCACCCGTTAATTGTCTAAACATACCGGATTGTGATGCGGTTCCTTTTGATGCTTTTAGATTTCCATTCGTTCGTTGAATACTAGATTGTTTCTTATCAAATTGAGCATCCGTCATCGTTCCTTTACCAGCACGGGGAACGTCGCCTTCATTAACAGCACCTTTAGCAGCCTTAGAGACACCCGCCTTTTGATGGCTCATCTTAGCAGCAATCATGCCCTTAACCATATTGCCATATTTTTGTTCTACTTGAATAAAATGTGGAAACGTAGATAATAGACTGATTTTATAAATATCGCCACCATAAATACCCGCCAATAATGGCTCAATTAATTTATCCATCATTTCTTGACCTAAATGATAGCGGAAGAAATGACCAATCGATACATCGCCGTGAGCATCTAAGGGATACGGTTTCTTAAAATAATCAAGACCAGCACGCACTTTACCAGCCCAGGAAATTAAGGTCGCTTTCACAAAAGGCATCATTTCCGTAGGAACACCCATGATGGAACCACCTGGAATTGGGTGAATGTTACCGCGGTCATACACATAGGCCTGCCCCGTTTCATTGGATACAAGCGTATCTGCTAGACCAAGATCTGTAATGAGATCCGTCATTTCCGTTTTGCGGCCCAAGTAGGAATCCGGTCCTAACTCAACAACAAAGTCATCTACTTGTTGCGTTTGAATTTTACCGCCAAATCGAGGGGCCTGTTCATATAATTGTATCTGCCAATCTGGTTTGGCATGGCCTAAATAATAGGCTGCAGTAAGCCCCGTAAGGCCACCACCAACAATCGTTACCTTCACTTATTAATCCTTTCTCGTATAGCCTTTGCCATGGCCTCCATAAATAGGGTATTTCCATTGGGCATAGGCAGACGTTCATATGTAGCCCCAGCATTTTCAACGATATTCCGACAAATAATATCATTATCATACAAAATTTCTACATGATCGCTAACAAACCCAAAAGGAATACATACAATCCGTTTTGCTCCATCTATAAGAGCCTGTTCAATGACACTTTCAATGGTAGGACCTAACCATTCACCATAGGGCGCCGCACTTTGCCATGCCTGATACCAGTGATTAAGGCCTACCATTTTTGCAATTTGAGTTGATGCGGACATGACTTCATCTTCATAGCTACCAACCGTTGAAGTAGGTACACTATGGGCAGAGAAAATACAGGCTGTATCAGCTTGTAATGGATTCGTGGCCATCAACTGTGAACGCCAGTATTCAAAAAACTGTGGTTTATTCCACCAAGATTTGATAATTTCACAAGATATATCCGGATACGCTCGTAATATAGAATGTAATTTCCGTTCATATGCGCCCGTTCCAACCATAGAATAAAACGGCGATGTGACAATGCATAAAATAGAAGTATACCCTGCAGTTGCTATGGATTCTATAGCTTGTTCCATACTATTAGGCATATGAAGATAGGCCAAATACATCGCGTCTATTGCCAATAGGGATTTAAGAGTTTTCTTTTGCTCTTCCCCCATCGTTTGCAACAGCTTATTATCCCATTGTCCGATGGCATCGTAACGAGCAGTTAGAACCTTCAATTCTCGTTCTGTCGGAATTTTTCCGCGTCGAATGCTCGTCAAATAGGGTAATAAATCAGATGGTTGACGAGGTGTACCAAAAGATAATAACAGTATAGCCTGCTCCATTTTATCGGCTTTCACGAGCCCACAATTCACGGCTCTTTTCATGAACATAGTCTGTCAACCAATGTAATTTTGCTGGATCCGCCTCAGGGAATACGCCATGCCCTAAGTTAAATACATGTTTACCATGACGAACTCCATCCGTTAAGATTTCATCTACTACCTTGGCTATTGTTTTTGTATCCCCGTATAAATAAGCCGGATCAAGGTTCCCCTGTACTGTTTGTGTAACACCTCTATCCTTAGCCGCCCCAAGAGAGCTTCGCCAATCTAAGGCGATAACATCAAGAGGTAATTTAGCCCAAGTAGAAACAAGGTGGTCTGTACCGACACCATTCATAGCGAGCGGCAAGTTAGGGAATCTAGATTTTACTGTGGAAATAATACGTTTCATATGAGGGAAAATAGCTTGCTCATATTCTGTACTATTAACGGCACCCACCCAAGAGTCAAAGATTTGTAAAGCATTAGCACCAGCGCGCGCTTGCATTGACAAATACTCGATGGACATATCCGCTAGTTTTTCCATTAGTCTATTCCAAATTTCAGGTTCGCTAATTAACATCCCACGAGTTTTGTTATAACTTTTCGTAGGACCTCCTTCAATAAGGTAAGACGCGATGGTGAATGGTGCACCACAAAAGCCAATAAGAGGTACATCAAGCACCTCGGTAGTCAACAACTCAATAGTCTTGGCAATATACTCTACCTTTGTTGCATCAAACGCATATAATCGTTCAATATCTTCCATACGACGTATTGGAGTATCAAATACAGGACCTACACCAGGTTTAATATCCACATTCACGCCAATAGCCACCATAGGGCTCATAATATCCTTATAAAGAATAGCCGCATCAACGCCATATTCTTTAACAGGCAGTTCTGTCACTTGTGCACAAAGTTCTGGTTGTTTGGTAATTTCGAACAATGTATACTTCTCTTTTATCTTACGATATGCGGCCTGACTGCGCCCTGCTTGGCGCATATACCATACCGGTGTTATGCCAGGGTTCTTGCCCTGAATCATATCTAAATAAGCAGTATTCAAATTTCCACCCCTTTCTACAAAACACACCCATACATGTATATAAGATTTTATATTAGACTGTCACGCTTATATTAAAAGTGTACCCCAAAAGTGATGAATATGCAAAGCCACTTATTATCTATATTTTTAGGGATAGAAATTTATGCACGTTGTAATATATGCGTATCTATACCAGCAATAGCTTGCCCCATGTAATACACTTGTTGCTGACATGTAAACAACCAAATTTGTTGATGTTCACCAAGTTCAGCTAACAACTCAAGTGCACTCTTTTGGCGATCTTCATCAAATCGGACTAAGATATCATCTAATATGATTGGCAATGCATCCACTTGGTACGAAAAGACCTTTGCTAGTGCCAAACGCAACGCGAGATACACCTGATCCGCTAAACCACTAGACCAATGATGAATCGGTAATCGTTCACCCCGTTCATTCAAAAGGGCTAAACCGTCTTGCAATCCCCACATATCAAATGTATAAGCACCATTCGTTAAACGTTTAATATACTGAGATGCTAATTCTAACATCTTTGGCTGTGACTCTTCTTCGTATGATTGTTGCGCTCGTTCCATACAATGAGCGATGACAACTTGAGTAGCCCAATCTTCCAAGGCAGATTCCAATTCAGATTCTAACTCTTGTCGTTGTTGAATGACTTCCCGTTGCTCCTGATCTGAACCCAATGCACGCATAGCTTCCACGATTTGGCCTCGTTTCTCATAGAGGTTAGCCATCGCATCCTTGCGCGCATTCAGCTCTTGATCTGCATGGGCTAATTCATCAGTCCAATTCTCTTTATTCCCCTCACGCAAACGGCGATAGAACAAATCCTTATTTTCACCATCTGGAGTTAACAAATCAAGCTGTACTTGGCTTTGTTTGTAAATCGTTTCCCATTGCTTAAACTGATCTTCATCAATGAGTTTTTGACGATATTCATTGGCGCCGGATAATCCGCTTTTTTCAAGCAATGCTTTTTGTTCTAGTAAAAGCTCTTTTTCCTTGCGATGCCAATTATCATACTCCATACGATAGCTCTTACGCTGTGATTCTTTTTGTTCCCAACGAATCATTTGTTGTTGAAAGTTTTTATATTGGTTATAAATACGTTTTAGCTCAGTAGGAGATACAGGGGCTTCAACACCAAGGTTATACCATAAGGTAACAGCTTGGTCCTCTATAACGCGCAAAGATTCCTTATGTTCATCTAAGCGTTTCTCGTATCCTTCAATGGTCCGCAATTGTTCATAATACTGGTCAAATTCATGCTTCATACTAAAGAAGTCATCTTCATCGAGACTCTTAGCAGCCCCTTCAGGAATCCATGCTTGCCATTCAGCCAAGGCTTTTTCATAATTAGCCTGTAATTGTTTACCTTCATCATTGTAACGTTGCTCAATAGCTGCCGTTTCCAAGTTCGGTACATCTGACGCCACAGGTAAAGGTGCATCCAATTGTGTTTCCAAATACGACTTACGTTGCTGTAAGCGTTCTAGTTCACGTATCAACCGAGCTACATCGGAATCATCTACATGGCGAAGGCGCCATCCATACCAGAATAATCCCAGTCCAAGTATTAATAAAATAATACCACCGATGCTATATAGTACAGATTCCAGTGCAATGAGGCCTGCTAGTGACATCAATACACCAACGACGGCTCCAATCCCTCCAATACGTTGCAACCAAATCGGCATCGCGGCCATACGTATGGAACCATGTTCCCCAAGTCGAGACTCTAGATCTGCAATATCAGTCATAACAGCCTGCAACTCTTGCTGAGCCCAGGTGTTAACAGGGCTATTTTCACCAGTGTCAACAGATGAACTATCTTCACTTATTTTTGGTTCTTTTTGCAAGGATGGTGCTTGGCTTTGCCAATATAATAATTGGTCCTTTGCGGTACGCAATCGTTTGGATAAACGTTCCCCTTCAAACCAATTCACATCAGTTGGCACCGATTCATCCTTGCGCCATGAAGATTGTAACCCTCTCGAGAAATCAAGTTGTTCTTTAACCTTAGCAATGTAGGCTTCGCCTTCTTCACACTCACGGCGCAATTGTTCCCACTTCGCACCTTGTTGAATCAAATCCTCTATATCTTGGCCATAAGTAGTAAATGGACTATTAGGATCAAAATTTTCCGGTTTTAGTGCTTCTTCTTTATCAAGCCAAAGCTGCATATTCTGACGAGCTTCACGAAGGCCCCCATCGATACTTAAAAACGCATCGCGATCTAGTGTATCAGGAGATGTAAACTGTTGCATACGACGACGCGCCTCTTCGCTACGTCGATACGTATCCCATGCACGAAGCACCATCTCTACGCCTTCACGATAATCTTGCCATTCTTTGATTTGATTCTGAATTTCTGCTTCTGTATCCTCGGAAGCCTTTAACGCTTGTTGTAATTCTACATATTGTGTTTCATGTTCACCCAGTGCGGATAAACGAGCCTTATTTTCTTGTAATCGATCTATCAAAACATTGATGCGGCGTTTGCCCGATGCAGACGCAACCAATAAGTCATTAGCATTGGTTTCAATGCTTTTTACTACACCACCGAGTTGCTCGCCCCCTTCGGCGCCAAAGAATCTAGCTCGTACATCTACTTCATTGAGTATATCTACGCCTTGAAGGTCCTCTAACGTAAGGCCGAATATGCGGTTATACGTTTTTTTATCGAGCCCATGCCACCACAATTGATTCGGCTCGTCCTTTATGCTAGGCTCACCAGGAGAATAAAAATCTAAATTCTTGTTTTGTCGGCCTAAATGATAAGCCGTCCCCTCTTTGTCGAGCTCAAGAGATCCACTTACATAACCATATTTTTTATGTTTACCGCCAAACAAAAGAGAACGTATACCTTCTAATAAGGAGGTTTTTCCACTTTCATTAGCGCCATATACAAGCTGTACACCGTTAGGACCGGATTTAAATGTCCAGTTTTCATACGGTCCAAATGAGTCGAGTCGAATCTGTTTAATGTTCATCGTTTACCCCCATTAACACCGTAACCCCTTCCATTTCACTGCGTTCCATAACTCGTTTCAATACATCGTCTGATAATAAATCTAAATAACTGCCAAGTCGTTTAGACTCAGGACGATCGACCAAGATTTGACGTACGGCCTCAATATCAGTAACGGTTTTATCATAGGCACGTAGATAATCGCCTACCATGTCGGACAATAAACGGCGCTCTGCCAAATTAACAGTAGGACGCGTTTTAGCAATCATGCGGTATGGCATAACAAAAATAGATTTACTCTTTTCCTCTGCCTGCGTCTCCCGTAGCCATAATTTTCGAACGGACTCATCCACGCATAAGCGATGCATTGGACCAGTTCCTACTAAATGGACCGATACCAATGTATTCTTATTATATTTTTTACGTAAGGCCTGCTTTTTATGGCTCAACAAATCTAATAACTCACGTTCAGTTTGTATGCCTGCAATATCGATCTTTATATCTTCAAAACGAATGGCACTAGTCTCAATAAATTCTAATTCACAATGTCCATTATGTGATACGTTGACCATATAGCATCCTTTAGCGCCAGATTCCTTCCGATGTAATCCTTGAGGATTGCCCGCATATACGACCATAGGGTCTTCTGAAATCACCTGTGATTTATGGATATGACCTAGTGCCCAATAGTCCATAGCGCCTTGCATGATATCCGTCAAATTACAGGGCCCTGTTACATCATGATGTTCACTGCCCACACTAGATCCAACCGTTCCATGCATGACAGCAAGGGAAAACTCATCTCGTTCAAAGGCTTTATATTGTGCAGCAAAATTAGATTGTTCATTGCCATGACCACAACTGATGCCGTAAACACCACCAACTTCAATATTATTAACCATCAACGGAAATCGTTGTACCTGTGTATCCGAAAACACATGTACATTATCAGGCATTGATAAGCCAGCGCGCCAGCTTTCAGCAGGATCATGATTACCTTGCACCATATATACGGGAATATGCGCCTCCCACAAGCGATACATAGCACGCACAAATCGGACCTGAGCCTCTAAATTATGATCTTCACTATTATAAACATCACCGCTAATCACAACTGCATTAACGTGTTCGCGCACAGCGATTTCAATGATATTATTGAAAGCTTCATAGGTTGCTTCTGCGACAGCACGATCTACATGCCGACTCATCCCCATAGCATATTGAAAAGGAGCCCCTAAATGAAGGTCTCCACAATGTATAAAACGAAAGGGTTGCATATTGTCTCCTTTCCTAACTTATAGAATACTAATATCTAATTATACTATATATTTCTAT
>OFCM01000432.1_pt1 | contig 12948 bp, 8 predicted proteins | sample 1520841 | NCBI WGS metagenome assembly OFCM01 (sample SAMEA2699037, study PRJEB24076) | metagenome | biome: Human gut stool | place: Spain | collected 2012-11-21 | reverse complement strand
AGTAGGTCCAGGGGACGCTTCTGGATGGTATTGTACGGAGAAAATTGGCAATTCTTTGTGGCGCATACCTTCTACAGTACCATCATTCACACTACGATGTGTGATTTCAATATAATCAGGCAGAGAAGAATCATCTACGGCAAAGCCATGATTTTGAGATGTAATATATACACGGCCTGTACGAAGATCTTGTACAGGGTGGTTAGAACCACGGTGACCAAACTTAAGTTTAAATGTAGTGCCGCCGTATGCTTGTGCCAATACTTGGTGACCCATGCAGATACCAAAGATTGGTTTCTTACCAAACATTTTCTTCACTTCTTCTACTGCATAACCTAAATCTTGAGGGTCCCCAGGTCCATTGGACAAGAAAATGCCATCAGGATTAACAGCGAGTACGTCTTCTGCTTTAGAATCTGCTGGGAATACAGTTAAACGACAACCAGCAAGTTCTAAGGATCGAAGAATATTTTCTTTTACACCATAATCCATTACAGCCACATGGAATTCTGCATTTTTATCGCCACGCATGCCTTGCCATTTTGTAGTGACGCGCATAACTTGGTCTGTAGGCAAATCTTGTTTAAATAATTTTTGAATATCTTCCATCGGATAATCAGCACGCACAAGTACGCCTTTCATAACACCATGGTTACGAATAGTACGAGTAATAGCACGCGTATCTACATCATAGAGGCAAGGAATGCCATGCAAACGTAAATATTCGCTGAACAAACCTTCATTTTGCCAATTGGATGGGAAATCACATAGTTCACCTACGATAAAGCCTTTACAGTATGGTTTAGGACCTTGTGTAATAGCATTTAATGTACCATAGTTACCAACGAGTGGATATGTTAATGTAATAATTTGATCCGCATAGGATGGGTCAGTCAAAATTTCTTGATATCCAGTCATGCCTGTATTAAACACAACCTCGCCCACTGTAGGAGCGCCGCCTAATAAGGAACCTTCAAATACGGAACCATCTTCCAGAACTAATTTGCCTTTCATTATAGGACCACGCCCTCCTTCATAACGATGTTACCGTCTACAACGGTAAGTTTTGCTTTACCAGTAACAATCATGCCATCAAATGGGCTGACTTTACCTTTTGTATAGAATTTATTTCTATCTACAGTCCATTGTTCTGTAGTAGAGAATACTGTAATATCCGCTGGTTTACCAACTTCTAACACACCTGCATCTAGATGCATCAACTCAGCTGGACGTGTACTCATGTAGTACACCACTTGGTCGATGCTAAGTTTATCTGGACCATAGGCATTAGTAATAACGCCAGCCAAGGATGTTTCAAGCCCGCTAAAACCATTTGGAGCGCAGCAGAATTCGTGGTCTTTTTCTTCGAATGCATGTGGTGCATGGTCAGTGATAATAGCATCAATGGTGCCATCTTTTAAACCTTCTAGCAATGCTTGACGATGATCTTCAGAACGAATTGGCGGTGCCATTTTGAAAGCCGGATTATATTCGCGCAAATATTCATCAGTAAAGGATAGATGTTGGCTTGTTACCTCACAAGTTACATTAACCCCTTTAGCCTTTGCACGGCGTACCATATCCACCGTATTTTTACTACTTACGTGAGCGATATGGATATGACCACCTGTCATTTCCGCTAGTAAAATATCGCGAGCTACCGCCAAATCTTCAGCTACAGCTGGACGCCCGATAACGCCCATTTCATAAGATACGAAACCTTCATGCATATGACCATTTTTAGTCAAGCTAATATCTTCTGCATGGTCGATAACCATTTTATTGAACATGGATGAATATTCCAACGCACGACGCATGAAAGCAGCGCTTTCTACATAGTGTCCATCATCAGAATACGCTACAACACCAGCCTCAGCCATATCGCCTAATTCAGCAAGTTCTTTACCTTCAAGGTTCTTGGATACAGCACCGATGAATTCTACTTTTACGACACCAGTAAGTTCAGCTTGTTTTTTCAAACCTCGTACAAGAGCCGCATTATCTACTACTGGTGTTGTATTCGCCATGGTCACGACGCGTGTAAAACCACCAGCAGCTGCCGCTTGTGTACCAGAATGGAAATCTTCTTTTGCTTCTTGTCCTGGTTCGCGCAAATGTGTATGAATATCGATGAGGCCCGGTGCTACAATAAGTCCTGTTGCATCATATACTTCAGCACCATCTGCACTTAAATTTTGACCGATGGCTGCAATTTTACCATCTTTCACGAGAACGTCTGCTACTTCATGTTGTTGTTTTGCCGGATTGACTACCGTACCATTTTTAATAAGCAAGCTCACTACCGTCACCTCCATGAATTGTTAAGTACAATACAGCCATACGAACGGATACACCATTGCGTACTTGTTCTTGAATTACGGATTGATCCCAGTAGGCTACATCTGGGGAAATTTCAAGGCCACGGTTCATTGGGCCTGGATGCATAACCATAACATCATCTTTTGCTAGGCTTAATACATCTTTATTGATACCAAAGATACGCGCATATTCGCGATTTGTTGGATATAGAGCGGAGTGAATGCGTTCTAATTGAATGCGAAGTACATTGACAACGTCTGCATCTTTTACAGCTTCACGCACATCGTGATGAATGGTAACACCCATTTTTTCAAGTTCAGGATAGAGCATAGTACGAGGACCTGCCAAGTGAACGTCGGCCCCCATTTTAGTGAGACCGTAAACATCGGAGCGAGCTACACGGCTATGCATAATATCGCCTACAATAACGACTTTTTTACCTTCTAATGAACCTTTGCGTTCAATGATGGAAAACATATCGAGCAATGCTTGTGTTGGATGTTCATGGGCACCATCGCCAGCATTGATAATGATAGGATCAACGGCTTTTGTCGCATAGAGAGGAGCCCCTTCGGCGCTGCTGCGCATTACGATAGCATCCGTCCCCATATAGGACAATGTTAATAATGTATCGCGGAAGCTTTCACCCTTACCCATAGAGGAACCACTTGGTGTAATATTGATTACATCTGCCCCTAAATATTTACCTGCTAGTTCAAAAGAACTACGCGTACGTGTACTAGGTTCCATGAATAGATTGATAATCGCCTTACCTTTCAAATAAGGGATTTTTTTGTCATCAGACAAAACAACCTTCTTCATCTTTTTCGCTACATCTAGAATTAATTTAATTTCTTCAGGTGTAGCATGTTGTAACCCTAACAAATGTTTGCCATGCAAGCTCACTTGTCCCATGATTGCCTCCTAACCGTATAACAAAAAAGACCTCTTGCCCCAGGGCAAAAGGTCGAATAGTTTGCACAAAGAAGCCCTTGAGGGCGCTTCAACTATATGTCCTTTTTTAGCCTCTCTGGACCAATTTAAAAGGGATTTTGTAATGCTACAGTATCTCGTACTGTATATTGCACTTATCTCTATTCATTGTACTGAAATTACCTGTGAAAGTCAATGTAATTCCCATGAAGAAACACAAATCGGATGCCTTAACAGGCATCCGATTTAATATGTAAATTCACCGATTCGTTTACTGTTTTTTTCTGGTCAACTGATCAATAGATACCGCATTTTGTGTAGTATCTTCATCTTGATCGGCAGATGTATTAACATCATCTAACTCAGCAAAGCTACGACGTTTACCGCCTTGTGCTGCAATACGCGCTGCTTCACGTTCTTCGGCTAATTTTTGACGTGCAATTTCTGCGTTTCGCTTAGCGATAATTTGTCGTTGTGCAGCTAAGCGGATTTCTTCAGCCCGTTGAGCTGCTTTTTTCTGAGCTTCCCGTTGAATATCAGCACGACGGCGTGCCTCTTTGGCTTGTTCTTGAGCAATTTCGTATTCACGGTACCGTTTTTCTGCCAATTGGCAAGCTTCTTCGGCTTTTCTAGCCGCTTCTGCTTGTTCCTTCGCAATCCGTTCACGCTCTGCTTTACGTGCCGCTTCTGCAGCGCGATTTTCTTCGCGGATACGAGCTTCCTCAGCTTGACGAGCGGCTTCCGCAATACGTTCTGCTTCCGCAATTCTTGCAGCCTCTGCCTTACGAGCCTCTTCGGCACGGCGTGCTTCTTCGGCTTTACGCGCTTCTTCTTGAGCTTTTGCAATAGCTGCTAGGCGCTCTTCCTCAGCTTGACGAGCAGCTTCTTGTCGAGCCATTTCGGCCTTGCGCAATGCTTCCTGACGAGCTTCTTCGGCTTTTCTAGCCTCTTCAGTGCGTTTTGCTTCGGCTGCAATTCGATCAGCCTCTGCTTTGGCTTCTGCAGCCTTGCGTTTTTCCTCCGCCCGACGAGCCGCCTCTTGACGCGCCGCTTCTGCTTTTCTAGCCGCTTCTTGGCGTTCTGCTTCGTTTTTAGCCGCTTGTTCTGCCGCTTTACGCTCTGCTTCAATACGAGCTGCTTCTGCACGTTGTTCAGCAAGAATACGCTCTTCTTCAGCCTTACGCTGCGCTTCTAACCGTTGTGCTTCTAATTTTGCTGCATATTCACGAGCTTTTTGCTCGGCTGCTTCTCGAGCAGCTTGCTCACGTTCCGCTTTTTCACGAGCTGCTTGTTCGGCTGCGATGCGTGCTGCCTCTGCTTTTTGAGCATCAGCCTTGGCTTTTTGTTCGGCTGCAATACGAGCCGCTTCAGCCTTAGCCGCATCATCTTTCGCCTTTTGCTCTGCTGCAATGCGTGCTGCTTCCGCTTTTTGGGCATCAGCCTTAACTTTTTGTTCAGCCAATTGTCGATCAGCTTCCGCTTTAGCACGTGCTCGTTCAGCAGCTGCATCGGCTTTTGCCTTGAGTTTAGCTTGTTCTTCTGCATCTCGTTTATCTAATTCAGCCTGTCTATCTTGAGCTGCTTTATGAGCAGCAGCTGCCTTTTCAGCCGCTAATTTAGCTGCCTCTGCTAATTGATGAGCTTGTTCTTCTTTTTGCGTTTTCGCTGCTACATATTTTTCTTCAATAGCCACCTTCTTAGCTGCTTCGGCTGCTTCTTTTTGCGCCTCTGCTTCTAATGCACGCTGACCAGCTTCGTTAGTGGCTAATACGCGAGCATATTGAGGGTTTGCTAACGCTTCTGGTATCAGTAAAAAACGAACTGGTAAATTCGAAGCACCAGCCGGCATGAAATCGATGGTCAACGTATCACCACCGTAATAGTTCCCCATGTATCGAGAATCTAATACAGTATTATGACCTAATGCCATCAGTCCGTCGTCACCACCGATATGATAGGTCATGCTTTCACTAGGAGCCTTTTGCCAACGACGTTGTGCTTTCACAGTAAAGGAACCAGAATAACCGCCGCCTAATGGATTGAAATAGAGGCGGAAAGGGTCCTCGCCACTTGTAGGAATTTTAACGGTATAAGAAATACCATAGTTCCCTGCGTCCTTAACATAGGCTTTATTATCGAGCTCATCCACGCCCTCTACAAAACGGTCTTCTCTATCATTGCCCAATTCCACATAGGCGCCACCTAATGTGGTGTTATATTCTTTTGTTACTGCCATTTCGCGCTCAGCACCGGTGAAAGTACCACGCAACCGCACATGGTCTATAGGCAAATTATTCACCCAATACGAGGACTCAATAGAGTTCAGATTCATAGGAATCATCATAACCCGTGCAAATACAGGAGCACTTGTTTGCAAATCTACGATGCCTGTAAATAAAGCATCTTTAGGTATTGGGGAGTGTTCTAAATCGGTAAATACGAGTTGACGACTTTTGGGAGGCATCACAAAGGAATACAATGGTTTATCCGTCAATGGTTGCTCTAATTCCTTTCGTGATAAATCGCGGCCCGCCGCAAAATAATCTGATGTGGCGATGGATTTTAGTTCACGGAACACGGCAATGCCATTTGGTTCATTACCTGTATTCTCCAAGATAATGGCAATCTTATGAGGTTCAGCCATTTCATTTACATGATAAAAGTAGATACGCCCTTTCCCATTAATGCTACCAGCACTTAAAACGCCGCCTACGGGACCTACATATTCAGGACTATCAGATAATAGCAATGTATCCTTCTGCGCTTGTAATTCCGCTGGTAATGGAGTAAACGAAAAATATCCTATGGAGTTCAAATCAATATCGCTTGCTGCATGACCTGTTAATGCTCCCATAACTGCTAACATCGTCGCTAGCTTATATGTTTTCTTAAATAACATAATATTAAACCTCTTCCAGCCCCATAGGATCGTATGTAAGGGCTAATGCTTCTAACTTTTTCAAACGATGTCCAATACCTGATTTAGATAAGGTACCATTCATCATTTCTTCTAATTCTTTTAAACTTGCTTCCGGATTATTCCAGCGCAATCTAGCTACAATTTTCAATTTATCCGGCAATGCATCAATACCTATATGCTCATCCAATATACGGATGGCTTTCACTTGACGTACCGCTGCATCTACGGTTTTTTGTAAATTTGCAGTCTCACAATTTACCTGTCGATTGATCTGATTGCGAACGGTCTTCATGATGCGTACATTTTCAAATTCCATCAATGCCGATTGAGCACCCATGACCTGTAAACAATTTGTTACCGCATCGCCTTCTTTAAGATATACCACATATTCTTCTTTACGCTCTGTTAGGCCTGCATGAATGTGAAATAATTTCAATACATATACAATTTCTCGTGCAAAAGCTTCATTGCCCGTCATAAACTCAAGATGGTAATCACTTTGTGGTTTATTAACGGATCCGCCTCCTAAAAAAGCGCCGCGCAAGAAGGCGCGTCGTGCCTCCATTGAGTGTAACCACTTCCGTGGCAACTGCTCGGTGACAGGCCACAGTGCCAAATCTTCTAAGGCTTGACGCCCCTCTTGTGATGGATCCACCGTTAGTGTATACATATTCTTTTTTCGCAAATTTAAACCTTGGCGCACCATAACATGAGTCGGCAATTCGTATTGTTTTTTAAGTATGCCTAGCAAACGTCTAGCCACCGCATTATTAGCAGTGGCTAGTCGTATACCGATAGCTCCCTTCATACCGAGCAATAAGGAACCACCCATGCGCAATAAGCAGGATGCTTCAATTTTCATGGCCACATCGGTATCCGTTTCAGGCTCATAGGCACATAATTCATTTTTTACATCTTCTGCAAAAGACATAGGTTTTCCTTTCTAATGATCAGCACGGCGTAAATAATATTCTAAAACCCGTGGTTCCATATCTGATTTCATAGCATATATGATATCCATAAGGACCTTACCTAAACGTTCTGGGTCATGAATAGCCGGTTTTTCTTGGCTAATGAGCGTTGCTCTAACCGTGCGAATTCCCATGTCTTGTAAACGTTTAGAATCGATGGCCACAGGTTCTGAACCAACTGCGCTATACTGTTCTACCATTTGAATTGGCAAAGGTCCATCATTGGCAAGAACCGTATCGATGATGCCTCCCCCACTATGGTCGATGATAGCTTGTACGTGATCAGCCAATGTGTAGCCAGACGTTTCACCAGGTTGTGTCATTACATTGGCAATGTAAATTTTATTGGCCTTACTAGCGCGCACATGGTCCGCGATTTTGTCGGTCAATAAATTAGGAATGATACTCGTATAGAGACTACCAGGCCCTAATATGATAACATCTGCTTCATCAATGGCGCGCAATGCAGCGCCTTCTGGTTTTGGATGTTCAGGACTACTAAATACGCGTTTAATCTTCTTTCCTGCGTGTGGAATATTACTTTCACCATCCACAATTGTGCCATCAATGAGTTCAGCGCTAAGTTGAATAAATTCTGTAGACGACGGAATGACACGACCGCGGACACGCAATAATTTACTAGCTGCTTCGAGGGCCTCCTCTATATCGCCATCATAAACCTGTGCCAACGCCGTAATAAAGAGATTTCCAAAGCTATGACCAGAGAGCTCATTGTTCCCTTCAAAACGATAGCGAAAAAGATTTTCCATAACCCCTTCTTGTTCTGCAAGAGCTACAAGACAGTTGCGTAAATCGCCAGGTGCAATCATTTTAAAATCTTCTCGCAAGCGGCCGGAAGAACCGCCATCATCGGCAACCGTAACGATAGCCGATAAATTAGATGTGTGAGCTTTCAAACCGCGCAATAAATTGGATAAGCCCGTACCACCACCAATAACTACGATTTTAGGGCCTTTATCAAGACGGATATTTTGAAAGATAATATCCGATACCTTGCTAGATGGATCTGGTAAAACAGCTCGGATAATAGTTTTAATAACCTTGCTCGTACCAACCAAAATTAAGACAGCCGCTATACCGATAAGTACTGCGCCCACTAAAATCAATACATTGTAATTATAATATCCCGTTAAGGAATAGGAATAGGCAAGAACAATGTCCTCTATATACGATAACCATTGATAGTTAAATAATAGTGAAATGCCTATGATTAATAAGCCTACCCCCAAGCTATAGAGAGCAAGCCAACGTTTTATATTAAGGCCCGGGATTAACCACCGGAACCAACGTTTTCGTAACATATAATCCCCTTTTAATCCCCTAGATCTGCTTGATGTGGATTAAAATCTTCTTCCACATTATTCTTCATCATATCACGATGTTCCACCGTGACACGATAACCTTTTTCTAATAAATGAGCATACAAAGCCTCTGCCATGGCAACAGAGCGGTGCATACCGCCTGTACAGCCAACGGCTACAATAAATTGAGCTTTCCCTTCCTTCTCATAATTAGGCACAAGGAAATCCATAGTATTAAAATAGTGTGTTTTAAATTCATCCGTTACATCAAAGGAGTGAATATAGTCGTTAACAACCTGTACACGCCCCGTTTTATGACGATATTCTGGAATATAGAACGGATTTGGCAAGAAACGAACATCCCAAATCATATCTGCATCCAATGGCAAGCCGTATTTAAAGCCAAAGCTCACAACAGTTACCGACATGCCGTGTTTATCTGCCACTTGAGTAAAGCGTTTTTTCAAGTATTCCTTTAAGGATGCGGTTTTCATATCCGTTGTATCGATAATATAATCCGCTTTGTGACGCACAGAATCTAGAATTTGACGTTCTTTTCTTAGGCCTGTTGTAATACGACCACTTGGTGCGAGCGGGTGACTACGGCGAGACTCTTTATAACGACGAATCAACGTTTCATCACTAGCATCCATGAAAACGATTTCATAATCTACCTTCATCTCATTCAAGGTCTCTAACGAAGCAGACAAAGCCTCAAAAAACTCTCCGCCACGAATATCAACAACGAGGGCCACACGATTGGTGCGGACCCCACCTTGGCGACAAATTTCACTCAGTTTTGGAATTAATACAGGCGGAATATTATCTACACAAAGGTAGCCCATATCTTCTAAAGCCTGTAATACCTGTGTTTTCCCAGCACCAGACATGCCAGTTACGATTAATAAACGAAATGCTTCCATACCTTACTCCATTATAATAAATGTTCTTCAATCCAATGAGCTACGCCATCTTCATTATGATGTCCACATACCTCATGAGTCACCGATTTTACATGATCTACCGCATTTTCAACGGCTACTGAGTACCCCGTTTTAGATAACATAGATATATCGTTCTCTGCATTGCCAAAGGAAATGATATGTTCTACACCAATTCCATATTGCTGTGCTAGCTGCTCTAATGCATCCCCCTTAGATACATGAGGTGCTATGATTTCTAAAAAATCCTTTTGGCTCCGCACTAATGTAGCCGTATCACCTACAATGGGCATCAACGAATTAATGATAGAATCTATATTTTCAACAGTATCAATAGCAATTAATTTGTTCGGCTCTTGTGAAAGTTCATACAACGAATCGCCTAAAAATTCAGCTTTAGCCCCCGTTTGACGTTCATATAAATCCGATTGCCAATCTTGATGATGACACAATAGATGATCATCTACATATGACTGAATATGCCAACCATATTGACTTGCAATTTTCCAAATCCGTTGTACCGTATCTAATGGCACAGTCTGTTCAAATAGCTTACGACCTGATTCTAATTCTTGGATGAGACCTCCAGAAAATAATATCATCGGCACATTACCAAGCTGCAATGACATGCCAACAGGCTTCGCCGTTTGGTACATACGTCCCGTTGCAATAGTGATCTGAATGCCTTTCTCTTGCAATTGATGCAATACATCCTTAGTATACTCTGACACCGTATTATCACTGCGCAACAATGTTTCATCACAATCGATGGCCACCATCTGAATATGTGAAAAAGAAGGATTCATCAGCAGACCTCCTTATATAATTACTGTATTTATCTATTATACCATTTATAAGGGGTACAAAAAAAGAGACTCCCGAAGGAGTCCCTTTTATATTTGTAACTAGCAAATTAGAATTTGTAGTTAAGGTCTGCACGGTAGAAGTCACCTTTGTCAGTACCATTTTGAGTTTTCCAGTCGAAACCGTAGTAAGCGGACAAGCCAACGTTGTTTTGCAATGCATAGTCAACAGTTGCCATCCAACCTTTGGAGTCTGCATCATAGATGTGGTTCCAAGTGGAGGAGAAGATTGGGGAGTTTTCTTTTTGGTTGAAGTATTGAGCTTTAACGTCCCAAGTACCTTGTTTAGCTTGGTTGTAGTTACCATAGCCAACGCCTGCAACCCAAGCTTGGGATTTAGCTACGTTGGAAGCTTTCAACCATTCGCCACCAACCCAAACTTTGTCGAAGTTAAGGTCTGTATTGAAACCGTAGATATTTTTAACGTTTTTACCGCCAAGTTGAAGATCTTCACCATTTACATGAGTGTAGAAACCGCCAACATTAGCATGTTTACCAACTTTACCGCTCAAGTTAGCTACAACAAGTTCAGGGTTTTTATCTTGATTTAAAGTTTTGAAAGTATCGCCTTTAATTGCATAACCATAAGCAGCTTGGAAGTTAACTTTGTCGTTACCAGCGTTGAATTGAACACCATCGAAAGCGTCATCGTATGCTAAACCAGCACCCAACATTTGGCCGAAACGACCAGCTTTAACGGATACGCGTTCACCGAATTTATGATTTACATATGCACGGTCAACTTTTACACCTGTATTAGCAGTTGCATCGCCAAGTTCAAAACGATCAGTAGCCATACGAACTACTGCATCAGTGCGATCGTTTACTTTTGCATTGAATTGTACACGTGCACGAGCATCAAATTTGGATTTACCAGTGTTAGTATCACCAGCTTTATGTTTGTTATCTGTATAACGAAGAGCTGCATCGCCAGTTACTTTTACGTTACCAACGCGGTCTTCCAAACGAGCTACACGAACGCCCAAGTTGTTCAATTCGTTGGAGAATTCATCAGCCAAACGGTTGATCATAGCTTGTTGTTCAGCGTTAGCGCGGTCTTGGTTAGCCATAGCTTTAGCTACCATTTGAGCCATTTCGTAACGAGTGATGTTGTTTTGGCCTTTGAAAGTGCCATCTGGGTAACCATTAACGATACCAGCGTTTGCCAATTGGGAAACTGCTTGGTATGCCCAAGAATCTGGAGTTACGTCGGAGAATGGGTTAGCTGCGAAAGCTGTAGTTACACCCAAAACTGCTGTTGCTGCAAAGATTGCTGCGAATTGTTTTTTCATAGTTGAATTCCTTCTTTCTGAAAAAAATAGAAAATAAAATGTTACAAGTCATAACATTCACATTCTACTCAGTTCTTCAGATTAAGAATCTTTGGGAGTGTCCACGTTTCCTCACCATAATTCTTCATCGAGATTTCAGTATGTTTTGCTTATCGCCTCTTGTTGCCATGATATTAGCACGAAGAAATTTTGATGTAAACCCTTTTTTCTCATTTACATTCTCATTTAAAAAAATTTATTTTTTGAAATCTTGGAAAAGTTAGATTTTATCTAAATTTTTTACAACTCAAAAAAATCAAAATTTTATACAAATTTATCCATTTTTTCTTATAATGATATTTATTCTCATCATTATTATTAAATCGTACTTATTAAATGCATTTTAATTATTTCTATTCATTAATATGCCTTCATGTTTGAGTCATTTTATACTCATACTACATATTGCATGTAACCATTTTCACATACAAAAAGGAGCCCTCTAAGGAGGACTCCTTTATATATACTATTATATGTTATTAAGAGATGGTTTTCATAATAGTGTTATTTGATTATCAATTAGAATTTGTAGTTAAGTTCTGCACGATAGAAATCGGATAAGTCTTTACCGCTTTGGTCTTTAGAGTTGAAACCATAACCAGCACTTAAGCCTACGTTATCTTGTACAGCATAATCAACTGTCGCTACATAACCTTTATAACCGTTATTTGTGTTAGTTAAATCATATGCTTGATCCCAAGTGGAGCTTACGATAGGTGCATTAGCTTTTTGGTTGAAGTATTGACCTTTCACATCCCAAGTACCTTTCTTAGCGATGTCGTAGTTACCATAACCTACACCAGCTGTCCAAGCTTGAGAATTAGCTACGTCAGAAGCTTTCAACCATTCACCACCAACCCATACTTTATCTTTGCGGAAGTCCGCATTGAAGCCGTATACGTTTTGATGATCAGTAGCAACGCTAGCGCCATTATGTTCTAATTTACCGCTAGACAATCTGGAGTAGAAACCACCAACGGAGGATTCTTGACCGATTTTGCCTTTAACACCTACATAAGATACAGATGGGTTATCAGATTTAGCATTGCCTTCTGCAGCGCCTTCCATCATGTAACCATAAGCACCTTGTACTTGGATTTTATCGTTACCAACGTTCAATTGAGCACCGTCGAATGTATCATCGTACATTAAACCGCCACCAATTGTTTGGTTGAAACGACCAGCCTTAGAGGATACGTTTTGACCAAATCTGTGATCTACATATGCACGGTCAATTTTAGCAGTTGTACCATTGGAAGCATCACCGAATTCATAACCACCTTTAACACGAACTACTGCATCAGTTTTATCATTTACTTTTGCATTGAATTGAACGCGAGCACGGCCA